>Ga0118677_10011170_pt1 | contig 13543 bp, 9 predicted proteins | sample AliMusrvi5mmetaG_FD_86154 | JGI IMG/M metagenome (GOLD analysis project Ga0118677, IMG submission 86154)
ATGCTGAAGTTTCCGGGCATGCTCGACGAGATTTCTGAGCAGCGCTCCCTCAGCCTTGAGCGCAAAGCCCAACCGGTGGCGGCTCTCCAGATAAAAGGCCACGGCCTCTTTGAGTGAATGCGTTTTCATCGGTCTACCTCCCCGGGCCAAGGTTGGGCCACCGCCCGCAGCATCGGCAGGTTGACTTTGGCATACACCTGAGCGGTGCGCAAACTGGCGTGGCCCAACAAATCGGCCACGGCCTTGAGACTGGCCCCTTGCTGGACCAAGTGCGTGGCCAACGTTCGACGTAACAGGTGCGCCCTGCCGCCGGTCGTCCCCAAACCTGCGCGGGCCATGGCCGCGCCGAGCTAACCGTGCGGGAGCTGGGCCACACCATCCACGCGCACCCGACCTTCAGCGAGGCTTGGATGGAGACCGCCCACGCCGTCCACGGCGAAGCAATCCACGCGCCCCCGAAGCGCAAGAAGTAATCTCCGCGCGTAACGGAAACAGCGCCCAAAGCGTCTAAGCAACTTGGGACGCGTCTGCGACGGCACAGTCGCAGCAAGGCAGAGTGCTATTCGGGTTGCTGTTGGGATGGCTCAGGATCATCCGAGCAGGCCCTCAAAGCCAAGGAGTAGAAGAGTGCTACACAAGAGCTAGAAGAGAGCTGGATATGAGCTAGAAGAGAGGGCAACGCGCTACCACCGCGCGTCCAAGTGGCTTTCAGGTGCCTTGTGGGTGGCTTGGGGGTGGCTTGTTAATTGGGCGTAACTCACGGTTTCCGCTGACGGTGCAAGAATACGATTGGAGCGCGGACATTCTTGTCCGCTTCGACAACGTTGGCAAGCCCCGGGCGGACAAGAATGACCAATGCCGCTAGGATTTCACCCACCACATCCCTCCGGGACAATGACTTGGCCCGGTTTTGCGGGGCTTCTCTGGGAGCAATTCCTAGCGGCATTGCACCTACTATCCGCGCTGCTACGCGGAGTGAAAAGAAATTGGCGGCCATGAGCTGATGCTCATGGCCGCCATGAATCCACGGACCCGCAATAAACGCGGGGCTGGCGCCGGCTTAGGCGGTCCAGCCGGCGCGGGTGTTGCGTTTGACGAACTGGGCGGCTTCGGGGATGTTGGGCGACGTCATGTTCGGGCCGTCCCACTCCATGCGCCGGCCTTCGCCGACGCGAAGGTGACCACCCGCTACCAGCGGGACTTTCCCCTCTCCGCCAGGGATCTGGCGGCGTACGGCACGCTGATCCTGCCCAACGTCCCCGTCGAGATGATGGGCGTGCCCTTCAGGCAGGACATCCGTGACTGGACCATGGCTGGCGGACACTTGATCATCCTGGGCGGCACCTTCGGCCTGGGCCAGGGGAAGATGCGGGGCACCTTCCTGGAAGAGCTGCTGCCCTGCGAGTTGACCCGCGATGCCGACGTTGTCGAGATGCCGCCCCATTCGGAGATGACGATGCGCCCGGATGCCGCCAAGGCGGCACTCAGCCCCCACATCGCCGCCACCCCGGTTGGAGCAATGAGCCAGACCCATCGCCAGCGCGGCCAGCGCAGGCCCAGCCAGGCCACCGGTCCGATCCGCCACACCATCACCATCGCGGTCATGCCGGCGAGCACCGCTTGAAAGCCGATGGTTTGGATGAGTCCTTGGGAGGTGATGGGCATCTCGGCTTTTGCCGCCACGAGGTTGGCGGCGCCGATGCTCAACGCGTAAAACGTCAGGCCAATGAAGCCCATCCACAGCAGGTCGAGGTTCACATAGGGCCAGGTGGCGACGCGCCCCAGTGGCACCGGCGGCGGCTCGGTGGGCGCACGTCTGGCCGCCCGCGCCCTCCTGATGGCGCTTGACGCGAACATTGCCAGCGCCCCAAGAAAACAGAGTTGCAGGGTGATAACAGTCGGATCTGACATGGCAGGCGGGGTGGGGGCGGGGAGGCAGCGGCACTTGTCGCCAGGGATCGGCCCGGCCGGGCTGAGAGTGCAGCAAGCGCGGCGAAAATCAAGACAATGCGCAGCGCTGGATTCGCCAATTGCAGATAGAATTTTGCTTCGCTGCCGAATTGTGGAATGCTACGTTCCGCCCAACCAAACGCCCCGGCATGCACCAACCTTCCTTCAACGCCCCTGCTATCGAAGCTCTCGGTCGCCTGCTGCCCGCATACGACTTCGAGTGCCTCATTGCCAAAGGCGGCATGGGCGCGGTGTACAAGGCCAAACAACGCTCGCTGGGGCGTGATGTGGCGATCAAGATTCTGCCGCCTGAGGTCGGCCGCGACCCGCTGTTCCGCCGTTCGTTCGAAACCGAGGCCCGCGCCATGGCCAGGCTCAATCACCCCAATCTCATCGGAGTGTATGACTCGGGTTCGGTCGCTGACATGCTTTACATCGTCATGGAGTATGTGCCGGGCAAGTCGCTCTATCATTCATCGTATGGCAAGATGGTGGACCCCGTGCAGGCCGTCGAATTGATCCAGGGGATTTGTGCCGGACTCAGCCACGCCCACGAAAATGGCATCATCCATAGCGACATCAAGCCGGCTAACGTCTTGCTCACGCCTAAAGCGGAACCCAAAATCGGCGATTTCGGATTGGCCCGGCTGGTGGAGTCGGAAGGCACCGGGCTGGTGATGGGCACCCCCGGCTACACCGCGCCGGAGGTCATCGCCAACCCCCACGTGGCCGACCATCGCTCGGACCTGTTTTCGGTCGGCGTGATGCTCTACGAACTCGTGACCGGCCAGCGCCAGGAACCGGGGGCGGCGGCACCATCGACGATTTGTGGCTGTGGTCCCGGCATTGATGAAATCTGGCGGCACGCCACCCATTTGAATCCGGCCAATCGCTTTCAAAGTGCCAACGCCTTGCGGGCGGCGCTGGCGGATTGGCTGGTGGCAAAGGATTCCCCGGCCAAACGCAAAGCCGTGGTGCCCGTGGTCGCGGCGCAAGCCAAGGGCTCGCCGGCGGCAGTGGCCCAGGGGGGCGCCAAACCCAAGCCCATCGCCAACGTCGCCACCCAGGTGCAGGTGAGAAAGCAAGGCTCCGGCCTCTACACCGGCCTGCAGTTCCTTGCTCTGGCAGGATTGATCGGCATCTCCGCCTACCTTTGGAAGGGCCGCATGGACCACGACAAGGAGATGGTGAAAATTGCCGAAAAGAACACTCAAACGCTGGAGGAATTCAAGCGCCTCCAGGAGGGCCGGGTGGGCACTCCGCGGCCCCCGGTGGCCGGCTCCCCGCGCCAACCGGACTTTTCCGCCGCTCCGAATAAGACCCCCACGCCTTCGCCCAGGGTGGACCCTCCGGGCAAGGTGCCTGCAACCCGTCCCGCGGCCCCCGCCGCCAACCCGGCGGATTCCGCCGCGCTCGCGACCCTCACCGCGCGTGCCAAGGAACTCATTGCGGCGGCTGACAAAAAACGGGCCGAGCAACTTGCCGCCAACGTCAGCGCGCTGAGTTGGGACCTGGACCTATGGCTCCACGCCTTGCCAAAAGGTGAACAAGCCAACTGGCAACTGCCCGTCACCAAGCTCAAGACCGCGGTCCGGGGCTCGCGGGTTCCGGTCGGAATCCCCCAGGCAAACGGGTTCTCCGTCACTCCCCAAATGTCCAAGATCGTCGCCGATCGCGCCGCCAAACAGGGGCAGATTGATGCCGCGTTTCTAGCTGAAATCGACAAGCTCCGCACCTTCTATCTCAACCGCCTCAAGGACGAGGTCACCGCTGCCGAGAAGGCCGGGCAAAGCGACCTGGCGGCCACCCTTCGCGCGGCGTCCTCGCAAGCTTCCGAGAATGAGGCGTGGATCCGCTCCTTCGGGATTGATCCGCGGCCGGCGTCGCCGAGTTTCACCAAGGGAAAAGCGCCCGCTGGTGAGGACAATTCCGCTGCCAAAGGCGGTGGCGGCGCATGATTCACGGAGTCGGGAAACCGCTGCGGGGTTGATTTCCAACCCGCTAACCGCTACCACTCCGGCGTTCCGCGCCACTTCTTTTCCAACACCGCTCCACTACCATGGCACTGACCCTCAAAGCGAAATCCGCCTGCACCTTCGATCAAATTTCGTTGGGTGAAATCATGTTGCGCCTGGATCCGGGCGAGGGCCGCATCCGCACGGCACGCAACTTCGCGGCGTGGGAGGGGGGGGGCGAATACAACACGTCGCGCGGCTTGCGCAAATGTTTCGGCTACAAAACGGCGGTGTGCACGGCATTGGTGGATAACGAAATCGGCCATCTCATCGAGGATTTCATCATGCAGGGCGGGGTGGCCACCGAGTTCATCCAATGGCGCGGCGATGACGGCATCGGCCGTAGCGTGCGCAACGGACTGAATTTCACCGAACGTGGCTTTGGCGTTCGTGGCGCCGTGGGCAACCCCGATCGCGGCAATACCGCCGCCTCCCAACTCAAGCCCGGCGATATCGATTGGGATCATCTCTTCGGCACCCTCGGCGTGCGCTGGTTCCATACCGGGGGCATTTTCGCCGCCCTCTCGGCCACCACCGCGGCGCTCACCGTGGAAGCCGTCACCGCAGCTCACAAGCACGGCACGATCGTGTCCTACGACCTCAACTATCGGCCGTCGTTATGGAAATCCATCGGCGGACTGACCCGGGCGCGGGAGGTCAACCGCGAAATTGCCAGATATGTGGATGTGATGATCGGCAACGAAGAGGATTTCACCGCGTCGCTTGGGTTTGAGGTCGCCGGTGCCGGGGATCACCTAGCCGCCATCGAGACCGCCGCGTTTCAGGAGATGATCGGCACGGCCGTGCGCGCCTTTCCCAATTTCAAGGTGGCAGCCACCACCCTGCGCCACGTGCAAACCGCGACCAGAAACGATTGGGCCGCCATCCTCTGGCACGCCGGAACGTTTTACCAAAGCCGCGCCTATCCGGATCTTGAGATTCTCGACCGGGTCGGCGGTGGCGACAGCTTTGCCAGCGGCCTGCAATTCGGTTTCATGGAGTCCAATGATCCGCAGCAAGCTGTCGACTATGGCGCCGCCCACGGCGCGCTGGCATCCACCACCCCGGGCGATACCTCCATGGCCACCCGCAAGGAAGTCGAAAAACTCCTCGCCGGCGGCAACGCCCGCGTCGTGCGCTGAAATTTCAAATTTCAGATCGTCGGGGCGATGGCCTGCACGGCGTCGAGGAACGACGCAAACTGCGGTTGCCAGCCGCTGGCTTGCAGCTTGGCGCTGGAGACTTGTTTGTGGGTCCAGCCGCGCTTTCGTGTTAGATCGAGCGTCGCCGAGGGCGGCAGCGGCCGCTCAAAGAGCGCGCTGAGATGTTGGTAGCACACGCGCTGGGTGAGGGGAGTGGCGTCGCTGAGATTGAACACCTCGCCGCGATAGCCGGATCCTCCGCTGGCTAGGTGATGGATGGCGCACACCGCGTCGTCGCGGTGGATTTGATTGAGAAAACGCTCGCCGGTGTCTTCCATCACCGCCTCACCGCTTAGAAATTTCCGCAAAATCACGCTGCGCCCGGGGCCATAGATCCCGGACAGCCGCACCACGGTGCCGCCGCCGGCAAGGGTAAGCCGCTCCGAATCTAACAGTAGCTGCCCGGTGTCCCGTTCCGGCAACGTGGGGCTGGCTTCGGTGACCACCGAGCCATCGGTTTGGGCATACACCGATGAGCTGGAGGTGAACAGCAACGGCACGCTGGGAAACGACTCTAGCAAATTTCGGCAGCCGCGGACGTAGACTCGCTCATAGGCCTCGGCGCCGCCGCGTCCCGAGGCGGCGCAGTGGATGATGAAGTCCGGGCTGGCACCAAGCGCAGCGACGGCTTGGGCGTCCGCCACATCGCAGGCAAGCGTGTCGGTGCCGCCGGTGAGGGAAACGGCGGTGACCTGCCAGCCGGTTGCGCGGAACCGCTGGGTGAGGGCTTGGCCCAAATAGCCGTGACCGATGAGAAGCAGATGCATGAGGCGATGGAGGTTTGTGCGGCGGCGTCCGGTCGAGTTGTTCAGCGAAGGCCTCGCCAATCCAGGCTAGGGCCACCCGGGCGCAGATGCAACCTCGCAGCATCGCAAAGTGACTTCACTCGGGTGCCGCCTTCAAGGTCCTGACCTCAGCCGTGAACCGGGCCTGGTCACGGCGGATGTCTGAGCCTTGGCCAACTCAACGGCGGGGCCCCTGAGGTAGGGTGTGCCACGTCGCGCCGGGCGTCGTCCACCCGAGTTTTCCACATGCATCAATCCATCCGCGTGTGGACTGGATTCTTCGAGGCCCAATGATTTTCACGGTGATAGGATTGTTGCAGTCGGGTCTCGTGATCGCATTTGTTGGCCCTTGATTCGTGATATTCCGGCAGATCACTGGGAAGAGCGACAAACACCTTTGCATTGGTCCAACTGACACTCTCAATCCAATGCGGTGATACCAGAACCTTTTTGCCGGGCCACCAGTTCCGCGTATCAATGATTAGATAGTGAATCGCCCAAGTCTCGTCGTCGATGATGAAATCTTCAACGTTGCCAATATCGCCGTCTCCAGCGTGGATATCATATCCGCTCACGGCGGCTGTGTTATGCAATTGGAGAGCCGGTGCCTCGATTGCCTGGGATGCCGCTTCCGAGGTTGCGCCGTCATGCACCGGGCTGGGATAAGGTCCCCACAGGTATGGGCCGGCCCAATATCTCGGCCAGCCATAGTAGCCATAGTATGCCTCCTCGAATTGGCGGGACACTGGCATGTCGTGACGCAACTCCGGACTGTCCTCAATTTGCTGTCGGGTCAGGTTGATGGAAATGGCATGCGCATGTTGAATCGCGGCGGCCAGCGCATACGGCGACAGCAGGACCTGCCGGCCAGTGAGCCATTCTCCGGTGTCGGCAACCAGATAGCGAATCGCCCAATTCCGGTCATCAAAATAGAAATTCCGCAGTTCGCCGATTTCCCCGTCGAGGCTCTCCAAGCTATAGCCCGCTAGTGCCGTGGCTCTGGTTAACATGATCGTGCTCGTCTGGTTGGCGTTGCGGTTGATGTTGTGCGTTGGGCGACCGGCGGGGTTTGAGAAACCGGCGGTGGGAAAACGGGTTGCCGCGGGTCGCTCCCGATGTACCCGAACACGCTACGCCGCGGCATCGCTGGAGCAATGGGGAGAAACCCTACCGCCCCCGTTTCAGCCGGCTCCGCGTACTTGCTGAACTCAACTCGTGTCTAGATCGCGATGCTCTGCAGAGGCTAAAATGCCAGTTCATACGTTGCCACAACGTTTGCATCCAAACTGATTTCCCGATAGTTAGGACCCTTGGCAGATTCCTTCACGGTGGCTCCGGTCCCCATGATCGACTTGATGGCTCGCGCGTTGGGCAGGCAGAGGGTCAGCGTCTGGTCCTTGCCGCTGACGAGCTCGACCACGAGCTTGCCGGCCGGTTGATCCCATCCAAGGCGATTGAGCGTGATCTGGCCGCGGCACAGGATGCCGCGGATCTCGCCGGTCGGCCAAGCGGCGGCCAGCGCGGGCAACAGGTCGAGGCGGCCGGGTTGGCTATAGGTCAACATCATATTGACGATTTGCGGGATGCCGCCGTTGCCGTCGGTGTTGAGGATGTTGGCGTTGGGCTCGTGCGAGGTGATGAGGCTGGGGTTCATCGAGCGTTTGACCGCCATGACTTTCAGGCGTCCGTAGGCCTCTTCGGGCATGCGCAGATAGGCTGCCGAAACGCCGCATTGGATGCGGCCAAACGACGATTGCTCGCCGCCGTTGTCAGCCCCTGCGACTTTGGTGCGCACCGATGCCTGAGCGGCCTTCCACAGCTGCGGGGTGGTTTCCAGCAGCGGATCAAAACTCTGGAAACAGGGATATAACTGCGAGTGATGCCGATGCCCCGCGCTAACACCACCGCCCGGCCACTCGGCAAGCTGCCCCGTTTGATCCACAGGGTACGCCGGCAGTCTCGCACGCAGAGCCTCCCATTTGGGAATCTGCTCACGCTCGATATTGAGGTCACGGCAGGCTGCTATCAGATGGTTCAAAACCTCCCTGGCAACCGCTATGTCCATTGTCGCGCTGAGCCCGCAGCCAGTCTCGGGATTGTAGGATGGGATGAAAACCGCGTGACCGTCCACGTCGGTTCCGGCCAGGAAATCCTCGTAGAATTCCGCGATGCCTTTCCACAGCGGCACACAGCGCTGTGCAAGGAACTTGCGGTCGCCGGTGGTTGCCGCATAGTCCCCAAAGAAGCTCGCCAACCAACCGCTGCCGGCGGTCCAGTACACCCCTTCCCATCCGCCCCAGTGCAACATCAGGCAGGTGTTGGATGCCCGCGCATTGCTGAAGAAACCGCGACATCCGTAAATGCGTTTGGCGTTGAGCCGCCATTCCGGATAGAACCTTTCCATCAGACGGAAGTATCCCTCCATCAAGTCCGGCAGGTTGGCGCTGCAGGCCGAGGCCATGGCCGACTGGACGTTGGTATCCAGCGTGAAGTCGCCCGACCAGGCCGGCGTCCACGAACCGGTCCAGATCCCCTGCAGGTTGGGCGGCAACTCGCCGGCACTGCAAATAAACATATAGCGGCCGGCATCGTACATTTTCTCCATGAGGGCCGGGGGCAGGCGGTTTTCCTTCCCGGCGATATCGAGCAGTTCCTCGCTGGTTTTCCCGCGCTCGGCACCGCCGCCAAGGTCAAGCACCACGCGGTTGAACAACGCACCGTGCGCCTTCGCATGCGGCGCAAACAGCAAGCCATAATCGGCAGGCACCCCGGCTAACGAATTTTTCAGTTCGGGCATGAGGGCCGCAGCGTCATCAACCATCTGATAGGCCACCACCGAGCTGTCCGCCAGCGGGGGCGCCGGCGTGAATTGACCAGGATGCTTGAAGTCCGGGTTGTCCGGTGAGTACGCCACCGCCTCGCTGTGAGCCAGCGGCAGCGGCGTCTTCCACGGCACAATACGGATGAACAAAAGCACCTCGTCAGCACCGCTGACATCGACCGTGTCCCCGGCCGCCTCCGCCTTGCCGCCTTTGTTGACAATCCGCACTGCGGCATCATACCCGCCTTTGCCTTTGACATATATATTGTGATAGGTCACCCACTCGGCGGTCGTTTGCTGCCGTGACTCTATCAGATTGTGGCCGACCCGCGGGAATTGCAACTGGCAATCGAGTTGTCCCGCAGCGGGCCCGGTGAGTGACAGGACGATCAAATTGTCCGTGCGCGAAACAAACAGACGCCGCCGGAACTCGCCGCGCGCATCCTTCCAACGCACGTTGACTTCGCCCGTGGCGAAATTCTCCGTCCGGAGATAGTCGCTCACGGTGCCCTCGATTTTCTGGTGAATGTTGAGGAACAAGCCCGGGTGATAGGGATCCGTGGGGATGAGGCCGGCATAGCCCTGCTCCTTGCCCTTTTCCATGAGAAAATCCATCGCCCTGGCGGGGCCGGTCGTTCGATAGATGTTGCGCAGTTCCGGCACCTGATTCGCGAGATCGGGCACGATCTCGCGGTTGCCCAGCGGCAGGAATAACCGGCAATGATTGGCCACCAGAATCTCATCTGACGGGCTCCCGAACAACAGCGCCCCCATCCGCCCATTACCACTGACAAACGAATTTTCCCAAGCGCTGCCGGCTGGCTTGTCGCTTGTCGATCCCCTGAATTCAACCTCCGCAACAACAACCTGCGGAACCGCACATGCGGCGAGCGTCGCCCACAACCCAATCCCGAACCAATCCCAGATGGCTTTCATGATGGATCATCTACCAGCTCGATTGTCAGGGTTTATCATTCAATCCGCTCGTTAGCTTTTCCCGATTGAACCGTGACTGAGACATCGGCCGGTTGCGATGAGGCCGTTGCCGCGAGGGTCAGGAAGGGGTCGGCTTATGAGGCCGCGGGCCCGCAACGACCTTTGCCAAGTGTCGTGCGCTCAAGTTTGAGCCGTTTCGTTCACGCGGGCCTTGGGCACGACCCGCTCCACCTCACGCCGCCCCGCCAGTCGTCCTTGACACGCGCTCGGGAAAGACCTACCCACGACGCACCACCCATCCGATGGTCCCATTCAATCCATGCCCTGATCGCCACCCGCCGGCACCTGCCGTTGCGCGGCGGTTGCTTCCCGCCGCCGCGGTCATCCCTAACCGAGTTACCGCATGATTCGCCGCCGCTTCAGCACCGCCACCGTCCTGCCCGCGGCGCTGGCATTCGCCGCCGCCGCCACCTTGACGTATATCTGGGGCACCAGCCTGCCCGCCGGCTGGGTGCCGCTGCGGTTGCCGATCCTCGGCGGCAATGGCGCGGGCGACACCAGCGGCAGCTCGCCGTTGGACAAGGCCACCCTCAGCGTGTCCGGTGGCAGCGCCGCCGATTTGCCCGGCGCCTGGCCGTGTTTCCGCGGGCCAAACCGCGACGGCATTTCGCCCGACGCCACGCCCTTGGCCGATGCCTGGGCCGGCGGCGAACCCAAACCCCTCTGGTCCATCGACGTCGGTGAAGGCTACGCCGGCGCCGCGGTGCTCAACGGCCGTGTCTATCTGATGGACTACGACCGCGCCGCCCAAACCGACGCCCTGCGCTGCCTGTCGCTGGCCGACGGCAAGGAAATCTGGAAGTTTTCCTATCCCTTGCCGGTCAAGCGCAACCACGGCATGTCGCGCACCGTGCCGGCCGTCACCCAAACGCGCGTCGTGAGCCTCGGGCCGAAATGCCAGGTCAGTTGCCTCGACGCGGTGAGCGGCAAATTCCAATGGGGCATTGATTTGGTGCGCGAATACGCCAGCGCGGTGCCGGCCTGGTATGCGGGTCAGTGCCCGTTGATCGACGGCGAGCGGGTGATTCTGGCGCCCTCCGGCAGCAGCCTGATGATTGCGGTGGACCTTGCCAGCGGCAAAGTGCTGTGGAAATCCCCCAACCCCCGCGACTGGAAAATGACCCACGTTTCCATCGCCCCCATGGAACTCGCCGGCCGCAAAACTTACGTCTATTGCGGCCATCGCGGCGTCGCGGGTATCGCCGCCGATGACGGCACGCTGCTGTGGGAAACCTCCGATTGGAAAATCAGCATCGCCACGGTGGCCACCCCGGTGCCGGTGCCTGACAACCGGCTTTTCCTCTCCGGCGGCTACGAGGCCGGCAGCATGATGTTGCAACTCTCCGAACAGGCCGGCAAGTGGCTGGCCAAACCGGCCTTCCGCCTCGATGCGGACACGTTCGGCGCCACCCAGCAATCGCCGATCCTCAGCGCGGGCCACCTCTACGGCGTGCGCCCCAACGGCGAACTCGTCTGCCTCGACCTGCAGGGCAAGCTGGTGTGGGCCAGCGGCATGAGCCACCGCTTCGGCCTCGGCCCGTTCCTGGTCGCTCAGGGCCGGATTTTCCTGATGGATGACAACGGCGAACTGACCATGGCGCAGGCCTCCCCGGACGGGTTCCATCTGCTCGCCCACGCCAAGGTCCTCGACGGCCACGACGCGTGGGGACCGATGGCGCTGGCCGGCGGCCGCCTTATTGTTAGGGACCTGACCCGCCTGGTCTGTTTGGACTTGCGAAAGAAGTGACCCTGCATGAGAGTACTGCCGCCATGACTCATCGTCGCGACATCCTCCGGGGCTGCCTGCGCTGCGGCGGCTTGCTCGCCCTCGGCGGCATCGCGGCGTCGTTGGGCTGGCACAGCCTCAACGGCTCATGCCAGCGCACCAACCCCTGCGGCGGCTGTCCGTTGTTTGACGCCTGCGGCCTGCCCAAGGCGCGCGATGCGAAAAGCCAAGCCACCCCGCAACCCGGGGTGGCACCACCCACTTCACGCCATGTCTGAAGAATCGCCTGACAACCTTGGGGCAGCCGCGCCCGACCCAGCTCCCGCTGGCGGTCGCCGCTCGTTCCTGTTCGCTGCGGCTTGGGGCGGCGGCATCGCCGGCCTTGGCGGCCTCAGCGGGCTGGCTGCCAACCGCCTCGCCCGCCGCACGCCCCCGGCCGCGCCCCGCAAACCGGTGCTTGGCGACGAATTCACCTACGACGTGGCGCGCTTCCAGAAATCCGATCCGGCGCTGTTGCGCTATGACGAGCTCGCGCGCTTTGGTTCCGGCCTGGAGCGGGCCCGTGCGTTGGCGGTGGCCGCCGACGCCGCGATTTTCGTCGGTGGCACCGGCGGCATCCGCAAATTTTCGCCAACCGGCCAACCGGCGTTGAGTCTTCCGCTGGAGCAACCGGTCTATTCGATCGCGCTGCGCCCGTCCGGGGACCTGCTCGTCGGCCAGCCGGGAAAAATTTCGGTCCTCAGCCCCAGCGGCGCGGAGCTGGCGGTGTGGAGTGGCTTGCCCGCCACCTTGCTGCCGACTTCCATCGCGCTTGCCGGCGAGCAGGTTTTCGTCGCCGATGCCGGCAACCGGGTGGTGCTCAAATTCGATGCCGCTGGCAAACAACTCGGCGTCATCGGCGCCCGCGATGCCGCCCGCAACCTCAAGGGCTTCGTCGTTCCCAGCCCGTACTTCTGCGTGCGCATGGCCCCCGACGGCTTGCTGCGCATTGCCAACCCCGGCGAACACCAAATCGAGGCCTACACGCTCGACGGCGACCTCGAGCTGGCCTGGGGCAAGGGCTCGTTCGCCGTCGCTGGTTTCTGCGGCTGCTGCAATCCGGTGAGTTTCGATATCTTTGCCGACGGCAGTTTCGTCACCTGCGAAAAAGGCCTGCCACGGGTGAAATTGTACGACTCCGCCGGCGAGTTCACCGGGCTGGTGGCCGGGCCCGATGCTTTTCCGGAATACCTGCAAGCCGCCAACGCCGGCACCACCGATGTCCTCGGCTCGGGTGTCTATGCCGCCATCGACCCGCAGGCACGCGTGATCATCCTCGACAGTGTCAGCGGGGTCATCCGCATCATGCAACGCAAGCCGCAAAATCATGACTGACCAGCCTTCCAACCCCGGCGGAAGTGTCCAACATCCCATCGCACACCCCACCGTCAACGAGCTGCGCACGCCCAGCGCCGCGCTGCCCGCCGCCCAATCCTCCCGCCACGCCATCAGCCGCCGCGAGTTGCTCAAAAGCGGCGCGCGCGGGGTAAGCCTGTTAGGATTCGGCGCCGCCGCCGGCTTTTTGGGCGGCCGCGAAAACAAGGGCGCCATGCGCTGGCAGATCGATCCGAACCAATGCATCCAGTGCGGCCGCTGCGCCACCGAATGCGTGCTCGAGGTGTCGGCCGTCAAGTGCGTGCATTCGTTTGGCATGTGCGGCTATTGCAAGCTGTGCACCGGTTACTTCGAACCGGAACCCATCAACCTCGACGAGGGCGCCGAAAACCAGCTGTGCCCGACCGGCGCGATCAAGCGCGAGTACATCGAGGACCCCTACTACGAGTATAGTATCAACAAGGAGTTATGCGTCGGTTGCGGCAAGTGCGTGAAGGGCTGCAACATGTTCGGCAACGGCTCGCTCTACCTTCAGGTGTGCCACGACCGCTGCATCAATTGCAACATCTGTTCGATCGCGACCGCCTGCCCCGCGCAGGCATTCCATCAGGTGCCCGTTGCCAAGCCCTACCTGCTCCGCGGAAAGGGAGCGCCGGGAAAAAGAATACCTGTGA
>Ga0118677_10011171_pt1 | contig 13543 bp, 10 predicted proteins | sample AliMusrvi5mmetaG_FD_86154 | JGI IMG/M metagenome (GOLD analysis project Ga0118677, IMG submission 86154)
GGGGCCGCTCGGGGTCGCGGAAGAAGTAGGCGGCGAAGAGGGCGAAGGCGACGCCCAGTACCATGAGGACGTAGCCGCCGAGGTGGAAGCCGGGGAAGCGGGAGAGCAGGAAGCCCGCCGCGGCGCCGATGACACCGCGGGCGATGATGAACCAGCCGACCTTGGCTATGCGCATATCTTTTGTATCCCCTGGATAAACCCTGGGCAGGGCGGGACTTGAACCCGCATGGCCTTGCGGCCGACGGATTTTAAGTCCGTTGCGTCTGCCAGTTCCGCCACCTGCCCTTAGTGGAAATTACAGCACTTTTTAAGGAGACTTGGAAACCTTCCTTGGAGGGCGTCATCGCCCTAGGCCCTATCGGGGCTGGCTGAGCGGGAGGGCGTGTCTGTCATCGCCCATGTCCTGCGGCAGGAGTTGGGGCGTCTGGTCCCGGTTCTGTCTTCGGGCGGCGTCTTCGACCAGCGGGGTCAGATAGTCGTAAAGGGTCTTGACGGTCACCGCTCCGTGGCCGTTCTTGGCCGCGCCTTCGAGCCCTTTGAGGAAATAGTAGGTGAACAGGCCGTGGCCCTGGCTTTCATCCGTGCTGGTGACCTCGTCGGCGGCGGAGGCGGAGAACACCACGAGCTTGCCGATCTTGTCGCTGCCGATATCGACCTTGCTGATCAGCGGGCGGGTGCCTTTGGCGATCACGGAGCGGCCGCCGGCTCCCGAAAAGCAGGAATCCATGGCCAGGATGACCTGCTTGGCTTTCAGCGCGTTGAGCTTCTCGTAGAGGCGTTTGATCGAATAGCCGGTGTTTTCGAGGAACTTGGCGTCGCCGTCCCAGGGTACCAGGTAGGCGTCGCCGGAGGCGACGTCGGGGGCGCCGTGGCCGGAGAAGTAGACGAAGACCTGGGATCTTTCGTTGACGTTGCGCGGCAACCAGGATTCGACGAACTTCTCGATGCTCGCGCGGCCGGCCCGTTCGCCGACGAGATAAAGGATGTTGCGCGCGGGATAGCCCAGGGCGATGAGATTCTCGCGCACGGCGTCGGCGTCGCGCTCGGCGTAGTCGGCCTGGACTAGCGATGAGTATTTCTCGATGCCGATGACGAGCGCGAACGCGTCGGGATTCTCCGGCAGCTTGAACCCGGGGTGGTCGACGTCCGAGTGGAAGAAGGGGCCTGCGTCCGCCTCTTTCGCGGCCGGCGCCGCCGGAAGCGCGGCCGTGCCGCCGCCCGGGCGCCATTCCACTTCCCGGAAAGCTTCGGCCTCGGCCTTGGCCTGGGCGTTTTTGATCAGGCGCACGGTCGCGGCGTCACCCTTGCGTGCCGCCCACATCAAAGGCGTCTTGTCGGAGTGGTCGCGGGTCAGGACGGCGGCGCCCTTGCCGAGCAGGAACTTGACGATGTCGGCGCGGCCTTCGCCGGCCGCGGCCATCAAGGCCGTCTCGCCTTTGAGGTTCCTAGCGTTGATGTCGGCGTGCTCCTCGAGCAACAGCTTGACGATGTCGAAATGGCCCGCCTTGGCCGCCTCCATCAGGGCCGTCTCGTTAGTCCAGAGGTTGTTCTGGTCGACCCCGGCCCCCCGATCCAGCAAAGACCTGACGGTTTCGGTCTGCCCATCCCGAGCGGCTTGCTGCAAGGGGAAGGTGCCGCAGGCGCCCAGCGAGAACAGCAGGGCCGGCAGAAAAAACGCGGAAAGGCGCCCTTTCATGAAGGCCATGCTGTTGGCCGCGTGCGCTCAGCCGTTCTTGATCTTGATCGCCGTCGCCCTCACGGTCACGGATTCCTCCGTGTAGCCGAAGGCGATGGGGATGCGCGTGACCGTCCCCTTGGTGATGATGAGGTTGATGATCCCATCGGCGTCCGGCCGGGACGCCATCGCGTTATAGAGCGCGACTTGCTCGACCGCGTTGAGCGCCATCGGCGGCGCATCCAGCTCCGCGTCCCCCTCCCCCTGGGGCCGGGCGGACATGCGGAGCGCCTGCTGGCGGGCCTCTATGTTGAACAGCGGCATCAGACTGCCGCTGAAGTGCCTATCCTTGTCCCCGCCGTCGGGGATGCAGCCGCCGAAGAAACCGGAGCAGTGCGCGCTCCCTTCAACGGAGCCCAGCACCATATAGTTCTTCCTGGCGAGAGGCTTCAGGCTTACATGGGTGTCCATCATGGCGTAGGGGCAGCTTTTTAACGACGCGGTGCAGGCCGTCGTCATGGACAGGAACACCGTCCCTGCCAGCAAGAGTCCGCCCATCTTTGCTGCTCTCATAACGTTCTCCTCGATAATAAAGAAAGCTCGTCGCGACGGCCAGAGCCTCTCGGGAATCGGCTTGGTCTATAGCCGATGAGATCAGCCTTTCTTGATCTTGATCGCCTTGCCCTTGATTTCGACGGATTCCTTGGAGAAGAGGAAGCCGAGGGAGAACGATTCCCCTTTGATGATCCTGACGGCGATGATGCCGTCCGCGTCGGGCTGCGACTCCATGGCGTTGTAGAGGGCGGCCTGCTCGATCGCGTCCAGCCCCTCCGTCATGATGCCCATCGCGAATCCTCCGCCGAAGCTTCCGGAGAAGTTCTTGTTCCCGCCTTCGATACTCTGGAAGCCCAGGATCGTGCTGCCTTCGGCTCTCCCGTCCACATCGCCCAATATCTCATACTGGTCCCGCTGGAGAGGCGCCAGAGTCGTTTTCGTCCCGGCCATGCTGTAGGGATAGCTCTTGAGCATGGCCGTGCAGCCTGTGGTCAAGAGGAGCGCCCCGAACAACAGTCCTGTTCCGATCCTGTTCATGGTGGTCATTTTGTCTCCTTGCGAAATTGCACGTAGTGCCATGCCTATAATCACGCACGACATCTGGGCCCGCTGGCATCGCGCGCCGGCAGGCCCTCGAGGCGGCTATGCGTGAGGTCTATTTAAGGTGCTTGCTGACGAGCTTGGTCATCTCGAACATGTTGACCGTGTTCTTGCCGAAGACTTCCTTCAGCGCCTCGTCCGCGTTGATGTTCCGCTTGTTCTTGGTGTCCTGCAGCTTGTTCTTCTTGATGTAAGCCCAAAGCTTCTTGACCACCTCGGTGCGCGGCAGCGGCTTGGAGCCGACGACCTTGGCCAGCTCGGCACTGGGTGTGAGTTCTTTCATGAAAGCGCTATTTGCCATTGCGATGATCTCCTTTGTCTGCGGATTGAGATGCCATTGTGCCTGATTTCCCGCGTCAGGTCAAGACCTTGAGATTCTTGAAACGCCGGTGCACCCAGAGCCATTGCGCGGGATTCTTTCGGATGAGGCCCTCGATGACGCCGTTGAGCCGCGTGGCGGCGCGGGACGGGTCCGCGCGGTCCTCTCCCAGGTCGAGCTCCGGGAAAATGACGATGTGCACAAAGCCGTCCGCCTCCCGGATCTGGGCCACGGGCATGATGGCGGCGCCGGTGCGCTGTGCCAGGGGGCCGATCGCGGTCAGGCTGTCCACTACGGTTCCGAAGAACGGCGCGGGGCTGCCCATGGGCGGGGGCATGTACTGATCGATGGCGAAGCCGATGTCCTCGCCGCGGCGCAGAGCCTTGAGGAGGGCAGGCAAGGTGCGGGGTTGATAGATGCCCCGGCACCCGACCGACAGGCGGCGGGCTTCGATGTGTTTGTGCAGCCATTCTGGCTTGAGGTGCCGGGTGACAAGATTCACCTTCATGCCGCGCAGTCCGCCCGCAGCCACCATCATTTCCCAGTTGGCCAGGTGCCCGGAGATGAAGATGACCCCTTGGCCGCGGTCGTGGGCGGCTTTCCAGAGCTCATAGCCTTCCAGGGCCGTGATGCGCCGGGCGTAGGCCCGGTAATGGTTCGGGAAGGGGGAAAAGTAGTGGAGAAGCTCCAGGAATAGGATTCCGTAGTGGCTGTAGTTATCGGCCAGAAGCTTCTGGCGCCCGGCCGCGTCCAGTTCGGGCAGGCAACGGGCCATATTCGCAAGCGCGATCTTCTTGCGCTTCCAGTCCACGGCCAGCATGAACCGGCCCAGGCCCCGGCCCAGACGCACCTCCAGGGACCGGGGCAGGAAGGTCACGGGCGTCGCGGCGCAGAACAGGACCGCGCGCAGGAGCAAAGACAGGAAAGGGTTCAAGTCGTTATGGTGCCGGGTTCTTTTTCAACCATGGGGCCTTCCGGATTGTCCTCTCTGCACAAGATATGTTTTGGTCGAGCGATTGTCAACCGCGGCCGGCTCTGGATCAAAAGACGGCCCCCGCCTCGACTTTGAGGCGGGGGCCGTACCCGATACGAGTCAGACTAATTGACCTGGCACGTCTTGGCCAGGACGGCGGGGTCGACGGCCGGCGCCGCGCTGGGCTCGAAGGTCTTGCGCATGCCTTCCAGCACCTTCCAGGTCATCAGCACGTCCTCGGCCGCCAGCTTGGCCAGCCGATGGGCCTCCTCCGGGTTGCTCGAGTGCAGAACCTTGTAGCGCTGTTCCGAGCCCAGGTATTGCTCCAGCGGGATCTTGCCCGGTTTGGAGTCGAGCTGCAACGGGTTCTTCCCCTGCGCGGCGAGCGCCGGGTTGAAGCGCAGGAGCGGCCAGTAGCCGCAGTCCACGGCCAGCTTCTGGTGCTCCAGACCCTTGCCTTCCTCCAGCGCGAAGCCGTGTGCGATGCAGTGGCTGTAGGCGATCACGATGGCCGGGCCGTCGTAGGCCTCGGCTTCCGCGAAAGCCTTGACGGTCTGCGCGTCGCTGGCGCCCATGGCCACGCGCGCCACGTAGCAGTTGCCGTAGCCCAGCGCGGTCAGGGTCAGATCCTTCTTCGGGGTCTTCTTGCCGCTCATGGCGAAACGGGCCGTGGCCCCGCGCGGCGTGGCCTTGGAGGCCTGGCCGCCGGTGTTGGAGTAGACCTCGGTGTCCAGGACCAGCACCTTGACGTTGCGGCCTGAGCGCAGGACATGGTCCAAGCCGCCGTAGCCGATGTCGTAGGCCCAGCCGTCGCCGCCCACGGCCCAGACGCTCTTGCGCACCAGCCCGTCAGCGAGCTGGGCCAGGTCCTTGGCCGCCGGCTCCGTGACGCCCTGGAGCTTGGCTTTGAGCTTGGCCACGCGCTCGCGTTGGGCCGCGATGCCGGTCTCGTCGTCCTGCTTGGCCGCGAGGATGTCCCGGGTCAGATCAGCGCCGATCTTGGATTCGTAGCGCTTGAGCAGGTTCTCCGCGTATTCGCGCTGCTGGTCCAGGGCCAGGCGGAAGCCCAGGCCGAACTCCGCGTTATCCTCGAAGAGGGAGTTCGACCAGGCCGGGCCGCGCCCGTCCTTGTTGACCGTGTAGGGCGTGGTGGGCAGGTTGCCTCCGTAGATGGAGGAGCAACCCGTGGCGTTTCCGATGATGAGGCGGTCGCCCACGAGCTGGGAGAGCAGCTTGACGTAGGGCGTTTCGCCGCAGCCCGCGCAGGCGCCGGAGTACTCGAAGAGGGGCTCCAGCATCTGGCTGCCCTTGACCGTGGCCACGGCCAGGCCGCGCCGGTCCGGGTAGGGCAGGCCGAGGAAGAACTTATAGTTTCCCTTTTCTTTCTCCATGACGCCGGCCAGCGGGACCATGGTCAGGGCCTTGCGGTTGGGGTCGTTCTTGTCCTTGCCCGGGCAGTTGACCGCGCAGAGGGTGCAGCCCGTGCAGTCCTCGGGAGCGACCTGGACCGTGAACTTGGTGCCCTGGGGGAAGTCCTTGCCCTTGTAAGGCGTGCTCGCGAAGGCCTGGGGGGCCTTGGCCAAGAGCGCCTCAGGATAGGCCTTGACCCGGACCGCGGCGTGCGGGCAGACCAAGGAGCACTTGCAGCACTGGATGCAGAGGCTGGGCTCCCACTTGGGCACCTGCTGGGCGATGGCCCGCTTCTCCCACTTGGTCGTGCCCGTGGGGAACGTCCCGTCGGCCGGGAAGGCGCTCACCGGCAGGTCGTCGCCGCGGTAGGCCATGAGCTCCGCGATGACCTTCTGCACGAACTCCGGGGCCTCGGCCGGGACTATGGGCTTGGCCACGACCTCGGCCAGCTTCTCGGAGGACGGCTTGACCTCGAAGAGCCCCGCGATGGCGCCGTCCACGGCCCGGATGTTCTTGCTGACCACGGCCTCGCCCTTGACCGCGTAGGACTTCTTGATGGCGCCCTTGATGAGCTCCATGAAGCCGGGCAGCAGTTTCGTGATGTGGAAGTAGCAGGTCTGCATAACCGTGTTGATGCGCGGCCCGAGGCCCGCCTCGCGGGCGACCTGGTAGGCGTCGATGGCGTAGAACTTGAGCTTCTTCTGCACGATCGCCTGCCGGACCGCGGCGGGCAGGCGGGGCCAGATGGTCTGGGGCTCCGCGCAGTTGAGCAGGAAGGTCGCGCCGGGCGCGGCCACCTTCAGGACGTCCACGATCTCCAGGAGGCGCTCCTGGTGGCAGGCCACGAACTGCGCCTGGGAGACCAGGCAGCTGGCGCGGATGGGCTTGGGCCCGAAGCGCAGATGCGAGATGGTCATGGAGCCGGCCTTCTTCGAGTCGTAGACGAAGTAGCCCTGGGCGTTCAGGTCCGTGTTGTCGGCGATGACCTTGATGGAGTTCTTGTTGGCGCCCACCGTGCCGTCCGAACCCAGGCCGTAGAAGACGGCGCGCTGGGTCTCGGGGGCGTCGGTCATGAATCCGAGGTCGTAGGCCAGCGAGAGGTGGGTGACGTCGTCCGCGATGCCCACGGTGAAGGGGCTCTTGGGCTGGGGCTTGGCGGCCTCGTCGAAGACCGCCTTGGCCATGGCCGAGGTGTATTCCTTGGAAGAGAGACCGTAGCGTCCTCCGATGACGCGGGGCCGGGGCGTCGTTTTCGGCCACGCCTCTTCCAGAGCGCCCAGGACGTCGAGGTGCAGGGGGTCCATGAAGCCGGGCTCCTTGGTGCGGTCGAGCACGGCGATGTTCTTGACGCTCTTGGGCAGGGCCGCCACGAATCTCTGGGAATCGAAAGGCCGGTAGAGGCGGACCTTGAGCAGGCCGAGCTTGGCGCCCTTGGCGTTCAAGGCCTCCACCGTTTCTTCGGTGGCGCCGCAGCCAGAGCCCATCATGACCACCACGGTCTCCGCCTGCGGGTGGCCGACATAGTCGAAGAGGTGGTAGGACCGGCCGGTGATCTTGGCGAAACGGTCCATGACGGCCTGGACCTTGTCCGGGGCCGCCAGGTAGTAGGGGTTGGAAGCTTCGCGGGCCTGGAAGAAGGCGTCCGGGTTCTGGGCCGTGCCCTTGATGGTGGGGTGGTCCGGGGAGAGGGCGCGGCGGCGGTGCGCGTCGATGGACTTCTGGTCCACGAGCTGGCGCAGTTGCTCGTGGGTGAGCGTCCGGACCTTGAGGATCTCGTGCGAGGTCCGGAAACCGTCGAAGAAGTGCACGAAGGGCAGCCGGGTCTCCAAAGAGGCGGCGTGGGCGATGGCGCCCAGGTCGGTGACTTCCTGGACGTTGCCCGAGCACAAGAGGCTCAGCCCGGCGCCGCGCACGGACATGACGTCGGAGTGGTCGCCGAAGATGGAGAGGGCGTGGGTGGCGATGGTGCGCGCGGCCACGTGGAAGACCACGGGGGTAAGCTCGCCGCCCACCTTGTACATGACCGGGATCATCAGGAGCAGGCCCTGGCTGGAGGTGAAGGTGGTGGCCAGGGCGCCCGTGGAAACGGCGCCGTGCAAGGCGCCGGCCGCGCCGGCCTCGCTCTGCATCTCGACCACGCTGGGGACGGCGCCGAAGATGTTGGGCTTGCGCGCGGCGGACCAGGCGTCGGAGACCCGGGCGGCGGCTTCGTTTCCGTCAATCGCGTCGAATTCTGTGTTTTTCATGATGCTCCTATTTTATGTTTTTGGGAGGGGCTTGCCAATAAGCGTTGCTAATACCGGGGGGGCCGGGGCCGGCCGTCAGATCCCGGCGGAGTCGAGCCCGATGGTCACGGGGCCGTCGTTGACCGATTCGATCTCCATGTGCGCCCCGAATTCGCCGGTGCGCAGGGGCACGCCCAAGCCGGCGAGGTGGGCGCAGAAGGACTCGTAGAGCGGGCGCGCGGCCTCGGCCCCGGCCGCATCTGCGAAATCCGGCCGCCGTCCGCCCTGGAGGCCGGCGTAGAGGGTGAACTGGGAGATGACCAGGGCGGCGCCCTGCGTCGCGAGCAGGGAGCGGTCGAACTTGCTCCCGGCGCCGGAGAAGACGCGCAGATGCGCGATCTTCTCCGCGAGCCGGCGCGCGGTCTGGGCGTCGTCATCCTTGCCCACCCCCAGGTAGATCAGCAACCCGGGGCCTATGGAGCGGACCTCTCCGCCGGGCAGGCGCACCCCGGCCCGGGTGACCCGCTGAACGATGGCGCGCATAATTCCTATTATAGCAGGGATGCCGACCGCACGCCTCTTCATCGCGGCGCCGGTCTCGGACGAAGTCCGTGCCGCCGCCGCCCAGTTGATCTCGCGTCTGCGCGCTTCGGGCGCCGACTGCAGGTGGGTGGACCCCGCCAGCCTGCATCTGACCCTGCGGTTCCTGGGCGACATGCCGCTCGACCGGCTGGGAGAGCTGGAAGCGCTCTTGCGCCGGGCCGCGCGGCGGCCGGCATTCGAGGCCGTCTATGAAGGCGTCGGCGCCTTTCCCTCCTGGGACGAGCCCAAGGTGGTCTGGGTGGGCGTGGGCCCAGGCGCCGCGGACCTGGCGGCTCTGGCCGCGGCGCTCGGACCAAGTGATGCGGGGCGCCCCTTTTCCGCGCATATGACCATCGGCCGCATGCGCGGCCGGCGCGGCGGCGCGCGGCTCAAAGCCGCCGCGGCCGCCGCCGGCTTCGCGCCGTTGCGCCAAGTCGTGGACCGCATCGTCCTTTTCGAAAGCCGGCTGACGCCGCAGGGGCCGATCTACGCGGCCCGTCAGGAGGCGACGCTGGCTGTTCGGGATTGATAGGGAGAGCCATAAGTAGTATCCTATGATTGGAATGACGGATTAAGGAGGCGCTCAGATGCTTGGTATTCTCAATATTTCGGAAGGCTCCACGATCGGATTGCATGCGGCCGTACATCTCTCGAAGGCGGGCGGCGAGCCCGTGACCACGAAGGAAGCGGCCGAGGCCATGAAGGTTTCCGCGGCGCACCTTTCCAAGATCCTGCAACGCTTGACCAAGGCCGGCATCGTCAACGCGGTGCGCGGGCCCAAGGGCGGGTATCTCCTTAATAAGCCGCTCTCCGATATCCGCCTCCTGGACATCTTCGAGTCCATCGAGGGGCCGATGAAGCTCAAGTCCTGCCTGATGACCCATCCGCGCTGCGGGCAGGACGGCTGCATGCTGGGGAGCATGATGGCGGATGTCAACAAGACCGTCACCCAGCACTTCCAGAAGAAACTGTCGCAGATCTGAACCGCCAGCGCGGTCCGGACCGAGGAGGCCGCCGTGACGTCCGCGGCGGCCTCTTGCCGCGCCGGGACAGGCGCAGATAGCGGATTGGACACTCCGCCGGCCCAATTTCTATAATCTCCTTAGTCGTCGTACATCCCTTAAGGAGGCCCCCCGATGCCCGTATCCGTCCTCTCCCGCAGAACCAATTCCGCCGCGTCCAAGCCCGCTAAGATCGGCAAGCCCGTCTACTTCTTCGGTGGCGGCAAGGCCGAAGGCGACGAGTCCATGAAGAATCTCCTCGGCGGCAAGGGCGCCAACCTCGCCGAGATGGCCGGCCACCCCGACTTGCGCCTGCCGGTCCCTCCGGGCTTTACCATCACCACCGAGGTCTGCACCTACTATTGGAGCAACAAGCGCTCCTATCCCAAGGGCCTGCGCGAGCTCGTGGCCGCGAGCATGGCGCGCATCGAGAAGCTCACCGGCAAGCGCTTCGGCGACTCCGCCCAGCCGTTGCTGGTCTCCGTGCGCTCCGGCGCGCGCAAGTCCATGCCCGGCATGATGGAGACCATCCTCAACGTGGGCCTGACTTCCAAGACCATCCCCGGCATGATCGCGCAGACCAAGAACGAGCGCTTCGTCTACGACGCCTACCGCCGCCTCATCATGATGTACTCCGACGTGGTCATGGAGAAGGCCGCCGGCATCGCCCCCGCCGAGGACCAGGGCATCCGCCGCCAGCTCGAGCGCCTCATGGCGGAGGCCAAGGCGCGCAAGGGCGTCAAGCTCGACACCGATCTGGGCGCCGAGGATCTGCGGCAGCTCTGCGTCCGGTTCAAGGACAAGGTCCGCGAGGTCCTGGGCCAGCCCTTCCCGGACGACCCCATGGACCAGTTGTGGGGCTCCATCAGCGCGGTATTCGTCTCTTGGATGGGCAAGCGCGCTGTCTCCTACCGTCGCATCGAGGGCATCCCGGAGGAGTGGGGTACCGCGGTCAACGTGCAGTCCATGGTCTTCGGGAACATGGGCGAGGACTCCGCCACCGGAGTGGGATTCACGCGCAACCCCGGCACCGGCGACAGCCGCTTCTATGGCGAATTCCTGATCGACGCCCAGGGCGAGGACGTGGTGGCCGGCACCCGCACCCCCGCGCCTATCAACGAGGCCTCCCGCAGCGACCAGTCCCGGGACCTTAAGAGCCTGGAGCAGCTCATGCCCAAGGCCTACCGGGAGCTCGCGGACATCGTCGGGCGCCTGGAGAAGCATTACCGGGACATGCTCGACATCGAGTTCACGATCGAGAAGCACAAGCTCTACATGCTGCAGTGCCGCGTGGGCAAGCGCAACGGCCCCAGTGCAGTAAGGATTGCACTGGACATGCTCAAGGAGAGGCTGATCACCAAGGAGGAGGCGGTGCTGCGCGTCACCCCGGCGCAGCTCGACGAACTCCTTCACCCCATCGTGGACCCCAAGGCCGAGGCCACCCGCAAGGCCCTGGCCAAGGGCCTGCCCGCGGGCCCGGGCGGCGCCAAGGGCCAGATCGTGTTCACCGCGGCCGAGGCGGTGGCCTGGGCCAAGGACGGGCGCAAGGTCATCCTGGTCCGCGAGGAGACCAACCCCGAGGACGTGGAGGGCATGCGCGCGGCGCAGGCCATCCTCACCGCCCGCGGCGGCATGACCTCGCACGCGGCCTTGGTGGCGCGGGGCTGGGGCAAGTGCTGCGTGGTTGGCTGCGGCGCCCTAGAGGTCGACCTGTCCCGCAAGACGCTTTCCGTGGACGGCCGGACCTTGAAGGAGGGCGACTGGATCACATTGAACGGCTCCAAGGGATTGGTCTATGAAGGCGAGATGCCCATGCTCGACGCCAGCGAATCCAACACGGTGCTGGAGGACTTCCTCAAGGTCTGCGACCAGCTGCGGCGCCTGAAGGTCCGGGCCAATGCCGACACGCCGGAGGACGCGGCCCGGGCGCGCAAGTTCGGAGCCGAGGGCATCGGTCTGTTCCGGGTCGAGCACATGTTCTACGGCAAGGGCTCGGCGGAGCCTTTGTTCAAGCTGCGCAAGATGATCGTCTCCAAGACCGAGGCGGAGCGCCGCGCGGCCTTGGCCGAGCTGTTTCCGCACGTGAAGGCCGACATCAAGGCGACCTTACGGGCCATGGCGGGCCTGCCGGTCACCATCCGCACCATCGACCCGCCGCTGCACGAGTTCGTGCCGCACGAGCACGAGAAGCTGGCCGAGCTGGCCCAGAGCCTCAATATCAGCCTCGACGAGCTGGAGAAGCGCGCCACCGGCCTGCGCGAGTCCAACCCGATGATGGGCCACCGCGGGGTGCGCCTGGGCATCACCTATCCGGAGGTCACGGAGATGCAGGTGCGCGCCATCTTCGAGTCCGCGGTCGAGCTGGGCAAGGAGGGTGTCAGGACCCTGCCCGAGATCATGATCCCGGTGGTCTGCGTGGAGACGGAGCTGGCCAACCAGTACGCCCTGGTCGAGAAGGTCTACGCCGAGGTCTGCCGGGCCAAGAATGTGAAGGCCATCCCGCATCTGGTGGGCACCATGATCGAGATCCCGCGCGCCTGCCTCGTGGCCGACCGGCTGGCCGAGGCGGCGCAGTTCTTCTCCTTCGGGACCAACGACCTGACCCAGATGAGCTTCGGGTTCTCCCGGGATGACACCGGCGCCTTCATGGGCGACTACCTGGAGAAGAAGATCCTCCCCAACGACCCGTTCCAGACCATCGACCAGGACGGCGTGGGCGAGCTGATGCGCATCGGCGTGCAGCGCGGCCGCAAGACGCGCAAGGACTTGAAGATCGGCATCTGCGGCGAGCACGGCGGCGAGCCCGCGAGCGTGGAGTTCTGCCACGGTCTCGGCTTCAATTACGTGTCCTGCTCGCCGTTCCGCGTGCCCATCGCGATCTTGGCCGCGGCCCAGGCCGTGGTCAAGGAGAAGCCGGCGAAGAAGAAGTAGGCCGCGCGCCGCGTTCGCAGCGACCGCCCCTGGTTCCCGGGGGCGGTCCTCGTTTCGGGGGGCTAGGCGGCGGAGCCCAGGCGCGCGCGGAGCCGGTCCGCCGCTTCCCGGCCCATCTTCATGGCCACGTGGCCGTTGACATATTGGAAGAGCCCCTGGCGGCCGGCGGTCTCCAGGTTGGGCAGGCGGCCGAAGGCGTCGAGGATGGACTTCAGCGCGCGCTCGTAGCCCATCGCGTAGATGGGATGCGCGTGCCGGGCGCGGAAGACATGCACGGCCTCCACCTCGCCCCGCTCCAGGATCTTCTCGCGCGCCAGATCGTCGAGCACCCAGTCCCGCGCCAGGGCGTCATCGGTCCAGACGGGGTCCGACGGGGAGCAGGTCACTTCCGCTACCAGCAGGGTCGTTCCCGGCGGTTCGATGTGGAAGCTGAAATACGAGAAATCAGTGATGCGGTTGAAAGAGTGTTCGCGGAAGTACATGAAGGAGGCCGGCAGGACCTTGGGGCGGCGGACCTTGATCCCCACGAAGACGATGGCGCGGAACACGAGGGCCCCCGCCGCTGCCGCGACCTCGGGCCCTAGGCCCGGGTCCAGGGCCAGCGCGGTCTCGTTGACCGCCATGGTGCTGATCACCCCGGCGCAAGGGATGGTCTCCTCGCCGCCGGGCCCGCGCACGACGAGCGCGGCCACCCGGTCGCCCTCCCGGACCAAGCGTTCCACGCGCGTGGAGAGCCGGATCTCGGCCCCGCGCCCGCGCAGGCGCTCGGCCATGCGCTCCAGGATGGCGTGGAAGCCTTCCCGGGTGGTGAAGAGGTCGCCGGCCACCTTTTCGACGAAGCCCTGCGTGGCCGTCCGCGCCTGGGCCGGCCGCCGCCACCGCCGCAGAGCCGCCGCCGCCTTGTCGAGGAACTCCAGGAAATTGAAGCGCGGGATGCGCTCCTTGGCGAAAGACGGCGAAAAGGCGGAGGGTGGTATTCCCCAGACGCGGGTGATGTAGTCCCGGAAGAACAGCCGGTACAGGACGTCGCCGTAGTTGCGCAGCAGGACGGTCTCCGAATTCTCCACGGCTGGCCGGTAGACCAGGCCCTGCGCCGCCCGCCAGATATAGGTGGCCGCCGCGGCCAGCACGGTCGTCAGCGGCAGGCGGCCCACGACGTCGCTCACGCGTAAAGGGAATTCGAAGTAGGAATCCAGGAATTTTATCCGGATGGTGCGATGGAAGGGGAGCAGGTCTGCGCCCATGAGGCCCTTCTCGTCCGCCAGGATCTCG
>Ga0118677_10011172_pt1 | contig 13543 bp, 19 predicted proteins | sample AliMusrvi5mmetaG_FD_86154 | JGI IMG/M metagenome (GOLD analysis project Ga0118677, IMG submission 86154)
TATATATAGGAATAATAGGAAAAGTATACCAAAAACCTAATAAACATATGGCTTGCAGGACACCCGTGCTCTACGGAAAAGAACAGATATAATGTTAAGTTTGTGACATTAGACTAAGCCACACTAAGCAACACTAAGTTACACTAAGCCACACTAAGTCAAGGCATGCTACGACACACCAACTTTTAGATAGTTCCTGATAGTTCCGTAATAAAAAAGCCCTCAAAATGAGGGCAAAAAAATACCCCGCCGAAGCGGGGTTAAGTGATTCGATACAGTATCGATTAAGATAATTCAAAACCTAGCTCTGTTAATTTATCCTCTAGCATGGCTTGGAATTCCTCAGGCATTGTAGAATATTCTGAGTGAGAATAAACCTTAGCTAAAACATTCTCGAATAGTGATTCTACGGCTTCACCATTTTTTGCCTTGTTTTTGGATTTATTAAAATCCTTAATTTCTTTGCCTGAGTTCACAAGTTTAGCGAATAGCTCATAACAGTTCTGAGCGTACCCTTTGGATAGGTTCGGCATAGAATCCAAAAACGCTTTTTTGATTACTGCAGTTTGCTTATCCTTACTGCGACCATCAGCGATAACTACGCCAGCACTATGCAAGCTCTTACCTACTGTATTGAACTCAGCCAATGCCTTGACCTTTACTTCATCAGCGCCAGCATACGAGATAACCTGAGCGCCAGCCTTGCCTACTAGGTCAAGTATCTCAAGGTCAGTCAGCGATACAGGTTCAGGCTTAGGTGCTGGTACATGCTTAACCTTGCCACCTTGTGAGTTTACTAATGTTTCAGCCATTGTGGACAATGCTGTTTTATTTTTTGTAGCCATGATATTTACCTCTTTCAATTTAAGTTAATTAAGTAATCGATACAGTATCGAATACAGGTAAGAGTTAATCTCTATCCATACCTTCATTATGCCTGAGTTAATAGCTTATGTCAAGTTACACCGAACCACTAAGACGCCAGCGCACGCACCCGCATACGCACACACGCACCCGCCCGCAAGGCGACCCCCACCCCCAAAATTTTCAGAAGGGACTCCTACTCTCTCATATGTACTGTGTTTTGCACAGTCGATACCATAAATTCCAGCCGACCCCCCGTCATCTTTTTAAATCCAAAACCAAAAAATATTTTTGCAAAAATTATAGCAAATTTCGGACAACCACCTCCAAGAAAAAACGCTGTAACTCTATGATTACAAAGAAGAAACTTGTGCAAACATGTGACATGGACCGGCATAAAAGTGCATGAAACTTTAATAAAAACAAAGCAACTAACAAAAACTGCAAAAAGTGTCATATATGTATAAAAACACAGTAAGAAAAAGTTTCCCGAACGGGAATAATGTAAGAAAAAGTGAGCAAAAGTAGGAAAAAGTTACCGAACGGGAAATATATTGCAGCGCAACAAAATGTATCGTATAATATACAAAACCCCCAGAAATGTACAGTATGGGAAACAAACCTAAGGAAAAAATCATGTTTGAATTTGAAAAGCAGTACAAGCAGTTTGAAGAGTTGGCAGAGCGTATTAAGCAAGTCAACGAGTTTTGGGTTAATTCAGTAATCTCAAGCTTAAAGCAACTCATCAAGTAAGTAGAAACACTACATACGAAGGGGGTTACGGCCCCCAATTACTAGACAAAACAAAAACTGTCTAGTAACAAAACCTTGTGTTATACTCGTGCCATATCGGAGTGCCCCCAACTTTCCCTCCTATGACAAAACAGATACGTGTAGTACCAGAAGTTACAATACCTATCCCAGTGGACCTAACCCCACAGGAAGCCAAGACTTTGCACGAAAAAGCGAAAGCTGCTTTTAATACCATGGAGTTTCTGGCTGCAATGGGTCTAAAACCCAAAAAAGAAAACATGCAAGCTGCACAACGTGAGGCTGAGCGCCAGTTTGCAGGTAGCCCGGCAGCAAAACGACGTCCATTTAACGCAGAAACATCTATCTGGTTAGATGAACTGTTGTCAAATTACAACAATGCCATAGTAGAGGACACAATACGCCTTAAAACGTACGTGACGACCAAGCTAATCGAAGAAACTGAAGGTGAAAAGGCTGCAGATAGGCTCAGAGCGCTAGAATCACTAGGTAGATTAACCCAATTAGGCATGTTTACCGATAAATTAGAGATAAGTGTCAATACAAAGTCCACTGAGGAGTTAAAAGAGGACTTAGCCAAGAAACTTTCCCGCTATATGGGCACTGCTGAAGAAGTAAAAACCACTCCAGCTAAGGAAACAACGCTAACCTTTGATTTAGATGAGGAATTAGGGCGTAAACCGACGGTTACACCGGCACAAGAACCTGAAAAGACCGATTTAGATGACTGACCCCATCGAGATTCTTAGAGGCTTGCCTCCACATGAGCGAGAAGAGTTCTTAGATAGCTTGCCTAAAGATGAAGCAGATGAAATACTAGAGATTCTAGAAGAACTAGAGACTAGGGACGACCGTGAGGTAGTGAAAACTGACTTTATGGCCTTTACTAACCACGTTTGGCCTGAGTTTATACATGGTAGACACCATACAAAGATGGCTAAAGCGTTTGAGGATGTAGCCAATGGGACGTGTAAAAGACTTATTATTAATATGCCGCCACGCCATACGAAGTCCGAATTCGCATCTTACCTTTTACCGGCTTGGTTCCTCGGGCGGTTTCCCAACAAGAAGGTTATACAAACTTCTCATACAGCTGAGCTTGCTGTGGGCTTTGGTCGTAAGGTGCGTAACTTGGTTGATAACCCCCTGTACCGTCGTCTGTTCCCGGCTATCGAGCTGCAGTCCGACTCTAAAGCGGCTGGTCGTTGGAACACTAATTTTGGTGGTGACTATTTCGCTATTGGTGTTGGAGGTGCAGTCACTGGTAAGGGCGCAGACTTACTTATCATTGATGACCCACATTCAGAGCAGGAAGCTGCACTAGCTGCGTTCAACCCAGAAGTCTACGACAAAGTCTATGAGTGGTTTACATCAGGACCACGTCAGCGTCTCCAGCCGGGCGGTGCCATAGTTATCGTTATGACCCGTTGGTCTTTGCGGGATTTGACAGCTCAGGTAATGAAGTCCGCAGCTCAGCGCGGAGGCGATGAGTGGCGTGTCATCGAGTTTCCAGCTATTCTCCCTAGTGGGCAACCCCTTTGGCCTGAGTTTTGGAGTCTTAAAGAATTAGAAGCCTTGCATGTTGAGTTACCGAACAGTAAATGGCAAGCCCAGTATATGCAGCAGCCCACCTCGGATAGCTCAGCTATTGTAAAAAGAGAGTGGTGGAAGGAATGGGAGAGTGACCGCCCACCCGAATGTGAGTATATAATTCAGTCATGGGATACAGCGCACGAGAAAAAGACCGTAAATGACTTCTCTACTTGTACAACGTGGGGTGTCTTCTATAATGAAGAAGACCACGATTTACCAAATATCATCTTGCTGGACTCCTTTAAAGAGCGGCTGGAGTTTCCAGAACTCAAAGCAAAGGCGCTTGAAAAGTATCAAGAGTATGAGCCGGACTCGCTTATTGTGGAGAAAAAGGCGGCGGGGGCCCCTCTTATTCAGGAACTACGTCGCATGGGTATCCCCGTTGGTGAGTTCAGTCCAGGCAAGGGGCAGGATAAAATATCACGGTTAAATTCAGTTGCAGATTTCTTTGCGTCTGGTAAAGTATGGGCTCCAGCTACTCGCTGGGCAGAAGAGTTGATAGACGAGGTAGCAGCGTTCCCTTCGGGCGAACATGATGACTTGGTGGACTCAATGACATTAGCGTTAATGAGATTTAGGCAAGGCGGCTTTTTGAGGCTCCCAAGCGATGAACCAGAAGAAATTCGGTACTTTAAATCAAAACGTAATGCTGGGTATTACAACGTTTAAGGAACGATTATGGCAATGGACAAAGGCATTTATAAAGCCCCGCAAGGGATTGCGGACACACAAGAGGCGCCAATTGAGATTGAGATTCTTGGTCCTGATGAAGAAGTCGGCGAAACAGCTAGTGGTGTAGAAGAAAAGGACACCGGTAGCGATAAGTTTAATGAAAACCTTGCTGAGTCAATGGATGAGCGTGAGCTACAAACTATTGCTAGTGATTTAATTGGTTTATTAGATGCAGACATTGCAGCCCGTAAAGACTGGGCAGATACATATGTTGACGGCCTTAAACTACTAGGATTGAAGTACGAAGAAACTACTGAACCATGGGCAGGCGCCTGCGGGGTATACCATCCTATGCTTGCTGAAGCAGTGGTTAAGTTCCAGTCCGAAGCTATTATGGAAACCTTCCCAGCAATGGGCCCTGTTAAGACTAAAATTGTTGGAAAAGAAACTAAGAGTAAAAAAGAAGCTTCAACCCGTGTTTCAGAAGACATGAATTATCGTTTGACTGAGCAGATGAGCGAGTACCGCCCTGAGCATGAGAAGCTATTATGGAATTTACCATTGGCAGGTTCAGCGTTTAAGAAAGTTTACTTTGACCCAGCACTTGGTCGCCAAGTAGCCATGTTTATTCCGGCAGAAGATTTGGTTGTTCCGTATGGCGCGTCTAATTTAGATAATGCTGAGCGTATCTCACATATCATGCGTAAGACTAAAAACGACGTTAAGAAATTACAAGCCGCTGGGTTCTGGCGTGACATTGAGCTCGGTGAGCCGACAAACGTGATGGATGACATCGAGAAGCGTAAAGCTGAAGAACAAGGGTTTTCTGCAACTACAGATAATCGGTTTAGAATTATTGAAATGCACGTCGACTACGACCTCCCGGGGCACGAGGATGATGCAGGAATTGCACTACCTTATATCATTACTATAGAAAAGAGCACCGCAAAGGTGCTTTCGATACGTCGCAACTGGTATGAAGGCGATACACTAAGCCTGAAACGTACACACTTTGTGCACTACCAATACGTACCAGGGTTTGGATTTTATGGATATGGTCTTATACATCTCATCGGTGGCTATGCTCGTTCTGCTACTACTATTGTTCGCCAACTTGTCGACGCAGGGACACTCAGCAACTTACCGGGTGGTCTCAAAGCAAGAGGGTTACGGGTCAAAGGAGATGATACTCCAATCAGCCCCGGAGAGTTTAGAGATGTAGACGTACCGAGTGGTACCATTAAAGATAACATTATGCTCTTACCATACAAAGAGCCTAGCCAAACTTTAATGTCTTTGTTTAACCAAATTGTTCAGGAAGGTCGCGCCTTTGTTTCCGCTGGAGACTTACAAGTATCTGATATGGGTGGTAATGCACCTGTTGGAACTACTTTGGCTATTTTGGAGCGCACACTTAAAGTAATGTCGGCTATTCAAGCCCGCCTGCATTATTCAATGAAACAAGAGTTTAACTTATTAAAAGTAATCATTGCTGACTATACAGATGAAGATTATGAATATGAACCAGAAGATGGTACAGCAGCGGCGAAAAAAAGTGACTATGATGACGTGGAAGTACTCCCAGTTAGTGACCCTAATGCGTCTACTATGGCGCAGAAAATTGTACAGTACCAAGCTGTATTGCAGTTGGCTCAGTCGGCCCCACAGCTTTATAACTTACCTCTACTCCACAGGCAGATGATTGAAGTTCTTGGTATTAAGAATGCTCAAAAGCTTGTGCCAATGACGGATGACCAAAAACCTGCTGACCCAGTTACAGAAAACCAAAACGTTCTGATGATGAAGCCAGTTAAGGCATTTAGCTATCAAGACCATGACTCACATATTATGGTTCACATGTCGGCAATGCAAGACCCACATATTAATCAGCTTTTACAAGGTAACCCACAAGCTCAGCAAATTGCACAAGCTATGTACGCACATATAAATGAACATATTGGGTTTGCATACCGTGTAAAAATTGGTCAGCAAATGGGTCAGCCTATGCCTCCTCAACATATGAATGACATAAATGAGGAAGAAGATACTAATATTACTCCAGAGATGGAAGCTCAGTTAGCTCCAATGTTGGCACAGGCAGCACAAAAACTGCTACAGCAGCATCAAGGCGAACAGAAACAACAGCAATCAGCACAGCAGGCTCAAGACCCACTTATTCAAATTCAACAGCAAGAGTTACAACTTAAAGCTCAAGCCCAGAAATCTAAAGAGCAGAAAGACCAAGCGGAACTCGCACTTAAGAATCGTCAGTTAGATATTGAGCAGGAGCGTATCCAGTCACAAGCTGCGATAGCTACGCAAAATACTAAAGCGCAAGTTGTTATGAACCAAGAGAAGATTAAAACTCAAAGTAGGCATAAAGCTGCAGACATAGTATCTAACGCTATGAATAAAGAACACGATACTAAGCACCAGCAAACTACTCAAGCACGTGACCAGTTCCATCAAATGATGAGCGCTGAACATCAAGCTAGCTTGCAGCCCGTAGTACAACCAACAAAGGAAACTAAAGAGTGACTGAATATACATACCTAGTAAAAGAATTGGAAACAATGATTGAGACTAGAGCGCAAACTGTTGCCTCAGGCAGCTGCCAAAGTTTAGAAGAGTATCGAAATACGACAGGGATTATCCGTGGTCTTGCCCTTGCCGTAGATTTTATTAAAGACCGCGAGCAAAAAACAAAGGATTCAGATGAGTGACATCATTATTAGCGACGCATTGGGAAACCTTTCGAAGCTACCTGAGAAGCAAGAAGAAAAGGCAACACAACTTCCGAAAGCCGCTGGCTACCATATTTTATGTATGGTTCCACAAGCTGAAGAAGAGTATTCAGAAAGTGGCATTCTTAAGTCAGCCCAGACCCAGCAATACGAAGAGGTATTAACTCCAGTACTGTTTGTTATGGATGTTGGCCCTGATGCCTACGCCGATAAAGAAAGGTTCCCTAGTGGACCCCTCTGTAAGGTTGGTGACTTTATATTGATTCGTCCTAGTTCTGGTTCACGCCTTAAGATTCATGGTCGTGAGTTCCGGATTATTAATGATGATTCAGTCGAAGCCGTAGTTTTAGACCCCCGCGGGATTACGCGTGCATAAGGAGACTTAAATGGCATCAGAAGAATTCGGCACAGTAACTTTTGGTAAGGGCGGTAAAGTTATTCCTGCAGGTCAGGAAAGCGATACCTTTGAATTCCCCGACGAAGTTGCGGCAAGAGAAGAAAAAGAAGTAAAGGCAGCACCTGAGGTAGATATTGAGATTGTTGATGATACTCCTGAGGAAGATAAAAACCGTACTCCTATGGATGCTTCCAAGGTATTAGAGGAAGATGAAGAGGATGATGAGCTTCAGTCTTATGACAAAAAGGTTCAAAAGCGTATCAAAAAGCTGACAAAAGGCTATCATGATATCCGTCGTGAGAAAGATGATGCAGTTAAAATGCGTGAAGAGGCACTCAGGGTAGCTCAGTTTATGGCAGATGAAAACCGTAAATTACAATCTACCCTCCATGAAGGTAGTAAGAGCTATATAGAACAAGGCAAACAAGGCGCTGAAGTTGAGCTTAGTATGGCTAAAAGAGCATACAAAGAAGCTTATGAAGCAGGCGATAGCGACGCATTAGTAGAAGCACAACAGGCTATTTCAGAGGCAACTTTGCGATTAGACCGTGTTAAAACTATGCAACCTATTGCTCCTAAAGAAACTGAGTATAAGGTTCCTCAACCTACACCAGAAGCCCCTGCGCAGGACCCGAAACTTACTAAATGGTTAGATTCTAACGATTGGTATGGTGGGGAAACTCCTGAAGAAGATGAGATGACTGGACTAGCAATTACAGTCCATAATCGACTCGCAAGAGAATTTGGTGAAAAATATGTTGGCACGGATGAATATTACGGAAAAATTAGTGATACAATTCGAAAAAGATTCCCCGATTATTTCGGAGCCGACACAGAATCAGAAATCGAAGTAGAAACAAAACCGGTTAAAACCCGCGCAAAACCCGCTGCAAGTGTAGTAGCTCCGGCTACCCGCTCAGTTGCCCCCAAGAAAGTACAATTAACGCCTACGCAGGTACAAATTGCGAAACGCCTCGGTGTTCCGCTAGAACTGTACGCTAAGAAGGTTGCCGAACAAATGAATGGAGATAGATAATGGTTAAGAAAACTCGTGATTTAGAAGTACGTGAAACTGAAGTACGTCCAGTTGAAAGTTGGGCACCACCTCAGTTATTACCAACACCAGATGCACGTCCAGGTTGGGCACATCGTTGGGTACGAACTTCCACTTTAGGTGCCGCTGACCCAATGAATGTATCTTCTAAGCGTAGGGAAGGTTTTGAGCCTTGTAAGGCTGAGGATTATCCTGAACTTATGAGCCACGCGTCCATTGATGGACAGTTTAAAGGTTCAATAGAAATTGGTGGTTTAGTTTTATGTCGTGCCCCTGAAGAATTTATGAAGCAACGCGCTGCTCACTATGAGAAGCTTGCTGCTAACCAGATGGACTCGGTGGATAACAACTTCTTATCACAAAATGACCCACGTATGCCTATGTTTAAAGACAGAGCTACTAAAGTCACTTTCGGTAAGAGTTAATTTAATTTAATTTAAGGAGCCTCTTATGAGCACAGTAGCAGCCCCCTACGGGCTAAAGCCGATTAGCTTAATCGGCGGTCAATCCTTTACTGGCGGAACAATCCGTGAGTATTTATTGACCACAAATAACACTGCAGCCATTTTTAATGGTGATTTAGTGCAGTTAGGCGCATCAGCAGCAGGGCAACCAACCGTTGTCGCATCAACACCTACAACCAGCACTGTTGGTCTCGTCGGCGTTTGTGTTGGCGTACGTTATCAATTGGCAGGTCAGCAATTGGGTTACCCACTCTATGCACAGTATTTACCAGCTAACGCAGTAACTGCTGGCTACACCAACATTTTTATTCGTGTTGTTGAAGACCCAGACCAGTTGTATCAAGTTCAATCCCAAGGTTCTGTAGGTTATGGTTCTATTGGTAAGACAGCTGCATTGGCAAACTTCGGTGGTAGCACAACTACAGGTAATGCAACAACTGCATTGTCTAGCACTATTGCTAATACATCCGCTCTTGCTGTTAAGATTGTTGACTTGGTTAACTCCAGCTCTACTTTCGGTGGCAATTTCCCTTCAAACCCAGGCGATGCTTATACAGATGTGATTGTCAAATTAAACTTTGGCGTTCATTCTTATTATCAATCTGCCGGTACAACCGCTTAATTAAGGAGCTATAAATGGCTATTTCACGTTCACAGCTCTTAAAAGAGCTACTCCCGGGGTTAAACGCATTGTTCGGACTCGAATACGCTCGCTATGGCGAAGAGCACACAGAACTCTATGAGACTGAGTCTTCTGAGCGTTCATTCGAAGAAGAAACAAAGTTGTCAGGTTTCTCTGCAGCCCCAGTTAAAAACGAAGGCGGCGCTATCTCTTACGATAACGCGCAAGAAGCATGGTCAACACGCTACTCACATGAAACTATTGCTTTGGGTTTCTCAATCACTGAAGAAGCGATTGAAGATAACTTATACGACAGCTTGTCTGCTCGTTATACTAAAGCATTGGCTCGTGCGATGGCTTACACCAAGCAAGTTAAAGCTGCTTCTGTATTGAACAACGGTTTTAACACCGGCGGTTCTTACAATGGTGGTGATGGCGTATCTTTATACAACACCGCCCATCCACTAGTTTCTGGCGGAACTAACAGCAATACTGCTGCTACTCCTGTCGATTTAAACGAAACTTCTTTGGAAGCTGCTGTTATTCAAATCGCTGCTTGGACCGATGAGCGCGGTTTGCTTATCGCTGCTAAACCTAAGAAATTGGTAATTCCACCAGCATTAATGTTTGTGGCTACTCGTTTGTTGGAAACTAAACTCCGCGTTGGTACAAACAACAACGATATTAGCGCTATCAACAACAACGGTACAATTCCTGAAGGCTATGCAGTAAACCACTTTTTGACTGACGTTAACGCATGGTTCTTGTTGACTGATGTTCCAAATGGTTTAAAGCATTTCGAGCGTACACCACTCCAGAATTCAATGGATGGTGATTTCGATACTGGAAACGTACGTTACAAATCACGCGAACGTTATTCCTTTGGCTGGTCTGACCCACTGGGAACATGGGGTTCTTCTGGTTCATTCTAATCTGAATGTTCCTAATAAAAACCCAGCTCACAAGGCTGGGTTTTTTTCATTGTAATGAAGCTTCCTGTGACAATTCGAGCACAGTACAATACATTTTTTAACTTCTTTATAGGCTTTGGTAAACATCTTGGAACTAACTAGAGCGCTAACTTCATATTCTTTTTCGCTTGGGTCTATGTGGTGAAAGTCCAGGGTAGCTACGTGATTTTCTTTACACCTAGCGCAATGAAGTAGGCCTTTAAAGGCGTCCCATTTTTCCTTACCACGCTTGGAATACTTAGTAGTAGCCTCTATTATCTTTTCTTTATTCTTCTCATAGTGCTTGCGGCTCTGCAGCTTATGGTACGCCTTTTTAACTTCTGGGTCTTTATAGGGCATTTTTGTCGTCTAGGGAGTAGGTTTTAATCGGCTCGTGGCTATTTACATCTACATTACACGCCCATTTAACCGCTTCTTCTGCCGGTAACCCCATACGCATGCACACTTCGGCAGCCATAGCCCCGCTCCCAATAGCCATAAAAGTCCTAACCCTTTCCCATTCAAGGTCATCCCCGCATGAGAAAAGGCCTTCTTTAGTCATTTTTAAAAAAGAGCTGTCGGATTTTAATTTTGGCTTTGTTTTGTTTTTCTTATTTAGGTAGTCCAGCACTTTTTCAGCATCGCAGTAATTACCCGCAACCCCCAGCCAGCCGCCGTCTATAGCAAATATCTTGTCTTCAAAATATTTAATACCAGCATCGCTATCTGTAAACTGGCTGTCCGCAACCAGTATTTTATTATTCCAGTCACCCACAATAGTAGTCATTTTGTCGCCAATAAGTAGAGACCTACGTTAGAAAAAGCATATCCGCTATATACCACCGCCATAGCCAAGTTACCTTTTACGCCCTGTTCACAGGCGATGTATCCGTATATTAGCCCAGTCACTATGATAAGCCAGGAGCTCATTGGGTTCCTTTCGTTTTTTGAAGTATACCGATTTTACTAAAATAATTGCACAAATCGTAAAATAGTGTAGAATTACAACAACTGGGTGATGACCGTACTTGACTGCCCCAGCAGACGATGCAACGATTTGTACGGTTAACTTTTGCATAGGAAATATATCATGGCACGTTCCACCTTTGAAGGGCCGGTTTTATCTGGCGACAAGCGTTTTGGCCCATTCCGTAACGTAGGTTACACACAGCTAGTACAAAATGCTGATTTGGACCTTTCTAATAACGTAGTAGCTACCGCTACTTATTCTGGCGCTTCTGGTCAGTTTGTTAACTCTAATGGCATTCCTAACTCGAATGCTACTATTTACCAGCCTTCAGCTTCTGTTTATCCATCTGTGGTTCAGACTATCCCTGCTGATAGCGCAACTAACATCTACCGTGGTGTGGCATTTTATGTGCCTACTGGCGCTGATTTAGATAACATTTATGTTGACGTTTTAGCTACTACAGGCGTTGCTGGTGGTTCTGCAGCCCTTACTTCTACTACTGTTTATGTTTCTAATAACTACACAGCAGCAGCTGGTACCCCAACATATTTTGCTACTGGTGCTATCTCTGCCATAGGTCGTCAATCTTTGGCTACTTTTACAGCTACTCAGATGGCTAACCAAACAGCTACTACTACTGACATTTTACAAGCTGGCGCACCAAACGTGTCTCAAATTATTGTAACTATTGCTATTGTTGGTACAGCTTTGGATACACGTACTTCTTTGACAGGTAAAATTAACTTTACCCTTCAGTACAGCCAGCCTGACAATAGCATCGGTACACAAACTGTTTACCCATATGGTAACTTTGAATAATTAATCCCGGGGGGTTTCGGCCCCCTTTTTAAAATTTAGGAGATTAGTTATGGCAATGCAATATGATGTAAAAACCTCGCACCTTAGCGGTACAGGCCTTATGGTTTCGGGGCGTGTTCGCCTTAAAAACCTTATTTATTTAGGTACTGGCACCGCTGGTGGTATTGACCTTTTCGATACACTAACTGCCCCAGTAGCTGCTACTTATGCTCGTTCTGGGTATACAGTTACAGTAACATCTACAGCCCATGGTTTAGTAACAGGCCAAAATATCGGTATTACTTTTTCAGCAGCTTCTAGTGTTTCTGCTGCTGCAGGTAACTATATAGTCACTAAGTTAACCGCTGATACGTTTACTATTACAGACCTTAATACTGGTACTATTACTGGTGGTACGGCTTGTATATTTTCAACTGGTAAATGGTTAGGTGGCTACAACACAAGTACTGGTGTTCAACCGTTTCAAGTTATTGTTCCTGGTGAAGGTGTTTTAGCTCAGACTGGTATTTACGCTGTTGTTACCAACATAGTGTTTCAAACAGTTACTTATGGCTAAGAAAACCCCATCTCTCGCAGTTGGGCGTGGTGAAAAGCTCCCAGTATCGAAAGGTGCTGGGCTTACAGCTAAAGGCCGTGCTAAGTATAATGCAGCCACAGGTAGTAATTTAAAGGCTCCACAGCCTGAAGGTGGGGCTAGGAAGAAGTCATTCTGCGCTCGTATGTCTGGTATGCCCGGACCAATGAAAGACGAAAATGGCAAACCTACTCGCAAGGCTGCTAGTTTAAAACGCTGGAAATGTGGTTCAAAATGATTGAAATAGACCCAATTACTACAGCCCGTGAACTTGCAACGCATGCTAACGATATCCAACATTTACAGGCAGATATGGATAAAATGGTAGAGGAAATGAAAGAAATTAAAGAGGCTATTCTTGCTATACGTAAGACTCTTGATGAAGCTCATGGCGGTTGGAAAGTGTTTATTATGATTGGTGGCGCTTTTGCAGTTATTGGTGGCGCTTTGGGTTGGTTTTTTGAAAAGATTGTTAAGTAATGCCAAGTACATCTAAAAAACAACACAACTTTATGGAAATGATTGCCCATGACCCTAAGAAGGCTAAGCAATTAGGTATCAAACAATCTGTGGGTAAAGATTTTGTAGCTGCGGATAAAGGTAAGAAGTTTGGCGTAGGTGGTGAAACCCGTACAGACTTGCAAAAAGTAAATGCAAAGAAAACTGACCATGGTCAGTCAACGTTATTTAATAAAGGTGGAAAAACTATGCCAAGTAAACTATTTAAAGGTAAAGAAACTTTTTCTGAAGAACTCAAAGAAGCTAAGGCTATTAAATCCGGTAAGATTACCCCTGTACAATACGCCCGTGGGGAAGAGTCCGAAAAAGAAGTTAAAGTTAAAATGGCTAAGGGCGGTTCCGTCCGTGGCTGTGGTATTGCATCTAAAGGTAAAACAAAAGGAAAAATGGTATGAAAAAATTTAATATGAGAATAAAAACAATAAATATAGAGTACAGAAAGCACACACACAAAGAAAAAATATGCAGAGGCCCTTCAAGAGGGGAGGGTGGAGAAAATAAAAAGTAAAAACAATGAAAAGGGGTTATAT
>Ga0118677_10011175_pt1 | contig 13535 bp, 14 predicted proteins | sample AliMusrvi5mmetaG_FD_86154 | JGI IMG/M metagenome (GOLD analysis project Ga0118677, IMG submission 86154)
AATGTTATTGGACTAAGTGGCAGGGAAAACTCGGTTTTCCGGAAATTGGTGTCGAACTTCTGATGCGTGGCCCTTTTTGCATCTGGTGGGCCAAGGGCCCGCGTACTTAAAAGCTGTAGCCCACTGCCAGAATGAACACGGAAGGACTGAACTTGATGTTCGTTTTGCGCTCAACGCCATAGGTGTTGTTGGTCAGCGTGGAATTGACGTCGGCGGTAGACCAGGTGCCCGACACCGACCATGGCCCATCCAGCTTGTAGACGGCACCCACTTGAGCAGCCAGGCCCCAGGAGTCGGTCAGCTTGTTGTTGGTCGTGCCACCGCTGAGCTGGTTGAACAGGGCCGTGGAGTTGGCCTGGTCAAACATGGTGTAGTTCACGCCGACGCCGACAAAGGGGCGGAACTTATTTGACGCCTCGCCAAACTTGTAATTGGCAAATAGGGTGGGTGCAATTTGGCGCACGGTACCGATCAGTTGCCCGTCCTTGGCAGCCACGCTGGGCGGTAGGTTGCCCGGCGTGATGACGCGCAAGGTGACATCGTGCGTGGGCGGATAGCCCAGCGCGAGCTGCACATCCCAGTGGTCATCAATCTCACGCGCCACGCTGAAAAATACCGTCTGCTGCGCCTTGACGTTCAGGCTGGTGGTGTTGGCAGGGAGAAAGGGGCCGGTGGTCGCGCTCGCACTCGCTCCCGGATCCACATTGGCATATCCGAGCTGCACCGTGTATTGGGCCGAAGCACTTGCGGCCGCCAGCAGGGCGCTGGCTGCGATGAGGGACAGAGAGAAGAAATTACTTTTCATGTTAGGTGCTCCGTCTGATTAGAAGTTCGCGAAGTAACCGCTGGCTGCTGCAACGCAGAACGCGGGTGCCAGTGTGCCGTGGTACTTTTTCACCACAGCAAGCGGATCCGTTGGCGTGGCTGCCTGCGTTGAAGTCTTGGCTTGCTGGAAGCCGGCCTGCAAGGCCGTAATGGAGGCGCTTGTGACTTTGGTGACGGTAGCCATACCACTGGTCAGAGGATAGAGATTCTCCAGATCAAGGATGCTGACATACGGATTGCCGGCCAATGCAATGGCCGACGATTCCGCATTCACCGAGAAGAAGACCGTAGGGTCTTGCGCTCCTCCACACAGCATCATGGGCTTGTCAACGGCCAGCGATAGCATGTCATTGGCCTTGAGTGCAACACGCAGGGGATGTGCAGGTGTGGCATTCGCTATATCGGCCAGGTAGGCGTTGCGCGCGGAGTCGGTAATCAGGTTCCCGGTGCCAACACCCCCAGCAAAAATTGGAGCGAACGCTGCCGGAGTGGTCGCAGCTCCACCTGAGAAAAGCGCTGTCGCTGGGACAATATTGCCGGTCACCAGTGTGGTGAAGTTGTAGGTTCCGGGAAATGCTGCCTCTATGCCTGCAGAGTAAGTCGAGGTGTAGTAGTCAGCTGGGGTTTGGTACACAGTGCCATAAGTTTTCTGATATCCATTGATCAACATGGGTAACAGCACGGTGCTCGCTGCGGGAACGTGACCAGACATGATGTAGTCCCCATAGTTCAGAGGGGTGCTCACTGGTTCCAGCGGGGCTAACGCGGTAACTGCCATGTTGAGCGCGCGCATTGCCTTGAACGTGGCCATTGCTACAAATCCACCCTCTGAAACACCTGTGATAAACAACTTGCCGTTGTCCGATACCGGCGCAATCAAACGGGGCAGCGCCGCACGCGCTGCGGCCAATGCGTCGATCATGTCTTTTGATTGCTGGTCGCCAACCAGAAACGGGTGGTAGGGCGATGGCGAGCTGTCGTAGCCCACATAGTTGGGCGCCACCACGATATAGCCTTTGGCCGCCAATTGCGAGGCAATAAGGGACTGCTCGTCGTGGGCCGGATTGGTGCTGTCGATAAAGTCGGCCATGTTGTAGCGCCGCTCTACCGCAGTGCCATGCGCGTGAAGGACGATGGGACGTGCACCCGAACAATTGGCACCAGTGCCGGTAGGAACCATCAGCGCGGCGGATGCCTGCGTGGCCTCACCCTTGCCTCCGACAGTGCCGTACTTGATGTATTGCACGTCTACTCCGCAAGCAAGCGTACCGGTAGCCGATCCAGTGGCCAGTTGCAGCAAGAGTTGTCCTGACGCACCTGCGGCTTGCAACTCAGCTGCAAAATCAGCAGCGGTCAGCGAGACTGTGCGTACGGGCGGGCTTTGCATCAAAGCCCCGCGGGCCGGGGTGGCATTGGTGCTGCCAGCATTGCCGCCATCCCCACCGCCGCAGGCGGCGACCATAAGCGCCGCTGCAACTGCGGCCCAGCTTGATTGTGTGATTTTCATTCGACGTCTCCTGATGGTTATCCTGAAAAATAGAACGACCGTGCTATTTCAAAAGCTGATCATCCTATGCTCTCTCGTTTTCAGAGAGAGGGTAAACACCAAAGCGGCGAGGAAAAATCCTATGGGTTGATCAAAAACAATATCAGTTCAGCGCCATGCTGAGCTTGCGCCGGTAGGCCGCCACCAGCTGGGCTTGCGGGTCCTGCTCGGCTACGACCTTGCCCATCAGTTCGATGCCACCGGCGCTCTTGCCCGCAGCGGCCGGATCGACCTTGGGCTTGGGTGGGGTCAGCAGTTCCAGAATCGCCACAAAGGTCTTGCGCGGCACGGCGTTGTTCCAGGCCTTGTCGCGCATCACAATCTCCAGCAACTCGTCCATGGCGCCGGTCCAGTCGCCGCCCACCATTAACACGCGGGCCTTGGCCAGGCGGGTGTCGAAGTCGCGCTTGTTGGTGGCGATCAGGGTGTCAAATTGCTCCGGTGTCCAGGTGCCGCGCTGGTCGCTGTCCACAAACTGGATGGCATGGAGAAACTGCTCCAGCGCCTCAAAGCGGAGCTGGCGCGGAATGGCCTTGAGGGCTGGCTCCAGTGCCGCTTCGGCATCTTCGAGCAGGTTGTTTTCGATCAGCAGGCGCACATAGTCATAGCGCGCATCGTCGTTGCTGGGGTCGGCGCTGAGGGCCGAGTGCAGCTTGTTCAGCGCCGCCTGCGGGTCGCCTGCCTCCAGCAGGGCCTGGGCCTCGTCCACCTCCTCTATGGCTTCAAGTTCCGCTGCTGCGGGCAGGTGTTTGTCCAGAAAGGTCTTGAGCTGGCTCTCGGGCACGGCGCCCATAAAGCCGTCTACTGGCTTGCCGTCCATCATCAGCACGCAGGTCGGGATGCTGCGGATGCCAAAGGCCTGGCTGAGTTCCTGCTGCTGGTCGGAGTCGATCTTCACCAGCTTGAAGCGCCCGGCGTATTCCTCCTCGACCTTTTCCAGCAGCGGGCCAATCACCTTGCAGGGGCCGCACCAGGGCGCCCAGAAGTCCAGCAATACGGGGATCTGGTGCGAGGCGGCGACGACTTCGGCGTCGAAGTTTTCAATGGTGACGTTGATCATGGATACAGGCTCTGGGTAAAACGTAAAATTCGGGGATGAAAACCATCCAAGTAGGCGTCGTCATGGGTTCCAGTTCCGATTGGGACACCATGCAACATGCAGTGCAGATTCTCCAACAGTTTGGCATAGGCTTTGAAGCGAAGGTGGTTTCGGCCCACCGCATGCCCGATGCCATGTTCGCCTACGCCGAAGCCGCTGCGGGCCGCGGCCTGAAGGCCATCATTGCGGGCGCCGGCGGTGCCGCCCATTTGCCGGGCATGCTTGCCGCCAAGACCACGGTGCCGGTGCTGGGCGTGCCGGTGGCCAGCAAGCATTTGCAGGGCGTGGATTCCCTGCACAGCATCGTGCAAATGCCCAAGGGCATTCCGGTGGCCACCTTTGCCATCGGCAACGCCGGTGCCGCCAATGCCGCCCTGTTTGCGATTGCGCTGCTGGCCAATGAGAATAGCGATCTGCGCCTGGAGCTCGAGGCCTTTAGGCGCGACCAGACCCAGGCTGCCACCGATATGGTGCTGCCCATCACCGGCAGTGTCGCGTGATGGCTGAGTTGAATGCCTTGGGCGGATCAAAGGAAATCACACTCGGCGGATCAAAAGAAATGACGCTGGGCGGATCAAAAGAGATGACGCTGGGCGTCATGGGCGGCGGCCAGTTGGGCCGCATGTTTGTGCACGCGGCCCAGCGCATGGGCTTTTTCACCGCTGTGCTGGACCCGGATCCACTGAGCCCGGCCGGGCGCGTTAGCCACCACCATATCCAAACCAGCTACACCGATCCGGTGGGGCTGGAGCGCCTGGGCCTGCTGTGCCAGGCCATCACCACCGAGTTCGAGAATGTGCCGGCACCGGCCCTGGCCGAGCTGGCCAAGACCCGCCCGGTATCACCAGCCGCCGCTTGCGTGGCAATAGCCCAGGACCGCGCGGCAGAGAAGGCCCACTTTGTGCGCTGCGGCGTGCCCTGCGCGCCATACGCCGTGATCGATACAGCGGAGCAACTAGCGAGCGTGGGTGCCCATCTCTTTCCAGGCATTTTGAAAACCGCCCGCATGGGCTACGACGGCAAGGGCCAGGCGCGCGTGACGAACCGCGCCGAGCTGGCCGAGGCTTGGGGCCATATGCAGCAAAGCCCGTGCGTGCTGGAAAAAATGCTACCGCTGCAACTGGAATGCTCGGTCATCGTGGCGCGCGCGTCCAATGGCGACAGCGTGAATCTGCCTCTGCAGCGCAATCTGCACCGGGAAGGCATCCTGGCGGTGACCGAGGTGTATCCGGGCAACGTGCCCGACGCCTTGGCCGAGCGCGCCATTGCCGCCGCCAAGTCGATTGCCGAAGAACTGAGTTATGTCGGCGTGCTGTGCGTGGAGTTCTTTGTGCTGGATGAGGCCGACCCGGCGGCACTGGGCCTGGGCGGCCTGGTGGTGAACGAGATGGCACCGCGTCCGCACAACAGCGGCCACTACAGCATGGATGCCTGCGACCTGTCGCAGTTCGAGCTGCAGGTGCGCACCCTGGCCAATCTGCCGCTGGTGCAGCCGCGTCAGCACAGCCCGGCCATCATGCTCAATCTGTTGGGCGACCTCTGGCCCGAGGGTGGCGTGCCGCCCTGGGCAAAAGTGCTGGCCCTGCCGGGCACGCATTTGCATCTGTATGGCAAGTTGCGCGCAGCCAAGGGCCGCAAGATGGGCCACTTGAACATCACCGGCAGCACGATAGAACAGGTGCGCAGCACGGCCCGGCAGGCCGCACAGATTCTGGGCATCGACGCTTTTTAACAAGCCTTTTAACTTTTTTGAAAGGGCCGCACCATGATCGTGTCCGCCTATGTGTTTGCCGATGGTGTGGAGTTCGCACCCGAGGCGATTGGCGCGGCCGCTCAGGCTCTGCGTGCCGGAAGCCTGATCGGCCTACCCACCGAGACCGTCTACGGCCTGGGAGCGGACGCTGACAATGCCACCGCCGTTGCCGCCATTTTCGAGGCCAAGGGTCGGCCCGCCGACCATCCGCTGATCGTGCATGTAGCGGCCTTTGACGGCGGCATGTCGGGCGTGGCGCATTACGCAGGTCGCGTGCCCTCGTTTGCCCAGCAGCTGATGTCGGCCTTCTGGCCGGGGCCACTGACGCTGATCCTGCCGCGCCGCGAAGGCGTGGGCGCTGTGGCGGCCGGTGGCCAGAACACCATTGGTCTGCGCTGCCCGGCGCACCCGGTGGCCCAAGCCGTGCTGGCCGCCCTGCGCCAGCCCACGGCGGACGAGCCGGTAGTCTGGGGCGTGGCAGCGCCCAGTGCCAACCGTTTTGGCCGTATCAGTCCAACCACGGCCCGCCATGTGGCAGATGAGTTTAACGATAGACCGGAGTTGCTGATTCTGGATGGCGGGCCCTGCGAGGTGGGCATTGAGTCCACCATCATCGACTGCACGCGGGGTGCCCCGGTGCTGTTGCGTCCGGGTGCCATCACCAGCGAACAGGTGGCGGCAGCTTGCGGCCGTAAGCTGATTTCGCCGGAAGAATTGGAATTGCTGGAGGCCCAGGGACAAGTTGCGCCGCGCGCCTCCGGCACACTGGAGTCGCATTACGCGCCCAACGCCACCGTGCGCCTGATGGACGCCCAAGCCTTGCAGCAGGCGCTGGACCTGCTGGGCAACGACGTAGGCAAGTCGGCCGCGCCGGGCAAGACGATTGCCATTTATTCGCGCGTGCCGCTGAAATCCTCCGCGTGCCAGATCGAGCTGCGCCGCATGCCCTCCGATGCGGCCGTGACGGCACACGAGTTGTTCTCGGTGCTGCGCGAGTTCGATGCCCTGCGCGTCAAGCTGATCTGGGTGGAAACACCGCCCGACGACGTGGCGTGGGACGGCGTGCGCGATCGGCTGCAGCGCGCCGCAGCCTGAAGATAAGTGCCCCCACGCTGCCACTTCGTGTGCTGCACTGCCCCCCACGGGGGTGCGTATCGCCGTGGGGCGGCCCGGCGGCGAAACTCAGTTATCCCTCGCGGTCCAATCCACCAGCGTCTCCATCACGGCGCGGGCGGCATCGGTGTTGGCATTGGCGTGGTTGATCAGGGCCACCAGCACATAGCGCTTACCGCTGGCGCCGTCCACGTAGCCTGCGCGGGCCAGGGCGTTGCTGAGCGTGCCGGTCTTGAGATGGGCGCTCCCCACCGTTTTCGATTTGAAGCGCTTGAGCGTGCCGTCCACGCCGCTGATCGGCAGTGAACTCATCAGCTCCGACATGGTGGGCGAGCGCCAGGCCACTTGCAGCAGGCGTGCCAGGCCCTGCGCGCTGATACGTTCCTGGCGCGACAGACCGGAGCCGTTGTCCCATACCGGCATCTCGGAGTCGCCGATGCGCTCCTTCCACCAGCGTTGCAGCACGGCCTGGGAGGCTGTAAAGCTGCCGCTGCTCGGCGGTGCATCGCTTGCCGGAACTTCGCCATTAGCACCCATGGCGCTCGCTGCCACGACCCGCCCAAGGGTCAGGAACACCTGCTGCGCCATCACGTTGTTGCTGTATTTGTTGATGTCTCGGATGATTTCTGCCAGCGGCGCGGAGCTCACTTCAAACGCTGGTTTGCCCGCAGCCAGGGCTACAGGGACCGTGCCATAGCGCACGCTGCCGCTGAGCTTCCCACCCATGTCCAGCCACAGGCCCTGCACCGCACGCACGCCATAACTGCTCGGGTCGGCATAGGCCACGGGCCAGACTTTCTCGCCGCAACTGGCCGCGTAGCTGCCAGCAAAGCGGATGCGTTTGGCATCCGAAAAATCGGCCTTGAGTGCCGATCGGTAATCGCCACAGTCGCCGTTGCCCAATGGCACCGAGCCTTGCATCTGCACGCCAAAAAGCGGCGGATCAAATTGCACCTGGGCGCTGTTGCCGCCACGGTCCGGAGTGAACGTCATCACCACCGCCTTGAAGTTGATCAGCAGCGCGTCGGGTGCGGCGTTGTAGGGGCGCAGCGGCTCGCCGTCAAAGCTCGCCGGATTGGTGTCAGGTACTTCGAAGGCGCTGCGGTCCAACACGATGTCACCGGCAATGCTGTGTATGCCCATGCCCTGCAGCCGGCGCAGCAGCAGCCACAGCTTTTCCAGCACCAGCTTGGGGTCGCCTTGTCCCTTGATATAGACGTTGCCAGCGAGCGTGCCGCCCTGCACCGGCCCGTCCACATAGACCGGCGTGCTCCAGGAATAGGCCGGGCCCAGCAGGTCGAGCGCGGCAATGGTGGTGCTCAGTTTCATCACCGAGGCCGGGTTCATGGGCACCTGGGCGCGGTGAGTCAGGCGCGGGGCCGCGTTGCTCGCATCCGCGTCCAGCACCAGCAGCGCCACGGCTTCGCGCGGTATTTTGGCGCGGGCCAGGGCTGCATCCACTTCGGCAGGAATGGCGCTACCCGCTGCGGCAAACGCATGACAGGAGACCAGCAGTGCGGGGCACAGGAGTCGATACAACATGTGGCCATTATCCCGGGCGGCAACGCGCTAGCCCCGATAATCGCTGCATGTCACTCACCACCACCTCTGCCTTGCCCGGCGCCATGCCGCGCCTCTCACCCAAAGTGGTAGGTCTGCTGGCAGCGCTGGTGACGGTGTTGATCTGGACGGCCTTTATTGTGGTGGCGCGGGCCTCGGCCGACCCGGCACGCGCACCCACGCTGACGGCGTTCGACATCGTGTTTGCCCGATTGCTAGGCGCCGGGCTGGTGATGCTGCCTCTGGGCTGCTGGTTGACCCAAACGCAGCGTGCGGCGTTGCGTGATACCGGACAAATGCGCAGCGCAGGTTCGATGTGGGGCCTTTCCCCACTACCGCTGAACATCACGATGCTGACCGGGACCTTCGGCGGCATTTTGTACGGCCTGTTCGCCTATAGCGGCTTTGTTTATGCGCCCGCCGCCCATGCCTCGGTGCTGTTGCCCGGCAGTCTGCCGTTGTGGACCGCGCTGCTGGCCGTGGTTTTGCTGGGTGAGCGCATCAGCGGCAGCCGCGCCATAGGCCTGCTGTGCATTGTGGCGGGCGATCTACTGGTGGGTGGCGCCAGTCTGTTGCATGCATTTGATGGCAGTGGCATCTGGCGCGGTGATGTGCTGTTTATTCTGGGTGCCCTTAGCTGGTCCGGTTACAGCGTGCTGGTGCGAAGGCACAGTCTTCCGGCGGTGCACGCTACCACCGCCATCACCGTGTTTGCCTTTTTTGTCTACGTGCCGGCGTATGCGGGTCTGGTCTGGTCTGGCATCGTGCCCGGTCATGTGTTCACGGCGCCCCTGCGCGATGTGCTCTGGCAAATGCTGATGCAGGGTGTGGCCTCGGTGGTGGTGTCGGGCATCAGCTTCAACATGATGATCCGCACCTTCGGCCCGGTACGCTCCACCATGTTGACCGCGGTGGTGCCTGGGCTGTCTGCCCTGTCCGCCGCGCTGGTGCTGGCTGAGCCCCTGCCGTGGAATGTGATGACCGGCCTGGCCCTGGTGACCCTGGGCATTGTGTTTGGTGTGCGCCAGGCCGGAGCCAAAAAATCATGAAACTGCTGGCCTTTGATACCAGTACCGATGCGATGTCGATCGCCGTTTCGCGCGACGACGGCGCCGCTGCAGGCCTCTGGCAGCAACAGAGCGAGGGTGGCGCCAAGGCGTCCATCGGTCTGATTTCCGGGGTGCTGGAGCTGATGCTCCAATCCGGTCTGACCTTGAGTGAACTCGATGCCATCTGCTTTGGTTGCGGCCCCGGCTCCTTCACCGGCCTGCGCACGGCCTGTGCCGTGGCGCAGGGCTTGGCCTTTGGCGCGGGCGTGCCGGTGCTGCCGGTGAATTCGCTGTTGGCCGTGGCCGAAGAGGCGCGCCACCATGGTTTGGGCGATGCGGCGACTGGCCAGGTCACTGCCTTGCTGGACGCGCGCATGGACGAAATTTATCTGGCTACTTTCTACTTTGAGGCTGGCCTCTGGACCGAGTTGCAGGCGGCGCACCTGGTGAAGCCCGAAGCCGTGGCCTTGCCGGTACCAAGCGCAGGGGACGCGGTGGCGGCAGGCAATGCCTTTGCCGTTTATGGCACGCGCTTGACCGGTTTGGCCGAGGCGGCGGCGCGCATTCCGGCCTTGCCCCAGGCCACAGCCATGCTGCGCTTGGCGCCGCAGTTGTTGGCTGCAGGCAAGGCGGTGTCCGCCGAGCAGGCCTTGCCCACCTATATCCGCGACAAGGTGGCGCAAACCACGGCCGAGCGCGCCGCCATCAAGGCCGCGCAGCTGGCCGCTGCCCTTTAATTTCATGAGCACCCCGCTGGAATCTGACCACGCAGAGGCCCGCTTCGAGCCGCTGTTGGCCGACCGCCTGGACGAGGTCTTGCGGGTGGAAAACCGCGCCTATGCCTTGCCCTGGTCGCGGGCCAACTTTATCGACGCGCTGCACAGCGGTTATCAGGCGCAGATGTTGATGGCCGACGGTTACTTGCTGGGTTACTTCGTTGCCATGAAGGGCGTGGACGAGGTGCACCTGCTCAACATCACCGTGGCGCCCGAGTACCAGGGTCAGGGCTGGTCGCGCCTGCTGCTGGAGGCGCTTGCCATTTGGGCGCGCGGCCAGGGCGCCGAGTGGCTGTGGCTGGAGGTGCGCGTGGGCAATCTGCGTGCATTGCACGTCTACGAAGCGCACGGTTATCGCCGCGTCGGTCTGCGCAAGGAATATTACCCGGCACAGCACGGAAAGCGCGAAGACGCCATCGTCATGAGCCTGCGGCTCTGAGCTAAGCTCGCACCCATGGCTCTTGAACTTGATACCCGCCAACGCGCCATGCTGCAGGAGATGGGCGTACACGTCTGGTTGCCTGAAACGGGTGTGGTCGTTCTGGCGCCGGCCGAAGCGCCGCCGCCAGTGGTGCGCCAGCCGCTAAGCCCGCTGCTTGCAGCGTCAGCTCCGACATCGACACCGATTGCGCTCGGTGTGCAGGTTGCGCCGATTGCCGCCTCACTGGACTGGACGGCATTGTCGGACAGCGTGCGCAACTGTCAGGCTTGCGGCCTGTGTGCCGGGCGCAGCCACGCCAGCTTTCTGGCGCCCGCAGAAGGCCAGCTGCCATGTGACTGGATGGTGGTGGGCGATGCGCCGGATGAGGACGAGGACCGGGCCGGTGCGCCGTTCGCCGGACCCGATGGCATGCTGTTGGCCCATATGCTGCGAGCTCTGGGGCTGCAGCGCGCCAATCCGATGGCGCCCAAGACTCCTGCGGCGGCGCTGGCCTTGCAGTCCGCATCGGCTGCGCAACGGGCCTACGTCACCAATGTGCTGAAGTGTCGCCCCGCCCATGGCGTGGTGCCGCAGGCCGCCGAGCTGGCGCAATGTGCCGCCTACCTGCAGCGCGAGATTGCCTTGGTGAGGCCGAAGATGATTCTGGCCATGGGCCGCTTTGCCAACCAGGTCTTGTTGGCCGAGACTCCCGCGCTGGCCGCCCAACCCTTGGGTAAGCTGCGTGGCAGCGTACACAGTTACCAGGGCACGCCCGTCGTCGTCAGCTACCACCCTAAGCTGTTGATGCGCAACGGCGCCGACAAGGCCAAGGCCTGGGCAGATTTGTGCCTGGCTGCCGCTACCCTCGAGACCTAGCGCCAGCCCTTCGCAGGGCCATAATCTTGCCCATGACTTTTATTGAACAACTGCGCCAGGCCGAGCGCACCAACGGCTCTCTTTTGTGTGTGGGCCTGGACCCGGAACCGGCTAAATTTCCCGACGCCATGAGGGGCGACGCCAGCAAGATTTACGACTTTTGCGCGGCCATCGTCGACGCCACAGCCGACCTGGTGATTGCCTTCAAGCCGCAGATTGCCTACTTTGCCGCTCACGGCGCGGAAGGCCAACTGGAACGTCTGATGGAGCACATGCGCCGCACCGCGCCCCAGGTGCCCATCATCCTGGACGCCAAGCGCGGCGACATCGGCAGCACCGCCGAGCAATACGCAAGGGAAGCCTTTGAGCGCTATGGCGCCGACTGCGTGACGCTCTCGCCCTTCATGGGTTTTGACTCGGTCCAGCCGTACCTGAAGTACCACGGCAAGGGGGCCTTTTTGCTGTGCCGCACCTCCAACCCCGGCGGCGACGATTTGCAGAACCAGCGCCTGAGCGATCTGCCGGGCCAGCCGACGCTGTTCGAACACATTGCGTCCCTGGTGCAGGGCCCGTGGAATCTGAACGGCCAGCTCGGGCTGGTGGTGGGTGCCACCCGTCCCGCTGAGATTGAGCGCGTGCGTGCCGTGGCAGCTACCGTGCCGTTGCTGATTCCGGGTGTCGGTGCGCAGGGCGGTGATGCGGTGGCCACGGTCAAGGCAGGGTACCGCGCAGCGAACGGCGAAACCACGGCGCCGATTGTGGTCAATTCCTCGCGCGCCGTGTTGTACGCCTCCGGTGGTGCAGACTTCGCGCAGGCCGCAAGAGCGGCCGCCATCGCCACACGCGACCAGTTGCGTGCCGCCCAGACCGCATAAGCAGGAACCCACACCCATGATCGATCTCTATACCGCCGCCACTCCCAATGGCCACAAGGTCTCCATCGCGCTGGAGGAATTGGAGTTGCCCTATACGCTGAAGATTCTGGACTTCGCCAAGAACGAGCAGAAGCAGCCCGACTTTTTGGCCATCAATCCGAACGGCCGCATCCCGGCCATCGTCGACCACGCGGAAGATGACTTCGCGGTATTTGAGTCCGGTGCCATCCTCATTTACCTGGCCGAGAAGACCGGTCAACTTATACCGTCGGACATGAAGGGCCGCTCGCTGGTGTTGCAGTGGCTGATGTTCCAGATGGGTGGCATAGGCCCCATGATGGGCCAGGCGAATGTGTTTTTTCGTTACTTTCCCGAGAAGATTCAGGCCGCCATAGACCGTTACCAGGGCGAAAGCCGCCGCCTGTTTCGCGTGCTCGACGGCCACCTCAAAGACCACGAATACCTGGCCGGTGATTACTCGATTGCCGACATTGCGAACTGGGCCTGGGTGCGAACACACAAGTGGTCGGGCGTGACGGTGGACGAGTTGCCGCATTTGCAGCGCTGGATAGAAGCCATACGCGCAAGGCCCGCCGTGCAGCGCGGCATCCTGGCGCCGCCCTCGGCGCGGGACCTGACGCATAACGATAACGAAGAGCAGGCGCGCAAATTCTCGCTGGAAGCACGCAGCATGATCGAAATGGGACAAAGCAAGCCATGAAACTCTTTTCTTCTCACCGCGCACCCAACCCCCGCCGCGTGCTGATGTTCATCGCCGAAAAAGCCATCACCGGTATTGCAGTGAGCAATATCGATCTGAATGCTGGTGGCCACCGCACGCCGGAGTTTCTGGTCAAAAGTCCATTGGCCAAGGTGCCCGCGCTGGAGCTGGACGATGGCCGCGTGCTGACCGAAACCCGCGCCATCTGCACCTATCTCGAAGGCCTGTACCCAGAGCCGAATCTGATGGGTGTGGACGCCACCGAGCGTGCCTTTATCGAGATGGCAGACCGGCGCGTGGAACTGACCCTGATGGCGCAAATCGCCAACGCCATTCGCCACACGCACCCCGGTCTGGTGGCGCTGGAGCAGCCGCAGTTTTCCGACTTCGGCAAGTCGCAAGCCGAGAAGATGGTGGCCACGGCCACCGTGTTTGATGGCTTGCTGCAAGGGCAGGAATGGATGGCCGGAGAGCGCTTCACCATCGCCGACATCACCGCGTTTTGCGGCCTGGAATTTGCACGCGGTCTGATGAAGTTTGTGCCCGCAGAAGCCGGTCTGCACGCCCTGCAGGCCTGGCGCGACAAGGTCAATGCGAGGCCCAGCGCCAAGGCGGTTTGAGTTTGTAAGCAATTGCAAAAGCGGTGTGGGCTGTCACTGTTTGCCCGTAAGCTGCGCTATCCCTTCGCTTCTGGAGGGTTCAGGGGATTGACTTGCAGGATGCAAAAGGCAACAGTGCCATTTCCAGGCCTGAGAGCGATGAGGTCAGCTGGTCGGGACCGGGCATAGCCGCGCTGGCATCGACTGCGCTGGCTGCGTGTGGCGGTGGGGCTGGTGGCGGTGGGGCTGGTGGCGCGCCCACCGCCGTCATACCCGGGGCCGCCGTGACTCTCAACACCAGCGGCTATACGCAACTGTCCTC
>Ga0118677_10011176_pt1 | contig 13534 bp, 4 predicted proteins | sample AliMusrvi5mmetaG_FD_86154 | JGI IMG/M metagenome (GOLD analysis project Ga0118677, IMG submission 86154)
GGACCGCCAAGGGCAAACTTGCCGCCGGCGAGGTGACGTTGCCTTCCGGCAGGGCCATCGGCCTGTGGCTGCGGGAATGGACTTGGACCAAGGATTCCGTTGGCGATTACCCAAGCATGCTCAAGCAGGTCAAGGATGCACAGGACTATTTCGGCGTGCCGCTGGGCTTCCATTGGTATAACTGGCAGGTCGCCGACTTCGACACCCACTACCCGCACTTCTTCCCGCCCAAGGCGGGCGTTGCCAAGCTCGCCCGCGGCATGGTCGACCTGGGCCTGGTGGTCATGCCCTATATCAATGGCCGGATTGCCGACCAAAACAACCCGGACTTTGCCGGGCTCGTCAAAGACGCGGCCAAGGCCGCCGATGGCAACATCTATACCGAACTCTACGACAACGAAGTCAAGCAGGCCGTCATGTGCCCATCCACCCGGTTCTGGCAGGACACCGTAACCGCAAATGTGCGGCAGTTGGTCACCGGCCTCGGCGTCAATGCGGTCTACATCGACCAAATCGCGGCCGCCCCACCCTGTTTGTGTTTCGATCCCACGCACGGTCATCCGCTCGGCGGCGGCTCGTGGTGGGTGGATGCCTATCGGCAGATGCTCGGGCAGGTGCGTGGCTTCGCGCGCGGCGATGGCCGCAGCGTGCTCATCACGTCGGAAAACACCGCGGAGCCGTATATCGACGGGCTGGACGCAAATCTTGTCGTCACCGAACATAGCAAGTGCTCCATTCCAATTCTGCCGGCGGTGTATTCCGGCTACACGATGTACTTCGGCTCCGCCGAGGCCGCGCTGGGCCTGTCTAACGAGCAATGGCCCATCGAGTTAGGCCGGGACTTCCTCTGGGGCTGTCAGAACGGCTGGTTCGGGTTCAATCTGTTCAACACCGAGAACACCCAAAAAAAAGCCTACCTCAGGACTTTGGCTCAGGCACGCGTCGCCGGAATCAAATATCTGGCGGAGGGCGAATTGCTAGGCTTGATCGATGACGGCAGCCGCTCCGACTATCAGGACGTGCCGTGGCTTCAGGGGTCGATCTGGAAGGGCGAGGACGGCACGCTGGGCATCGTCATCGCCAACTACCGGACCACCCCCGCCACCCTCGCCATGTCCTTCAATCCGCTCCACTACGCGCTGGCCTCACCCGCCGGCTACCGCCGCATCCAGCTCCACCCTGCGGGCAGCGAGCCTGTCGCGCTGCCGCCCGGCAACATTGCGCTCAACGAAACCCTGGCGCCCCTGGAAGTCCGCATCCTCGCCATCGCCCCGCCGCAACCGCACTAACATACCACACCAATCGAGCGCAAATTATGAAAACTCATCACACCCGGATGTGCGGACTGATCGCAATGCTGTTAGCGCCGCTGGCCCTGGTGCGGGCGGCCGAAACGGTGCCACAAAGCCCGCTCAAGTATGAGCCGAGCGTTGAATCGCTCCGGCGCGCCGCAGTGCCGGAATGGTTCGTTGACGGCAAGCTGGGCATTTTCATGCACTGGGGCCCGGAGAGCATTCCCGGCGTGGCATCCACCTGGTACGCCCGTTGGATGTATGAGGAAGGCAGCGAGGGGTATAAGTATCATTGTGCCACCTACGGTCATCCCTCGAAGTTCGGCTACAAGGACCTTTGCAAGCTGTTTACGGCACCCAAGTTCGACCAGGCCCAGGCCGACCGCCTGGTCAAACTCTACAAGCAGGCCGGCGCGCGCTACGTCGTTCCCGTCGCCGCCCACCATGACAACTTTGACATGTGGGATTCCAAGTACCAGCCGCGCTGGAACTCCATGGCCACCGCCGGCAAGGATGTGTGCGGAATGTGGCAGAAGGCAACGGTGGCTAACGGCCTGCATTTCGGCGTGGCCTCCCACGTTGCCAGGAGCTTCCGCTGGCTGCAGACGTCCCACGGGGCCGACAAGACCGGGCCACTGGCGGGAGTGCCATACGATGGCCAGGACCCGCAATTCGCCGATCTCTACGGCGTGCCGTGGACCAGCAGCGATCCGGGATATGAAGGACCGCAGGATGTGGGACCGCCCGCCTTTGAACAGAATTTCCTGGACCGGATGCTGGATCTGATAGATAAGTACCACCCCGACCTCTACTACACCGACGGCGGGCCGCCTTTCAAGACGGCAGGCTACACGATCGTCTCGCACCTCTACAACCAAAGCATGCAGTCGAACGGAGGCAAACTGCAGGCGGTGGCCAATTTCAAGGGCGGCTGCCCCATCGGCGCCGAGAATTTTGAATTTGAATTCCCCGCCACCCTCCAGAAAAATTGCTGGCAGACCGACAAGACCATGGGTGCCGAATGGTATTGGCTGCGCAACCGCAACAAGGACTACAGGAAGGGCTATGAAATCGTGCATACCCTCATTGACGTCGTCAGCAAGAACGGCAACCTGCTGTTGAATGTGCCTCTAACCGGCGATGGCGAATTGGAGGACGAGGTCATCACCATGCTCAAGGTCATGGCACATGATTTCGACATCATCGGCGAAGCCATCTTCTCGACGCGCACCTGGGACACGTTCGGCGAGGGCCATAAGAACTTCAACACCATCGACCACGGCTCGGCCGCGGACATCCGCTTCACCCGCAACAAGGCCAACACCATGCTCTATGCCACAACTCTCGGCTGGCCCGGCGACGGCGCGGTGGTGAAAATCAAAACTCTCGCCAAGTCGCGCATCGACCTCAAGGGATTGCAGGCAATCGAGCTGTTAGGATCGCCGGGAAAACTCAAGTTCAGCCAGGACAGCGAGTCTCTCCAGATCACCCTGCCGCCCAAGGCGCCCTACGAATGCAACGCCTATCCGCTCAAGCTGACGTTCTCCGGCAAAATCCCCAAGCTCACGCCTGCGCCCACGTTGCTATGGCAGGCACAGGCCCGTGATGTCGAGGGCTCCGAGGATCGTGCGACCTACAGCTTGCCGGCCGACCACGGCGTGCTGTTGCTCGAAATGCCCGCCGGCAGTGATGCGGCCAAGGCCGGGCTGAAAAAGGATGATGTGATCGTCTCCTGCAACGGCAAGGATGCCACAACGGTCGCTGACCTCCGCAACATGTCCGATCAAGCCGCCGGGCAGAAGTTGAATCTAACGGTCATCCGCAACCAGAAGCAAGGCGTGATCGAGATGAGCGACTACGCCTACCTTGTGAGAGAAAACGTGTGGAAACCGGAGTTCAAGACGATTCCGGTCGCCGAGGCGTCGGCCGTCGTGCCCGCAAAGGTGTCTTTTACTGGCGCGGAACTGACCAGAGGCGCGGCCGACCTTCTGGTTGACGGCAAAGTCGCAGTGAACCGCGGTCCGACATTTGCCAATGGGGTTGACACGGGATTGATCAAATTCGATCTATCCGGAGCCAAGAGCATTGCACGGATCAATACCTACGCGTCCGGCAATACCCATGCCAGGCAGTCGTTCACCCTTTACGCCAGCACTGCCGCTACTGATCCGGGCTGGAACGTTGCCGACACCATGGCGTTCACGCCGGTCATCACGGTTGATTCCCGTGGCGAGCGAACCGAATGTGAGGCCACCAGCATCCGCCGCAGCACCGGTAAGCCGCTGGGACCTTACCGCTGGCTGGTGTGGGCGGCTTCACCCACCATGGGCGAAATTGGCGGCCAGAACACAACCTTTGAGGAAATGCAGGTGATCCCGGCGCAGTGAGGAACTGCCCTCTACCTCGAACTGCTCACCCACCACGCCTGGAGCACCGCACGGACTCGTAAGATGGTGCCCCCTTCCCTGCTTGGCAAGGTACCCACTTCCGTGCTTGGCGGCGGCCCGCGCGACTCCAACTCCGGCTTGGGACCGACCGGCGCAGATGGGACGCAAGAATGGCCGGCGTGGCATCGTATCGGCTCTGACCAAACCGCCTGCCGTCCCCGGAACCAGACCCCGTCCCCCGCTCATCCCATGTCAATGAACCATCCAGCACTCCTCATCGCCGGCTCGTTGCTCGTCGGCTTGGCGTCTCATTCCTTCGCCCAGTATCCAGGCTGGCAGCATGAGGCGCCGCTCTATCTGCTCACCACGCCGGACGGGGCGAACCTGCCGGCATCCGCCTCGGAAGAGAACTTCCCGGTGTTGATACGCTTGAACCAGCGAACCTTTGACTTCAGCCAGGCCAGACCCAATGGCGATGACATCCGCTTCTCCTCCGCGGGCAAGCCGCTCGCCTATCAGATTGAAGAGTGGGATGCGGCCGCCGGCAACGCAAGTGTGTGGGTGCGCATCCCGCTCATCAAGGGCAACGCCCGCCAGGAAATCAAACTGCACTGGGGCAAGCCCGGCGCGCCGAGCGAATCCAACGGCAAGGCGGTCTTCAACGAATCCAACGGCTATGTCACGGTCATGCACCTGAACGATCCAAAGGACCCCAAGGACGAGGTCGGCACGCTGTCCCCCACCAATCTAGGCGCCACGGCGTGCCCCGGCATGATCGGCAAGGCCCTGAATTTTGTCTATGGCCGGCCCGGTGTGATTGGCGGTGAGAACATTACGAACTACCCGAGCGGCAACAGCCCGTCCTCCACCGAACTTTGGTTCAAGGACAACAAGTTGCCCGGTCCCTGGGGCAGCAGGTTTGTCTGTTGGGGCGTCGAAGGCAGTGGCAGCAAATTGCTCGTCGGCGTGCTCAGCCCCTTGCATATCAGTTGCGGCGTCGATTGCCCCGGCCCGGTCGCCTTGAACCAATGGTACCACGTGGTGCACACTTACGCGACGGATGGCACCCAGAAGGCCTATGTCAACGGCCGCCTGGCTGCATCAACCAAGGCAGTCATGGATTTCAAAAATCCCTGCCGCATGTTTGTCGGCAATTGGTATCGCAATTGGGAGTCCGACTGTGACGTGGATGAGGTACGCATCTCCAAAGTGACCCGCTCAGCCGATTGGATCCAATTAACCTATCAAAACCAAAACCCTTTGCAAACCCTCGTCGGCACCCTGCCGCAGCCGGGCAATGAGTTTGCGGTCTCCCCTGCCACTCTCAAGGTGGATGAAGGAAAAAGCGCGAGCGTCACCGCCAAGGCCGGCGGCGCCCAAAAACTATATTGGATTGTCAAACGCGATGGCGTCGAAACCGTGGTGGCGGTGGACCAGAATTCATATACCATCAATGCCGGGCGGGTGGAGGCGGATACTTCCTATATCTTGCGCTTCAAGGCGGTTTATGCCGACGGGGCCAAGACCCGTGATATTCCCGTGACCATCAGAGAAACCATTCCCGAGCCCGTCTTCACACTCCAAGCGCCAGCCAAGTGGAACGGCCGCGATGTCATCGAGGTGGTTCCGGCAATCAGCAATCTCGCCGCAATGCAAGCCAAAGGCGCCGGCGAATTGCACACCACCTGGACCGTTTCCGGCGGCGCCGTGATCAAGCAGGTCGCTCCCGATCGCTTGATCCTCAAACGCTCGCAATTCTCCGGCCCGCTCACCATCAAAGCAGTCATCGACAACGGTGGCGCGCCGCGGGAGGCGACTACCTCGCTTCAAGTGGCCGAACCCACCAGCGATCCGTGGATCCAGCGCGCACCAGACAAGGACGAACAGCCCGAAGACGGCCAGTTTTTTGCCAGGGATGACAAGAACGAAGGCACGCTCTATTACAGCGGCACACTCGACCAGCCAGCCGACTCGGTGTTTCTCAAAATCTATGCTGACGACAAGTTGGTGAAAAGCCAAACCGCGAAACCCACCGCCGATAAAACCTATGGTTTCACCGTTAGACTCAAGCCGGGACTGATCAAATACAAGGTTGAGTTCGGAACGAAAACCGGTGCCTCCGAGACCGTGGCGCGCACCGTCACCGACCTGGTCTGCGGCGACGCCTATCTGATCGACGGGCAGTCCAACGCGCTCGCCACCGATACCGGTGAGAAAGCACCGGCTGACACCAGCGAATGGATCCGCAGTTATGGCAAACCGGAGGGCGACCTCAACGGCCCCCGCAAGAACCTGTGGTGCCTGCCAGTCTGGAAGGCGCAGCAAGGGGAAAAAGCCGAACTCGGCTACTGGGGCATGGAACTCGCCAAGCGCCTGGTGGCAAGCCAGAAGATGCCCATCTTCATCATCAATGGTGCCGCCGGTGGCACCCGCATCGACCAACACCAGCGCAATGAGGCCAAGCCCACCGACCTGGACACGATCTACGGACGGATGTTGTGGCGCGTGCAGCAGGCCCGCCTGACCCACGGCATCCGCGCGATCCTGTGGCATCAGGGTGAGAACAACCAGGGGATGGCGGGTCCTACCGGCGATTACGATTGGAAATCGTATCAGCAATACTTCGTGGACATGTCGGCCGCGTGGAAGCAGGATTTTCCCAACATCCGCCACTACTATGTCTTTCAGATTTGGCCGGGTGCCTGCGCCATGGGCGATGGCAACATGATTCGCGAGATGCAGCGGACCCTCCCCCGGCTGTATTCGAATCTGGATGTGATGCCGACGCTGGGCATCAAGCCGCCCGGCACCTGCCACTATCCGTTGGCCGGCTGGGCGGAATTCGCCACCCTGATGCAACCCCTCATCGAGCGGGACACGTATGGTAGGAAGGTCACCGAACCGATCACCGCGCCGAATCTCAAGAAGGCAGGCTATGCCAATGACGCCAAGGATACCCTCACTCTGGAGTTCGACCAGCCGGTAATCTGGCTGGACGCTCTCGCACATCAATTCTGTCTGGACGGCCAGCGCGACAAGGTCGCCTCGGGGAGCGCGAGCGGCAATGTGATCACACTCAAGCTCAAAGCACCCTCCACCGCAACAAAGATCACCTATCCAGGCCCTGACTGGAACCAGAACGACCTGATCTACGGCACCAATGCCATCACCGCACTTACTTTCTGCGATGTGCCAATAGCCATCTCAAGTCACTAGCGAGGCTTCGCCTGAGACGCCAGACGACGGACTTGACCTAACGACAACATCCCCGGCTCCCCAAGGACTCATCGGATCATTCCACGACCTCGTCAGCGAGACGCTTTACACGACTCCTGGCCCGACAACACCGACGATGCCACCCGCCCCCTTCCTGTCCACACCCATTCCAACCATGAAAACCAGCCACATCGCCCTGCTCTGCGCCATCGCGCTACCCGCTCTCGCCTGCGGGCAGACGGCGGTCGCTCCCGATCCCAACGGGGTCCTGCGCAAGCCCATTCCCGACCGACTGGTGGTGCTGACCTTTGACGACGCTCCAGCCAGTCATGCGACGATTGTCGCGCCGCTCCTCAAACCGCTGGGCTTCGGCGGATCGTTCTATGTCTGCGACTTCGATTCGTTCAAGACGCGCAAGGACTGGTACATGACGTGGCGTCAGATGAAAGCGCTCAACGATGAGGGCTTTGAGATCGGCAACCACACCGTGGGTCATGGCGGAGGAATGGATAACTATCTGGCCATGGAAGATGAGCTGTTTGCGAACAACGGTCCCAAGATGACGACCGTCTGCTGGCCGCTCTACGGCGCGGTCTGGGACATTTGCCCGGAACTGGCAAAACGCGGTTATACCTTCGGCCGGGGCGGCCATGAGCGGCCCTACAGGCCATCAGTGGATCATCCTTTTGATGTGCCGTCATATACGATTCATGATCGTGTCCCACTCGAGACGTTTGTCAAACAAGCGCAGCAAGCCTGCCAGGGTCGGGTGGTCGTCTATTGTTTCCATGGAGTGCCGGACATGGAGCATTCGTCAGTCGGGTTGGACCCCGCGACTTTCAAGGTGATGATGCAGTATTTGAAGGACAACCACTACAAGTGCATCGCCATGCGCGACCTTGCCGAATATATCGATCCGGCCAAGGCCATGAAGTTGCCGCCCACCGCGAACGAGGTCAAAGCCGAGGAGCCCTTCCTGACCAACAAGGATGACAAGCCGTGTGGTGCGGTTGTCAAGGTGGCCAAAGCCACTCCCGAACCGGACACGAAGCCCGCTGCCAGCAAGCCACAAGGCGTGGTGGCTGCGGATATTGCTAGCGTGAAGGCGCTCAACAGCGCCAAGCCCAATGTTTTCACATGGAGCAAGGCTCAAGACGGAGGTTGGAGCGACGGATCCAAATGGTCAAACAATCTCTCCAACGGGTCCGCGCCAGTTGTGGCGGGACAAGCGGATTATGTCCTCAATTTCAACGAGGCCGGAAAATATGCCGTGACCCAAGATCTGGATGAAGCATTCGTGATTAACCAGCTCAATCTGCGCGTGGGACAGGGAAACGCCCTGAACCTGACCGGTAAAGGAATCAGGTTCGCCGGTTTGCAACCGGGGATCAATCAGAGTTCAATTTTCACCGAGGACAGGATCAACCTACCCATTGATCTCACGACTGATGTCACGGTGAATTCATACTTAAACAATGGCTCATCGCCGGCCGGCCGCTTGATCATCGCTGGCCTAATCACAGGAACCGGGGGCCTCATTGTCAACGGCTTTGGCCCATTGCACATCATCAATTCAGCCAACACCTACAGCGGCGGAACCATCATCAACAGTGGCACGCTGGCCATGGATAGCTGGTCGAATGGCAAACCGGGAACCCTCGGTGCCGGGCCGGTAACCCTGAATGATGGCGCCACCTTGGCGCCATGTGGCGGGATATGTACCAATGCCTTGATTTTGAACGGAGGCACGCTCGAGGGCAATTTCACCTGGAACGCCCCAATTGCCTTGAACGGCAATACCGAAATTGCCGGCTATAATTTAAATCTGAATAACGAGAGCGGCGGTATAAGCGGGCCGGGCGGCCTCACTGAGATTGGCATTGAGGGTGCCTTCGGACGGAATAACTTCGGCACGGTGTACCTGTGGGGAGCCAATACTTATGCCGGTCCGACCACGGTCCGTATGGCCAAGCTGTTCCTCAAGAAAGCCGCGGCGCTTTACAATGCGGACACGGCACAATGGACGCCGGCGAAAATCAGCATCCACCCCGGCGCCACGCTGGTGCTCAGCGTCGGCGGCCCGGGCGAGTTCACCGGCGAACAGATCGGAACGCTGCTCAAAAACCTTACCGCAGCGGTCAAGAACAACGGCTTGATGGCCGGTTCGATCCTGTGTTTGGATACCTCCAACGCCAAGGATCCAGTGACGGTATCGGCCAACATTGAGGATTCAAAGGGGCCTGGCGGCGGCGCGTTCCTCATCAAGAAATGCGGTGCAGGGACCTTGCAGATGTCGGGCCGGAATTTCTACACAGGTCAGACGATTCTTGAGAGTGGTGCATTGAGCATTTCGTCTTTCAACAGCTTCGCCAAAGGCAAGGGCGCGGCCAGCAGCAGCCTTGGCACGCCGCGGGACGTTGAGGCCGGCGAGATTGTCATTGGCGAGGAAGGCAAGGAAGGTGAGGGCTCGCTGATCTATACTGGAACGGGCGAGTCCTCCGACCGCGTGGTGAATCTTGCGGGAAAAAAATCAACTGTGACGTTTGATCAATCAGGCACCGGCCTGCTCAGGCTCACCAGCACATTTGTGTTGTCAGGCTACGGTGCCGACAAGACGATCGTGCTCAAGGGCGATACCGCCGGCAGAGGTGAAATTGCTGGAAACCTGTTCAATCCCCATGACCGTGCAGGCAAGGCGACAACCGAAGTCACCAAATCCGGCACGGGAGCTTGGACGCTCTCCGGTGTTAACAAGTACACGGGTCCAACAACGGTGAAGCAGGGTACGCTGTGCATCGCGAAAGCGACCGGTCTTGGCGACCAGACCGATGTGCATATTTCCGCAGGCGCAATGCTGGAATTGGGCTTCGCCGGTGAAATGCACGTCGGCAAGCTGTATCTTGACGGGAAACTACAACCCGCAGGAACCTATAACGCCGGGAACACCCCGAAATATCTAAAGGGAAAAGGCACCTTGAAGAATTGAACACTGCATCATGAAGCCCACCTGCCAACCTATCATTCATCTCATGAAAACCCACGACGTTAGAACAATCGTCCTCGCCTCCGTCATAGCATTTCCTGCCCTTGCCTGCTGTCAGACGGCGGTCGATCCCGATCCCAACGGGGTCCTGCGCAAGCCCATCCCGGACCGGTTGGTGGTGCTGACCTTTGACGATGCACCTGCCAGCCATGCGACGGTTGTCGCACCGATCCTCAAACCGCTCGGCTTCGGCGGCACGTTTTACGTGTGCGACTTTGATTCGTTCAAGTCGCGCAAGGACTGGTATATGACGTGGCGGCAGATGAAGGAGTTGAACGATGACGGCTTTGAAATCGGCAATCACACCGTGGGCCACTATGGAACATACAGTGGTTTTCTAGCGATGGAAGATGAACTTCTTGCCAACCACGGCCCCAGGATGACCACTGTCTGCTGGCCGCTCTATGCGGTGGATTGGATGACATCGGCGGAATTGGCCGCTATCGGCTATACCTTCGGCCGCGGCGGCCATGAGCGACCGTACCGCCCGACGGTGGACCATCCGTTTGATGTGCCATCATTCACGATTCGGGATGGCCCGCCTGTCGAGGCGTTCATCAAGCAGGCACAAATGGCCTGCCAGGGCCGGGTGGTCGTGTTCACCTTTCACGGCGTGCCGGACATGGAGCACCAGGGTGTCAGCCTGCAACCGGCCACCTTCAAATTGATGATGCAGTATTTGAAGGATAACAACTATCAGGTCATCGCGATGCGCGATCTGGCCAAATACATTGATCCGGCCAAGGCCGCTAAGTTGCCGCCCACGGTCAACGATGTCAAAGGGGCGCCGCCCTTCATGTCCGTCACAGGCGACAAGCCCTACGTGGCCGCAGCCACCTCTGACATTCAGGAATTCTCCTTTCCAGGCTTGCCGCCGGTCAACGCATCAAAGACGAGCATCCAGCTCACGGTTCCTCATGCCACCGATGTCACCGCACTTGCCCCTACCATCAAGCTGTCAGCCGGGGCCTCCGTCGCTCCGGCATCAGGCACCAGCCGCGACTTTTCCAAGCCGCAGAGCTACACGGTTACCGGACCGGATGGTTCGACCAAGACCTATAGCGTGACGCTGAACCGGACCGCTGTGAGCAAGGCCAAGGACATGCTGACTTTCTCGCTGGTGGGATCAGCGACCACTGCCATTGCCGCGAACCGCATTGCGGCGTATGTGCCGACGGCCACTGACGTGACAGCGTTGGCCCCCACCTTCACGCTGTCGCCTTTTGCCACTGCGGTTCCCGCTTCCGGCACGACCCGCAATTTCAGCAAGCCGCAGACCTACACCGTCACCGCCCAGGATGGCTCTTCCCAGACTGTCACTGTCGCAGTGGTCAGGAGCGACAAGCCCAACGCGTTCACCTGGAGCAAGGCCGAGGGCGGCAACTGGAGTGATGCTTCAAAATGGACGACTCATCTGGCCCGCGCCGCCGCGCCAGCGATTGCCGGCCAGCCGGACTATATGCTCAACTTCGACCCGGGTGGCCCATGTACCGTCAAGAATGATCTGAAAGCGGGATTTGTGCTTAACCAGCTCGTTCTGGGAGATCATTGCGGGGGCCTGATCGTAAGCGGTAACGGCCTGGCATTCACCAAGGAGGGCACTAACAACATGGCGCCGGCGATCCGCGCGGGCAAGTGCCAGCGGGTTGACCTCAACGTGCCGTTAGACCTCTGCGATGATCTGCATGTGGATACGGCTCCTGACAAGGACCCGAATTGCTTTATCAGCATCAATGAAGTGATCTCCGGTCACCACGCCCTGATTCTAAATGGCTCGGGTGATCCTGACGTTGCCGGAATCAATTTCCACGACGTCCACTTCGGCATCCTGCAAATCAACAATAGCAATACCTACAGCGGCGGAACGCTTATCAACGGGGGCAAGATCAACGTGAGAAAGACGGACGGTCTGGGGACCGGGGGCGTGACGCTGGACAATTTCGGCACCCTGTCGTCCGAGAGCGCGCTTGCCAACCCCCTGGTTATCAACCACGGCACGCTGTTTCATTGCTCGCTAAGTGGTCCCGTTAAGCTGAACGGAATTGCCAACTTCATCAGTGATTGCGATATTTCCGGCGACATGAGCGGAGCCGGAGGCTTTACTCTGCTTGGCACCAACGGGACTTACCTCAACATGGTGCCAGGTGGCACCGTGACCCTCCATGGCACCAACACCTATAGCGGTCCGACCACGGTGTTTCCGGGCACTCTTATTGTCACGAAAGCCGCAGGTCTTTACCATGGCGACCCAATGAAATGGACGCCAGCAGCCATCACCGTGCACAAGGCGGCGACACTGCGCCTCAATGTCGGCGGCCCGGGCGAGTTCACCGGTGAGCAGGTGGGCGCGCTGCTAGGAAATCTCACCCGGGCGGTCAATGATAATGGCTTGATGGGAGGGTCGGTGGTGGCGCTGGACACCGCCAAGTCCAGGGAGTTAGTCACTGTTTCAGCTAATCTATCGGATTCAAAGGGGCCGGGCGGAGGCGCCTATCTTGTGCGGAAATGCGGGGCGGGCACGCTGCGGCTGGCAGGCAACAACACCTACACCGGCCAGACGATTCTTGAGAGCGGCACGCTGAGTGTTGCCTCTTTCAACAGCTACTCCAAAGGCAAGGGCAAGGCCAGCAGCAGCCTGGGCGCGCCGATGGACATCGAGGCCGGCGAGATGGTCATCGGTGAAGAAGGCAAGGACGGCGATTGTGGCCTGATCTATACCGGTACCGGCGAGACCACCGACCGCGTGATGAATCTCGCTGGCAAGCAGGCCACGGTGACGATTGATCAAGCCGGCAGCGGCCTGCTCAAGTTCACCAGCGACTTGCTGATCTCCGGCTATGGCGCTAACAAAACCATCGCGCTCACCGGTGACACCACGGGCACGGGCGAGCTCGCCGGTGCCATCACCAATCCCCACGACCGCGCAGGCAAAGCAACCACCTCCGTCACCAAATCCGGCAGGGGCACTTGGGCGCTCGCTGGAACCAATACCTATAGTGGCCCGACCCACGTCACCGGCGGGGTGCTCGCCTGTGCCAGCGCCGCCGCGCTGGGCAGCGGCCCGCTTGACATCAGCAGCGGTGCCAAGCTGCAGTTGAACTACAACGGCACCCTCAAGATCGCCGCGCTGACTCGCGACGGTGGTGCATCGTTAGCCGCCGGCACCTATGGCTCGACCGCCTCGCCCGCGGCCCACCGCGACGACGCCTGCTTCGCCGGCCCCGGCACGGTGACGGTGGACCCATAGGTCCGTGCGCCAATACTCGAACAAAAACTCCCGCGGGGTGACGGATAGATACGGCCGTTGCTTGAATATTCCGGTTGCCATGGGGCGAGTTCTCTGCCTATTAGCCTGCCACAACGCCCGAACCAACCGCAATCCATGAAACCCAGCGCATTCCTCCGTCTTGCCCACCGCGGCTCGCCCGCCGTCCGCCTCCTCGCCGGGGCCATCGCCACCCTGCTCGCCAGCCACGCGGCGCAGGCGGCGGGGTTCAGCTGGACACCAACCGCCGCGAGCACCACTTACGAGTGGCCTACCACGACACAGGACAACTGGGGCAGTGGCGTGGCGGGATTGTACCCCAATGCCATTG
>Ga0118677_10011177_pt1 | contig 13534 bp, 15 predicted proteins | sample AliMusrvi5mmetaG_FD_86154 | JGI IMG/M metagenome (GOLD analysis project Ga0118677, IMG submission 86154)
ATCCGTTTGCCAGTCGCCGCCGCCGAAGACGTTGCCGGCTCTTGCTGTTGCCAGGCTTTTGCCGTGTTGGATAAAAGTATCGGGGTTGAAAAAGGATTTTCTATAGGCTTCGCTCACGAGTTCACTGCATGCTTTGCTGGAGCTGTAGGGGTCGTAGCCGCCGAGGCGGTCGTTTTCGCGATAGCCCCATACCCATTCTTTGTTTTCGTAGCATTTATCGGTGGTGACGTTGACGATCACCTTAACAGAATCGATCTTCCTGCAGCATTCAAGGACGTTGACGGCCCCACCGACATTAATGTCGTAGGTAGATTTCGGGTCATTGTATGATTCCCATACAAGTGGTTGAGCTGCGAGGTGGAAGACTATCTCGGGATTGACCTTGTTAAAAAACTCTTGAAGAGCATTATAGTCTCTGATATCCCCGATGCTGTGGGTGATTTTTTTATCAAGACCAGTGAGTACAAAATTGTCGTTCATGGTCAGGGGTTCGAGGGCGTAACCGCTGACGCTTGCTCCGAGCATGTTGAGCCATAGGGATAGCCATGAGCCTTTAAAGCCGGTATGGCCTGTAATAAGGACGTTTTTTCCTGTCCAAAAGTTATGATCCATGATGATTGGTTCTTCGGTTACCATATTTTCCATGGGGCTTTGCGATTTACCCAGAGTTCTTCTAAATAGGTTTTGTCGCGCAGGGTATCCATTGGTCGCCAAAAGCCATTGTGCTCAAAAGCCGTTAGTTGCCCTTCGGCTGCAAGGGTAACTAATGCTCCCCCTTCCCAGGAAGATGCATCGCTATCAATATAGTTCAGAACATTGGGTTGAAGCACAAAAAAACCTCCGTTGATCCATGATCCATCACCGGGTGGCTTTTCCTCAAAACCCAGGACAGCTTCACCATCTTTTATTAAAGAGCCATAACGACCGGGAGGCAGAACGGCGCAAACCGTGGCTTGCTTTCCATGCTTTTTGTGAAAGGCAATTTCTGCCGTGATATCGATGTCGGCAACACCGTCACCATAGGTGAAGCAGAATGGTTCGTTTGGCTCAAGATATTTTGCTACCCGTTTAAGACGGCCTCCAGTTGCTGTATCCTCACCAGTATCGACAAGTGTCACCTTCCACAGTCAGGCTGACTGCCACTGACAATTGAGCTATATCCTGTGCCTTCCTTCTCGCCAGTTTGACAAAGGCGCTTGCCGCATTAACGCCTGTAATAGGGATGCGTATCTCTTCAATCAGTTCATTGTCTTTCAGAGCAGTCTGACCGTTTCCAACAAACAGTTCTGTAAGTTTCAGCGTCCGCTTTCCAGCCTTGCTGGATAGAAGAACCTCTGCCCCAAGAGCCATCAGCGCAACATTGCAGTCCGCCGCAGGTACGGCAGTACCAAGATTTCCGGCAGGCGTACCTACCACTCTGATCGGCGGTGAGCCTATTTCCCACACCGCTTGCTCAAGGGCGGCAAATTGTTTGCACAAAGCCGACGACAAAACATCTTTGTACGTCGCCGCGCCGCCTATATTGATGAAAGCTTTCGTTTCCGTGATTATTTTAAGCTCGGAGATAGCCTGAATATAAACGATCGCCTCTGGATCAACAGTCCCATTAGAAATTTTTTCGACGATGTCTGTCCCACCATTTACAATTACGGCGCGTACACGGTACTTATCCAATAAATCCAGTGCTTCCGCCAGTGTATTCGGGCTAAAATATCCTGTTTCGCTCATCCGTCCCACCTCCGCAACTTATTGAATCTGTTTCGCGTTATTTTGAATCGCCAGTAAGACCTGCCTTGCCGTCAAGGGAATGGCGTTGATTTTGAACCCCAACGCATCACAAACAGCGTTCCGAATTGCCGGCCCCGCGCCAATAATCGGGGGTTCTCCAATGCCTTTCGCACCATATGGCCCAAGTTCATTCGGATGCTCCACAATAATAGATTCCAACTCGGGTAAGTCTTTGACCGTGGGTATCATATAATTATGGAACGCGGTATTCTGCATAACCCCGTTATTCATGATCGTTTCTTCCATGATACCCCAGCCAATCGCTTGTGCCGTGCCGCCTTCCATCTGACCCTCAACCGTCTTGGGATTAATGGCTTTACCGACATCACAAGCCAGTACCGATCGAGTGATCGTAACCACGCCCGTTTCAGTATCCACCTCCAGCTCAATCCCGTGAGCGCCAAAGGTATAAGCATGACTGGGATTGCCTTGTCCATCCTCTGCTCGGAAACTGGGCTGCGGCGGATGCCAATATCCAGTGGCTGAGAGAGAGATTTGCGATCCATATGTTTTGGCCACAACATCAGCCAGATTTTTGGAAATTTCAGGACTGCCAACAACCGTAACTTTACCATCCACAAGTTCCAGATTCATGGGATCTACCAGTAATAGCTTGCCGGCAACGTCCAACACTCTTTCCTTTAGCTGCAGGCAGGCATTCATGATGGCATTGCCCACCAAGACAACGGATCGCGAAGCAACCGTGGGACCGGAATCCGGCGCCATGGCGGTATCGGAATAATGGATAAGCACATTCTCGAATTTTATGCCCAACGTTTCAGCCGCTATCTGGCCCAGAGAAGTCATGAGCGATTGCCCCATTTCCGTGGAGCTTATAGCAATATTCAACGACCCATCCAGTTGAAGCGTTGCAAAACAATTGGCGCTGTCGACTGAAAGCGGATGGCTGGTTCCATACATAAACAATCCAATACTTCGACCTTTCTTGACAGGCCCTGTGCCTTTGCCAAAATGTTGGTCCCAATTCATTTTGGCTTTAACCTTTGCAATGCACTCATCGAGTCCCAGCCCGCGACTCTCTTGCATCACTTGTCCGTAGATGGTTTGATCGCCATCGTGCAGAATGTTTCTCTGCCGCAGTTCTAACGGGTCAATATTGAGTCGTTTTGCCATCTCGTCCATTTGACATTCTACGGCAAATATGGCTTGGGGCACCCCGAAACCTCGAAATGCACACGAATATGGACTATTTGTAAACACGGAATGCGTTTTTACCCGGGCATTCGGTATAGCGTACACGCCGCCAAGATAAGCCGTATGGCGCTGGGTCACCGCATGAAACGGTTCTCGCATGCCGCCCATAGACGTGTATGCCCCTTTATTCAGCACTGTCTCAACATCGATGGCTGTAATTTTTCCGTCTTTTGTAGCGGCCATCCTATATTTAATATAGGCAGCATGCCGTTTTCCTGTTGTACGGAAAATTTCTTCCCGGCTTAACTCAACAATGACTGTCTTCTTAGCTTTTAATGCCAACACACCCGCGATTGAAGAAACATCCAGTGTGGAGTCTTCTTTGCCGCCAAAGCCCGCGCCGATGATGTGCGAGACAATCCGAACTTTGCTTTGAGGAAGATTGAATACCGGCGCCAGGCTGCGCTTGCTCGAATATACCGCCTGCGCAGCAGTGATTAAGGTAATTCCGCCTGTTATCGGGTCTGGTTCTGCTATACAAACATCATTTTCCATATAGCAGTGTTCTACCATGGGGGTTTCAAAATCATTTTCAATCACAATATCCGCTTCTGCAAATGCCTGGTCGACGTTTCCTTTTTTCAGATAGACAGTGCTAAGAATATTTCCTTTATCGGCGAAAGGGTGATTGTCATGGATATGAACGGCTTCCTCTTTCATCGCTTCTCGCGGGTCGTCATACGCCGTAAGAACTTCATATTCCACTTCAATCAACTGGAGCGCCTTCAGCGCGATCTCTTCGGTCGTGGCCGCCACCAACGCGACAGGATCGCCTTCATATCTGGTTTTTTTGTCAGCAATAACCGGCTTATCCGGAACAATAATCCCATATCCGTTCCTGCCAGGCAAGTCTTTCGCCGTCATTACAACGACAACGCCCTCCAGCTTCTCTGCATTGGACACATCAATCTTTTTTATGACAGCATGGGGATATTTAGCGTATAAAGCTTTACCGATCAGCATATCAGGCCGTTTGAAATCAGCCGTATACTTCGCTGTTCCCAATGCTTTTGCTAGAGCCTGTATATTATTTAGACCCTCTCCAACGATACGCAAGCCTTTCTTCACTGCTTTTCATCCTCCTTTTTACAAACCGAACTCTCGAAACGACTCATTGCCATGCTCCAACCGCACATACCGACCCGCTATATTGCTAACAGGAGAATGTTGATGGTATCATACAATGAGCTGACAATCATTGTTTTCTATTTCTATTTTCAGGTTGGTGAGATATCGTGATCATAAATCAATTTACGAATATCGAGAAAATTCGGGCTTATGAAAACGTCGTCGAACAATTTGTCCATCTGATAACTACGGGACAGATTCGTCCTGGCGAAAAACTGCCTACAGAACGGGAGCTTTCTGCAAAACTCGGTGTCAGCAGAGCGATCATCCGTGAGGCCTTTCGAGTCCTGGAAAGTTTCGGTGTTGTTGAAAGTTTCATAGGCTCTGGACGCTACCTGAGCCAAGCCGACGCAGCCTCGTTCGGCTTACCCACTGGACAAGAGCATCTCGCGCTATATCTCAGCTTTATGGAAGCCCGCACTTACATAGAAGTTGGAACCGTAGCCCTGGCTTGTTGTCGGGCTCAGGCAGTCGATCTTGAACGGATTGAACGCGCCTGCAACGTAACACTAGATGCCAAAAGCTTCGTTCATGTCGATACTGAATTCCATCTTTCCCTGGCGGCTGCCTCGCATAATCCTGTATTTGAATGGATTATGGGGTCTCAGCTATTCACTATATATTTCACCGGTGCGTGGGATCACGGCAAAGCGGAGAGATGGGCTCAGATTAAAGAAGAGCATCTGGAGATTTATAATGCGATTCAAAACCGTAATCCAAAGCAAGCTGAAAAAGCTCTGCTGGATCACCTTGAAAAAGTTAAGGAAAATATTATGGGCACCGCTTCCGCCCGCGATCATTCCTAATTTTAACCCCAAAGATTCTTTTGTAACCTGAAGAACATCGAATTGGTAAATTGGATATCCCAATTATCATATTATTCTACCTGAACTTATAGTGTCAACTATTTTTTCTGTTTCTTGCCACTGCAAAACCCTATGATAGAAAAAGCCGGCCTGGAAATATTCCAAGTCGGCTTTTCTGCGGTGTTCTCTATATAACTCTTTCCAGCAAAATCATTCGGCGACTCTACTTCTATCTCACTCCACGTTCTCCTTGATCCACTCGATTACATAATCCGCGATCCGCAGATTATTCTTATCCTGCATCAGCATGTGCGTATTGCCCCTAATCCCCAGGTCCGGCAAATGCACAATCCGGGCATTGCCACCGGCCGCATTAATCTTCTCCGTTACCGCCTTGCGAACCTCATAGCGTGCCTGCCCCGTCGACACGGGATTGCCGATCACGTTGTCGCCAAACAGCTCCAGATCGGGTACATTCTGATACGCGGTGATCTGAACGTCAGTCGGAATCGTCAGGTGATTACCTTCGATATTGATGACTCCTTTCACCAGATCCGGACGCAGGCCGACCAGAATATCGGCAAACGGCCCCGACTGCGAATGAACCATCACAATCGCTGGGCCAATCTTATCGAGCAGAGCCGCAAGAGCAGGCGGAGTTGTTCCGAACGCCGCGCCTGCGAGCAAAAATTCTGCCTGGGGAACACCCTGCGCGCTAATCGCAGCCATCGCTTCTACAGGATATTGCGAACCGGGATACGGCTCCGGGTACTTCGGCCCAAGCCGGTACGTCAGCCAGAGTCCCTCCAGCGTCGTTCGGGGAACGCCGCTGGGAAGTCCGGACAGATCGCCCGCCCCCAGCTTTGCCTGATTGATCGCCGTCGGATCGAAGCCGGAACGACCCCGTCCCGGATGATCGATCACATACACTGCGAAACCCAGCCGCGTAAAATACGTGGCCCAACCCTCACGCCCATCCGGCGTTGTTTCATACGCCACGCCGGTAAGCCCGCTGCCGTGAACCAGCACGAGCGGCAACTTGTGCTCACGCTTCGCCGGAATCCGGTAATGCACGAACATCTGATTCACCATGAAATCACCCGGTTCAGGAACTCCAGTGTCTGGCGCGCTGGGATATCGGGACGTGATCATCTTCCCGCCCACAAAAAACATCCCCTCGTCAGCCAGCGACATCGGACCTCCAAGCACAGGTTTCTCAATACTCATCTTGCGCCACCCTCCCGCACGTACTGCGCCACTGCGCCCATCCAGATTTTGTACCCCTTCGCGCTGAGGTGCAGCCCGTCATAAGTTGCATCGTCCATCAGGTCCCCGCGCTGGTTGAGCATCAGCGGATAGAGATCAATGTACGTCATCTTGTACTGCTGCGCCAGCTTCTTGAGTTCTTGATTCAGGCTCATAATCCTTGCATTGGTTATCGTATCGGGAGCGCCGTCAAGTCGCCTGGTGCTGATTGGCAGCGCACTCTGCACGAAGACCTTCGCTGCCGGAAGCTCCTTCGTGATCCTCTCTAGAATTTTGCTATAATCTGCGACTATCTCGGGGATTTTACGGCCCTCACCAAGATCATTGACGCCGACCATCAGGAAAAGCTTCTCCGGCGCCAGCCGTATCACGCCATCAAGCCGGGACAGCACATTGTACGTCCTGTCGCCGCCTATGCCCCGGTTCTTAATCGTACTCTTCCCGAAATACGCACTCCAGTTGCCCTCTTCCGTCAAACTATCTCCAAGGAATACCACAGACGTTGCCCCCTCTTCCACCTGCGCGGGAGCGAGGGACACCCCAACACTGCCCACGACGAAATAAGCGCTGATCGCTAGCGCAATAATACTGACTGCAATGGCCGCCACCAGAATCATGATCCGGTTGCCTCGCACCTGCCACCACTCTCCGTCCCGCCTGCTCCGCAAGCCACCCGAATTTCATTTTGCCGCTCGCGATCTCGCGAGTATCGATCTTCCACAAACCGAACAGGATTTGCACCTGAAAGAAGCGAATTGTTGCAAGGATCGTAAATATCGATAGGAGGTAATGCTATGGACTGGAACACTCTCAAGAAAACCGCAAGGGAAAAATTTGGCGGCGCTTGCCGGGTCTGCCCTGTGTGCGACGGCATAGCCTGCGCCGGTGAGGTTCCTGGCATGGGCGGCGTCGGCACCGGAATTTCCTTCCGCAATAATTTTACTTCATTGAATGCCTACAAACTCAACCTTCGTACCCAGCACGACGTCAACCAGCCTGTGATGTCCTGCCGTATTCTGGGGATGGATCTGTCCATGCCGGTAATCGGGGCAGCCATCGGTGGGATGGGCGTGAACATGAAGGGAGCTATGCCTGAAGACGAGTATGACATGGCCGTAGTGACTGGCTGCCAGAAAGCCGGCATCATCTGCATGACCGGCGACGGATCTACACCGCAAGTTCTCGAGTACGGCCTCAAAGCTATGGCCGCCGTAGGGGGCTGGGGCATCCCGATCATCAAGCCCCGGGATGTCGACAGGATCATAGATCTCGCCAACACGGTTGCCAATGTCGGTGCGCCTGCGTTCGGGGTGGATGTGGACGCCGCAGCATCCGTCAATATGACTAATGCCGGCCTGCCGGTCGGCCCACTCAACAAACACAAGCTGGCAACTATCAAGAAACAGACACGGATTCCTTTCATCGTAAAAGGCGTCATGACTCCGGATGAAGCTTGGGGCTGCGTAGTGGCAGGCGTCGACGCCATCGTAGTGTCTAACCACGGCGGCCGGTCGCTCGACCACACACCAGGCACAGCGGATGTATTGCCGCACAGTGGCGAAGCGGGCAAACGTCAGACTACCAGTCTCGTCGACGGCGGAATCCGCAGTGGAGCAGATATTCTGAAGATGCTGGCGCTCGGCGCCGACGGAGTACTACTCGGCCGTCCCTTGGCGATAGCCACCGTTGGCGGCGGCAGTGAAGGCGTTCAGCTAGCGCTGTCCAAGATGGCCGCCGAACTGAAGAGTGCCATGCTGCTCACCGGCACGCCGAATGTCGCCGCAGTCTCAGAGAACGTCATCTGGAAGTAGCAGCTTAGCGACAACTTCTAGATCCGCCGGTGCAAACTCATACTCCGCAAGCTCGCCCGCTGTGATCCAGCGGGCATCGCTATGCTCCAGCAAATGTATTTCCCCGGAAATATAGGTCGCCAGGTATGTCACCAGCTTGATTGCGCTATACGCGTCGCGATACTCATTGACGTGAAACTGCGACCCGATCCGCGTCACGATCCCGAGTTCCTCAACAAGCTCTCGCGATAGCGCCGCTTCCTGCGTTTCGCCGCGCTCCACCTTGCCGCCGGGGAACTCCCATTTGCCGCACAGCCGCTCGGGATATTTCCGCTGGCATATGAGGAACTTATTCCCGTACTCCACAATCCCCGCCACTACTAATTTCAAGGTGCCTGGCGAAGTTTTATGGCCGCTCATTCGAGATTTCGACCAAATTGCCGTCGGGATCGCGCACATAGACCGACTCCAGCTTATTCACTGCGCCCGTTCTCGGAGACGGCTCGACTTCAATAGGGATCTTTAGCCCCTGCAGATGCTTCATGATCTCCGGCATGGGTACACTCGTAATCAAGCAAAAATCCGCTGACCCCGGAACCGGCTTTGCCGCCTTGGGCTCAAGTTCTTTGCCCGCCTCGTGCAAGTTGATCTTCTGGCGACCGAAGGTCAACGCCTTCCTTTGATCCGCTCCGAACGTAATGACCTGCATCCCAAGAACCTCGGAATAGAATTTGCACGTAGCCTCAATATCTCGCACCGTGATTACGAAGTGGTCTATCGCATCAATCTTCACAACTAACGACCTCCGCTTTCTTCTGCTTACGTAGCCACCACATCGAATACCTGCTCAGCTGGAGTTGCCATCACTGCGGCGGCCAGTTCCTCCTTCAGCTCTTGCAGTCTTTCCCGCTCTTTCGGCGTCAGTCGGCCTTCATTGAACCCTTTGGCCAGATCGGCGAATTCAGCTTTGACGAAACTTTCCTTCAGCACCAGACCGATCTTTTTATCCTTAAGTCGCACCTCGAAGTAAAACCGGCCGCGACATCCTCCCGCCGCTGCAGCGTCTGCGCCTAGCGCTGGATCCACCACCAGCGTCCCCCTCGTCCGCGCCCGCATCACCATTTCTGCTCCATCAAGGACTCCCGACCCGGACATCCCGGAGAAAAATCCCGTATCCTCGCGGTCAGGAATCTCATCCGGCGACAATTTGGAGAAGCCTAGCTTGATCGCCTGATACGCAATTGCAACCCCGCCGATATTGAAGCGACCATGATACTTGATCATGTCCTCATACGTAATCTGCAGCAACGCATTTCCATCCACAATAGCAATATTGTCAGCCATGTTGTTCCCTCCTGTTTTGAGAACTCGCTCCGTCTCTGCCTTCTTTTCTTCGTTGATACCGATAGATTTTCCTGTTATTTTCCTACCGCCGTCAACATTATCAGTGCTCGATAGCACCTATCTCGTTCTAAGACTTTCCCCTGTAAAAGTGATCACCTCACTGGTATATTGAATCCGGTCGACAATCCTCGCCGCGTAGGTTTTGGCGAGTTTTTCGCCGGTAAGATTCGTCGTGATGATCATCGGCAGCATGGCATTGTATCTCTCGCTGACAATCGCATCCACCTTAGTCTGCACCCATCCCTCGGAATACTCTGCCCCCAGATCGTCGAGCAATAAGAATTTCACAGTCCGGAGTCGCGTCTCGAACTTTGCCCATTCATCCCGTGAAATATCCTTCAGCGAAAAGATCGTGTCCAGCAGGCTCGCCATAGTGATGAACATTGCCGACCTGTCTTGTCTGATCGCCTCCATTACAACCGCAACGGCCATACTCGTCTTCATTGTCCCGACCGGCCCGCGAAATAACAAGCCTCTTCCTTCCCTCATATTCGCAGTAAGATTGTCCGTGTATACTCTCGCCTGATTGTATTGAGAAGCAGCCTGCGCCGGAATACTTGTGTCAAGACCATCCCACTTGCAAGCCAGATAGCGCTTCGGTATTCCCGACTGCATAATCTTCGCTTCCACATACTTCTCGCGCGTTTCTATATAGTGTCCGTCAGCATTATAGCTGGTTGCCTCGGGATAATTCGGAATTCCACTCGTCCTGGCTTGCATCCGCTCTAGTACTCCTGCGAGCTCCGGGCTTTGTATTCGCTCCAGTTCTGCCATGCTGCACATCCTTTCGCGCCCAACTTAATATCGTTAAATAGTCCGAGGCGCACTTCTTTCCTTTTGACCCCTTCCAGAGGTTCAATGTCTCAGTCCACTCCTTAGCCCCGGCCTCGCCGAACTGACTCTTCAGTTTTTCGTACTCTTCAGCAGTGAAGGTAACGAAGTCAGCGTGCTTTGTCTTACTCTGTTTCTTTTCTATATCTGTATCTGCATCTGAATCTGTTTCTGTTTCTGGTTCTGGTTCTGTATCTGAGTCTGTATCTGTCTTCCCCAACACTTCCCCATCACTGCCCGATGACTTCCCCATCTCTTCCCCACAATCTTGAACTTTCCGCTTGTTACTTGGCTTCCTGCTATCAAAGATGTACTGATGACGAGTCCAATCCTTCGGATAAATTCCTTCATCATTTTGTATTATCAGTGCACTCTCAATTAGTTTTGCCATAGTCTTATCAAATTTTACCTGGCTGGTCGTCGGGCAAATTCGTTTTCGCAGAGAACCGTTGCGATATTTTACCAATCCATTTTCATCGCCGCCGGAACTTGCTAGCGCCCATAACGATAGTAGAACCCGAAACTCGTTGTCGCTGAGTTCTAAGATATCCGCCGAATCAATCATCCGGTCATATACCCTGAACCAGCCTTTGTTTTTTGGCACCCGATTCCCCTCCTTCGCATTTTCGTAAATCATTAGTTGACCATCAAGGCAAAAAAATATCTGGCCTTCCGACAGCTCTTGCAGAAACCAGATTCATAAAGCCTTAGTTTTTCGGTCAACATCACTTCGCCAAGTATAGTCCATCATTTGTTTACTGTCAAGTATTTTTTTACCGGTGTTGCTTGCGCGTAAATCAATTGTTGACTATAATATTGACTATGAGGTGGTGTGATTTTATGACCGACTTCTCTGAAAGACTTTCTTCTATTATGGAAAAAACTGATGTATCCGGCGCGCAATTAAGTCGATTTTTGGGCATAACCAAACAAGCGGTTTCTAACTGGACAACCGGAAAATCAAAACCAGATCACGATACTTTGCTGAAACTGGCAAGTATATTTCATGTTTCAACCGACTATCTCCTAGGCAAAGCGACACTGCCTTCTGGCGACGTAATGAAAATACGATTCGGCTATCACTCGCCTGAGGAGGGGTGGGATGCCGACAGCGCAATCAACGACGTAGTGGACCACCTTAAACAGATGTCTCCCATAGAAATAGAATATCACCGGCAAATTGTCACTCACCTGGGCCCGATGCAACCTGGACCCAGCAATAACATTCTGAATAAAATTCTTAAGTTCAAAGGGCTGACCGATGAAAGCATCAGTGATGTCTTGAAGTACATCGATATGGTTGAGAAACTGCAAAAGCAGGCGGGGCGTAAGAAAAAGACAAGGGTGTGATTTTAATTCGCACCCTTGTCTTTGATGGCGTCGTATGATTGTATGGCATTAGCTGGAAACTAGTTGGCTATCGTGGTAAACTGAGATATAGTCGTCGATGTAGGAGGGGTAGCCGTTATGAAACGCGGAATAATCTTGCTAGTTTTAGTAACAATGATTATCACAGGTTCGATCTCTGTTGGGCACTGTGAGATTTGGTATGCCCCGACCTTTCTTTCATCCGACAAAGAAGCGCTTGAGGTGCTTCAAAGCTTGCGCGGGTCCTTTTGGAGCTGGTCCAATTATCCGAAACAGACGCTGGATATCGACCGGTACGGCGTGCGACTCTTCTCTGAATACATGGGCACAAAGCAGGTCTGGAATACGTGGGAAATGTATTATATGACTGTGCCGGACTTCAAAACGGAAAAAGCTACGATGACTTTTGCAGACATTCACAATCTTTATATGGATACTAGAGTCGTGCAAAAAGATTACACAGTGACGTCGGATTATATTCTCGACCCGACGCTGCCCCATCCGGCGGACAAAATTTTTGTGATGAAAGACCCGCAGACTGCTCGCCGTTTTGCCGACGCGGTTCTTACAATCGTCGTAGCTGCCGGCAACAAATTATACCCGCAAGGCGGCTATGGCGGAGCAGTGCATGAAGACTATTTCCGCAAGAATGTCGGCTGGAAAAACGCCACAGGTGCGGTCATTAAGACCGTTATTCCTGGCGGGCCGTATCAACTGGCTGGGATGATTGCGAACGATATTGTGCTGACTTTCAACGGTAACGAGGTCAAAGATGGCCCAAGTTTGTTGGAATATGAGAAACAATTGGCCAATGCGTCAACCTACGAAGTGAAAGTGCCGATCACATTTTACCGTGCCGGTAAGACTCTAACCCAAGAAATCACCTACCTCAACTTTAACGTTAAAGCCGGCCAGGTCCGCAAACTGTTAGGGCAAGATCAGACAGCAGCCGCGATACCTTCACCCACCGCGCCCGCACCTGCTGTGGCCAAGCCAAAATTCGGAGCTACCGTGCGTTCGCTAACAGCGGAAGATGTGAAGACTTTGCAACTTGATTCTGCTGCCGGCGTACTGGTTCTAGAGGTGCAAAACGAGGGAACTGCTCAAAAAATGAAGCTACTCGTAAATGATATTATTCTGGAAGTGAACGGAGTCACCATCAAAGACAGCAGCGCCTTACAGGACATATTGTCTAGCCAGTCGATTAACAAAATGAAAGTCCGTCGCGGCGATACGGTTATTGAGTTAGCCGCCGTAGTCGCCCTGTAAAAACGGTGGACTAGATGTAGCTGACGCCATCTTTTTCAACCGCATCAGAAATCAAGATCCGGACTGCATCAAAGGGTATCGGGAATTCCGACACCCTTTTGAAAGCCTTTGTTTTGTTGACGTCGGTTGAATCGACCCCATCTATTTTAGCTTATCCGCCGCTTCTCGCAATCTTCATTGCGCGGAGCGGCTTTATTTTACCTCGCGCACCTCTCGCTTGCCATCCTTCGTGTAAAAATACTTCCCAGTCACCGCGAAATCTTTGAACGTCCCTTCCACGATATACTCCAGCTTATCATTCGCCTGGTAAGACCACACGATCCCTTCGCCGTTCGGCAGCCCGCCGCTCCACTCGCCCTGATACACGAAGAAATACTTGGTCAAATCCCCATACACATCGAACTCGCCAGCTATGACCTGTCCCGTTCCTGATGCATACCCTTCGACCATGCCGCCACGGTACTCTAGAAGCTTCTGCTTCTCCTTGTTATAGAGCACCAGCGTTCCTTCCCCACTCGCCTTAGAACCCGCTACACCACCGGTCCAGTAGCCCGACGCATAAACCTCGGTATCATAGAGCCATACACCACAGGTTTCAGATGCAGCCTGCACTTTCAAGAATCCGGTCGCTTTGCGGTCAGGCGGTGAAAACCCCACACACCCTGAAAC
>Ga0118677_10011179_pt1 | contig 13533 bp, 19 predicted proteins | sample AliMusrvi5mmetaG_FD_86154 | JGI IMG/M metagenome (GOLD analysis project Ga0118677, IMG submission 86154)
AGGTGTTTTTACACTTTTTTTACATCACGCAAGGTCAATTATATCATTGGTGGGAAGCCATAGCAAGTTCTTCAGGAGTAAAGTTGTATCCCTGTCGGTTAATAAATGCCATCCTTGTCTCGGCATCTTCCATTCTGTTCACAGCTTCATTAAACGCATCGTCCTTTTTCATCCTTTCCAGAAATGCATTGGCGTCTTCTTCTGACATGGCTTTTTTTTCTATGGGTTGGGGGAGGTTTAGAAAAGAACAAAAAGTATTTATGAGGGTGCGTTTTAATTGATGTTTAAGGGGTTAATGCTTTCCACTTACCGCTCTATCCGATTATAACAAGGCCGTCCCGTTGTCTTGGTTCGGGCTCGGGGGGGCGTTTTGCGTAGCGGGCCGGGCGGGTGCGTTCGAGATACCAAGCGCTGGCGTGCCAGTCCTTTTTTGAGGCTTCGCAGATAATTTTCAGGTGCTTCAGCTCGCATTGTGCCTCAGCTGTTGGCAGTTTGTCGTAAAGCTGGCGCTGCAGGGTATCCTGTTGCTCAAGGGCGTGCTCTTTGCCCTGTTTGCACCATTCGTAATAGGTGGAGCGGCTTATTCCGGCAGCGGTGCAGGCTATCTCTTTTGTCATCCCCTGGCCGATCAAGCCGAGCAGCTTTTTTATGTGGTATTCGTCCAGTTTCATGACGTAAAATAAGCAAAGATCGAATAAGAAAGAAAACCCGACTTTTCAGGGCAGGGTTCTCTGTCATCTTTGGTGTCGGGGTGTTATCATCGTATCGTAAAGGTTTTGTCGGCAAGCGAGAGGTAGGGCGGCCATTTGCGCTTTGTGCCCTGGTATCTGGCGGCAAGGGCAGTCAGGTCGTAGGTTGGTTCGGTTACTTCCCAGCTGGCCCCCGGTATGGCGCTGCAGAGGCGTTCGGCGTAGGCTTCCATGGATTCGCCATAGTCGCTTTTTGATGGCAGGGTAATGACTACCTTGTGTGTTTTTATGCCGGTTTTTTGGAGCGCCAGAGCGTACTTTTCGGTCATCAGCTCCTGATCTATCTTTATGAGGGTGCGTGGTTTTGTAAAGTAGTAGCTGGCGTCCGGTGTTTTGATCTTCTCTTTGCCGGTCAGGAGCAGGGCGGTTTTCATGCTTCCTCTCAGCCAGTCAATGCCGCCTTTTATCCCTGTTTTGCGGGTTTTGTAGGTCTTCTCTTTTTCGTCGAGGTAGGCTACCTGGCCTTTCCAGTAATCAATCAGCCCTTTGCAGGCATCCAGTTTTTGTTCGATCTTTCCTTCAACTTGCGCGAGCTGGTCGCCGTACTCTGCCAGCCCGCCGCTTTCTATCAGCGCCTCTTCTATGTCCTGGTAGCGTTTGATCAGTTCGGCAAGGGTAGCAGGCTTGTTTTCTACCGCTTCCATGATCAGTTCCCGCAGGGGGTTTTCAAGCTGGGTTGTTGCGTTGTTCATCAGCTGTTCCATGGTCAGAGTTCCTCCGCTTTTTTGGTGATAAAGAGCACAAACTTTTCAATCTGGGATGTAATCAGCTCGTTCAAGTCAATGGCCTTTTGTGTCTGGACCATTGGCAGGTATTTTTTCAGCACTGCCACCTGTTTTGCAAAGGTGTGCAGCGCTGCTTTGTCAGCCTCCAGGCGCTTTGCTTCAGGATTTGGTGCAGGTATGGCAGGCGCTGCTTTGCCGTTCATTTCGGGCATGGGCAGCAGTGGCAGGGTATTGCCGTTTTGTGCCGCTGTTCTGTACCGTCCGTTATTTTCCGGCATCCGACCGTTACAGGCAGGCGTTCTTTCGCTTGGCGTTCCGTACTGGTTGCCATTGGGCAGCAGTGGCTCGGTGTTCATGGGCCTTGCCGCTTGTGGCGGTGCAAGTTTTGCCAGCATTTCTGCCTGCAGTTCGGCAATCTGTTTTTGCAGTGCCGCAATTGTTTCGTCAGCAGCGCGTTTTTCGTCCGCCAGCTTTTGGGCGGCTGCCTCTTTTTCGGCTTTCTCGTTTCTTGCTGCAACCAGGAGCGCTTCGATAAAGGCAGGCTGCATTTGCCGGATGGCCTCCTTTGTGTGCAGTTTGCCAAGCTGGGCAAATTCGTTGCATATTCCCTGCAGGCGGTCATCTTCGGCTTTTGCCTTGCGTGCAGCTTCGAGGCGCTCGATTTCCCGCAGCTTTTCAATGCGCGTTTCCTCCGCCGTCAGTTCGGTTTCTACGGCCTTTATCCGGTCAACCACATATTTTTCAGCCTGCAGCCAGCGATTTTGTTCGGCAATGGCATCTTGGCGGCCCGCTTTGCAGATCCGTTCGGCAGTGGTGCGCAGTTTCTTGCAGTACTTGCGCGCATCAGCGACAATTTTAATGCCTGTGGTGTCATCGATTCCGGCAATTTTCAGCCCGCGGTAGTTCAGCTCAATAGATTTCAGCTCGCTTTCGATCACATTCTCTTTCCGCAGCGCGATAGCTTGCGGTGTACCGGTTTCAAGCATGGTAGAAACTTCCGGCATTTCCATTGTTTGGCATTCGTTCATAACATTCGTGTTTTTTGGAGGTTGTCAATTTTCTTCTTTTTCATCCTTCACCCTTCATCCATCATACTTCTTCCATTGCCCGGCAGGTTTTCGTAGTCAGCAGCTCTTCAAGTTCTCGGATTCTCAGCTTCATTGTTTCGCACTCCCCGCAAGGTTTGTAAGGGTTGTCGGCAGCCCGGATGTATCGTATTTCAGGGTAGGTGGTGGTTTGTTTCTGGTTGTTCCGGTCAGGTGTCGTTCGTTGCCAGGTCAGGCGTGTCACCAGATCAAGCAGATAGAGTTCTTCGCACATCAGGTTTTCGGCAGTGTTGAGCTTCCCGCCGGCAAGTCTCTCCAGCAGTTCGAGGTATTGTGGTGGTGTATGCCTCAGCTGGTTCTGTATCCAGGCAGCGTGTATTTTGTCAGAGATGGTCATAGCGGTTATGTTTTGTTGTTCTTTTTGCTAAACCCTTCATCTCAATATACTATTTTTTACTCTATTTTATATTATTTTATTCTTTTTTTATTTATTAATTTTTCTTTTTTTTATTCTTTTTTTCTCCAAACCCCCCTTTTTCTTAAGGGCCGGGTAGTGAGTAACGAGTACCGGATGGGGGTAGCTTGGCACTCGTTACTTTCCACTTTCTACTTTTCACTTTTCACTGTATAAGTGCGTTAAAGAGCGTTCTGGTGGCAATAATATCGCTCAAGGCATCATGTGCATCCAGTGCGATATTGTAGGCGTTGCAGACCGTCTGCAGCTTGTAATCGGGCAGGGCGATGGTGCCCTGGTAGTCCCAGATGCGCAAAAGCGGGAGCGGGTCCAGCATTTTCCAGTTCTGGTAGCTTCCGGTTCCGTATTGGTTGCCGTGGTGGCGGAACCAGGCTTCGAGGAACTGCAGGTCGAAGGCAACATTGTATCCGGCAGGGTAGGCTTTGTCGGTTTTGTCGAATTTTGCGATGTGCCGGTCGAGAAATTTCAGAAATTCGCGGTAGGCGTCGGAGCTGGTTGTACGGCTTTTCAGTTCTTCAGGATCAGTGCCGCTTACCTTGAGGGCATCAGGGTTGATGATGGCCCCTTCGTGCGGCTGGAATTTCATGTTGAAGGTTTCCACTACGTCGCCTCCGATCTCCATGAGGGCGGCAAGCTGGATAATGCCGTGTTTGCCAGCTTCGAGACCGGTGGTTTCGGTGTCGATGTAGAGTACTTTTTTGAACAGCGATGGTGTCATTTTTTTTCTCCTTTTTTATAGGTGTCCGATTTGTCCGATTTTATCAGGCTTTTAAGGCTTTTAACTTATTTATTTTTAAGATTTAAGAGTATTTTTTATTTTTTTTCGGTTGTCCGGTTATTTTTGGAAGTTGTCCGATGTGTCCGATTTGTTGCAGTAGTGCCGGTCGAAGATCGCTCTGGTCGCCTCTTCGCGTTCTTCCTTCGTCTTGAGCTGCCAGAGGCTTTTTTTCTCATCAGCGCCGAGCCCGTTGAAGTATTCGAGTTGTCCGGCTTCGGGCAGCTCGTCCCATTGCAGCAGCATGTAGGCTTCCTCTTTGTGCTGGTCGTAGAAAAGCGGCCACATGCCGAAGCCGATGGCGGCACGCAGCGAGCTGCTGGAGAGGCGGCTGCAAGATGGAGGCGCCTGGCTTTCCCGTTCGATCCGGAGCAGCTCATAAGCAGCGCTCTGTTTTGCGATCATCTTCTGGCGCAGCTCGTCGAGCATCTGGCGTGCATCGGCTTTTTCCGGCAGGGGAGCAAAGAGGGTGTGCTGAAACTTGCTCTGTTCGGCAAGCTGGTACCATGCTTCCAGTTCGGCCTGGGTTATTTTCATGCGCGAGAGCATACTGGTTATGCCAAGGTCGGCAATGGTTTCGGGTGCCCGTCCGTTCTCTCTTTCCAGCGCTCTGGCGTAGGTTTTGCCTTTGATGATCTGCAGCGTTCGTATTGCGCGCTCAATATCGATGGTTGCCGCAGGTGTGGTGAGCTTGCAGGCCATGGTTCTGGCGGTCTGGTAGTCGCCGCCAAGGGTGCGCACCGCGTTTTCAAGCATGGGATTCAAGCCAGCGGAGATTGTCAGCTCCGTGATGGTTTGCGTCATGGTTTGGTTGAGTTGCCGGGTCATGGTTCGGTTGTTTTGTCAGATGTTTAAAATGCCAGTGGAAACTTTGCCAGTCTGAAATCCGTGCTACCCGAAGCGCTTCTGTCGCCAGGGTTTCGTTGCCGTTGCTCAGTTCGTAGAGGTAGCCGAGCGCCTCTTCTGCAACCACCTGCGTGCGGTAGGGAGCCTTTTTGTTCCTGCACCAATCATTCCACTGGCCTGCACAAAAGGGTGCGGTAAAGCCGGGGTTTTTAAAGAGCTGGCCGTTCGTAAAATCAGGTTTCGGGCTCTTGTGGCGGGGTTTGCCCCTTTTCGGGCAAGCAGTTCCAGATGCTGCGGCAGGTTCATCATAGGGCTGGTGTGGGTTGTTTTCTCTCTTTACTCTCTCTTTTTCTTCTTCTTTATCTTCTTTACTTCTTGTTTGTGGTCGGTCGCTGGTCGTTTGTTTGTCGCCGCTCTGGTCGCCTGTCTGGTCGCTGCGGTCGTTGCGGTCTTGGTACGTGTCGTATTTAAGGAGCGTTATAAGGGTGTATCGGTTGGTCGTTTCTATGGCTATTTCTTTGGTCGTTTTCAGCCTTTCCAGGCATGTACGGCAGGTGCGTTCTGTTATGCCGGTTTGCAGTGACAGGGCGTGCCGTCCGGTGATCAGCTGGCCTCTCTGCAGCTCTACGCCTTTCCACCGTCCGGGCTGGCGGTTTGCCATCAGGATGAGATGCACCAGCAGGTGGACCATCGGCGATTCTTTATACCACTCCCAGGCGATAAGCCTCCGGTAGAGTTTTATGTAGCCGCTGGGGGTCTCTTTCATGGCAGCAATCGTATTTCGACGCGAGGCATCAGGCTATCGACTTCATAGGGTGCGAAGACCGGCAGCAGCTGGTCGGCAGAGTCATCCGGCAGCAGGCGGCCTTTGACCATGCAGTCAAAAAGGTTCTGGCAGATGTTGGTATAGTCAAAGCGCTGGTGGGTTCGCCGGTAAATCTTGATTTCGAGTTTCAGCGGGAGCGGTCGGCCTTCGCACTCTTTCCGGAAGAGAACGCAGAAGGCAGGGTTATCGGCAAAGAGCCTCAGCAGGTGGTGTTCATGGTCTCGGGCGCAGTTGCTCTTGATAACCTTTCTGACCGTCTTGCCGCTCGGATTCTTGTAGATGAGCGGCAAGCGGGAGTTTTTAGAGCTGTAGAGTTCTCCCTTGATGACAAAGGTGCAGGATTTCTGGTTCATCGTCCAAGCAGGGTGATTTTTCCTTTATGGCGTTCGTCGCTGTTCGGGGTTTCGTCAAACATGTTCTCCTGGCCCTCCCCGATCTCCATTGGCCGTGTCTGCACCAGTTCGCCGGTATCAAGCCGCACAATATCAACCGTGCGCTGAGCGTAGTTGATCACCTTCCGGCACTCCAGCATACGGTATTCATAGCCGTTCCGGAGCGCCAGAGCAAGCGTGTTGGTCTCAAGGTTGTGGCTGTCGATCTTTGTCTTGGCAGCAGCGGCGTGTGCTCTTTTTTCTTCCTGCAGGCTTTCGATGATCTGCACATGGCCTGCCAGTTCGCTTCCCTTTTCGATCTTCTCTTCTTCGGTGAGGTGGCATTTCACCTCCATCATGCAGTGTTCATCAGATTTGCTCATGGTGTCAGGGCTCTTGTGGTTATTGGCGAATAAAACTCCCCGCCGCAAGCAGCGGGGAATTCAACCCTTTGAGATTAAAAAGGCATATCGTCATATTCTTGCTGGTGTTGGGGCTGGGGCTGGTAGCGCTGTTCCGTTCTGGCGGCTTCCTGAAAAATGCTTTGACGCTGGCCCTGCAGATAGGCGTTGATGGAGTCAATCAGCCCGCTGCTTTGATCAGCCGTCAGGCCTCGCTGTATCAAATCGTCAATCCTGTTGGCATCAGCTTCGGTTACCTTTGGCCGTCCGGTCAGGTCACGCAGGTACTGCAGCGATTTTTCCGAAGCTGGCCGCTCATTCGGCTGCTGGCCGTTCCGCTGCTGTGGCGCTACCGGAGGTCGATGCTCTTGCGGCTGGCGTGCACGCTCGTTGCTGCCGTTCTGCTGGGCTGGGGCTGGCGCAGGGTTTGCATTGCGTGGCTCGCTGTTTTGCTGCTGCTGATAACCGTGCGAATGCGGTTCGGGTGAAGTTGCATCAGCCTCTTCGATGTCAAGAGTTGGTATCATGAAAATCTGCAGAATAGCAGCTTTGTGCGCCATACTCATGGCCTTGTTGCTGGCTTTGTCGCTGGAGTCCATGGCCTGGCCCATGGTTTCGGTTTCAATAAAGCTGCCGTCGATAGCCGTAAAGCGGTATTTCACCTGCAGGGTGAATTCTATCATGATGGTGCCGTTCTTGTTTGTCCAGACCTCGCGGTTTTTGGTAAGAATTTCGGAGGTGGTGAAGACTTGGTGTTTCACAAAGAGCGGGTGCAGGGAGTTGTAGACATCATCAATCCCGCGGAAGCGGTAGCGTTGTTCCTGATTCTGGTTGTTTTTCCCGATGGCTGGTACTTCTGCCATGATGGAAGCGATACGTTCGTAGATAAGTGGGCGTTGCGTGTTGGTGTGGTTGTCCATGGTCGTGGGGTTTACTGGGTTATGAAAGCTGTTTTGCTGTAATGGTCAGATGATGTTTTTTTCCGTTGGTGATGGCGTTCAGGATATCTTCGCGCAGGAAGTAGAGCCGTGCTCCGTTTTTGCGGAAAGGCAGTATGCCTTTGTGAACCCTGTTATAGACAGCGCCGACGGTTACTTTCCGGCCCTCGATAGAGGTGAGAAAATCCGCACAGTTAATGACTCCCATAGGTGTAGCAGGCTCGTTTTCTTGAGGGCGTTCGAGGAAGGCATCCAACTTGCGCGAAAGGTCGGCGACCATGGCAGGTAATTGCTCAAAGGTCGGCAGCTTTGTATTTTCTTCATCTTTCTTCATTTTTATTATATTTATTCTATTAGACGCTGGATTGTTTTATTATATTTTACTCAATATTTCTCTTTAATGCAATAAAATAAAGAAAAATAAGCAATGATAGAGAAAAAAAATACCATGGGCGGGAGACTCGCAGAAGAGATAACCAGAAAATTCGGGAGCTATACCAAGGCTGCTGAGGCTATGGGGGCAAAGAATCCTACCTACTTCAGGCCATATCTGAACAACAGCAGCAAAATAGGGATGATACTGCAAAAAAAACTTGATGAGCTGGGGCTCGATGTCCGGTACATTCTTGAAGGTGAGAGAAAGAAGGAAATCGTTGTGGCCAATGAGGCAAGTGATGAAATAAGAAGAAAACTTGCAGATATGAAGTCCCGCATGGAGCGTATGAATGAGGATATTCTGGAGATTTCGGAATTGCTTTCACCGCCGCAGAAGTAGGAAATCATAGGGTGGGGAGGGCAAGGGTTGTACTTTGGTTGTTACAACCCCGCTGTCTTCAGTTATTACTTCGATTGGCAAGAATCAGAATAAGGAGAGACTGTCTTTTGTCGTTTTCATAAAGCATGGTGAGCAACTCTTTATAATCTTCGATCATGGTATGTATTTCAAGAAGAAAGGGTTTGCAAGTGTCAAACCGGTCAGGGTGGTGTTCGATGTAGCACTGCATTATTTCTTCCATGATAGCGAGGTTTCTGACAGGGGCAGGTGGTGGTGCTGGCATGTTTGTAATAATTTTCGTTAAAAAACAGTGGCAATTAAAGAGTAATACTATTATTCCACTTCACCAAGTTTTTTTAGTCTATTTTATTTGATCAGTTTTTTTATTCTATTTTTCTTTTTTTTATTCAACCTTCACTCCGTTCAGTCATCCTCATTCCCCTTGTTGTTCGGTATCATCAGAACAGCCTGGCTTGCAGTCAGGGAAAAAATTCCTGTAAAGCGCTCTGGAGGCATGGTAAAGCAGTTAGGGTACATTTTAGCCTCAAGTGAGGTTGTATGGTCAGGTGGGCGGGTTTTGGGCGGTTTTCTGCTATGATACGCTTCAGTTCGGTCGGCCACTTTCTTGCAAGGTTGCTTTCCTTTTTTGTTACATCAGCACTCCCCTTCTCTCTTTATACTTATCTGCATTTACTTTAAACATTTAAATGGCTTTTGATTGTGATCAACTGATCGTTGATAACGGCATTGATTCGGTATTGCATGGCGCTTCCGATGATGCTGTTTTTGATCTATTTTCAATATTTATAATCAGTTAGTTCGTTTTGTACTGTGACTAACTGATCGTTGTCTTCAGGCGCCATTGCTGTAAGTTCTGTTTTTTGGCGATCAAACGATCATCATCTACCGTAAATGCGGTATGGTTTGGCAGTGTATAAGGCTTGTCCGGTTAAGCCTTTTTGAAGCTATCTTTTTTTTAAGAAATGTTTTATCGTTTCTTGCAGTGTGAGTAACTGATCGTGCTTTTTGAGCGGGCGGCACCGTGTGTTCAGTGGTGGATCGGTGCAGTTCTTCACGCATCCCATTCGTTCGCTATGGGTTTTATTTCATTTTTATGGAATGAGTTAGTAGTTTTTTTCCTGTGACCAACTGATCGTGCTTTTTGTCAATCCGGATTCAGCACTCCCCTTCTCTCTTTCTACTTATTTCTTTAAAATTTAAACTTTTAACTAATTTTAAAGTGTCACCGACTGATCGTTGATAGACTCCCCTGCTCCCCTTTTGCGTTGCTGAGCGTTTCTTTTTTTCTTTCTTCCTTTTTATTCCCTTTTTCAAAAAAAACAAATTGCTGGCATTACTACAGGATATAGATATAGGTATTACTATAGGTATGTGTGACCAACTGATCGTGCTTTTTGGCTGTTTTTGTGACCAACTGATCGTGGTTATGGTGACCAACTGATCGTGGATAACTGGTACTTATCAACGCTATAATGTTGATAAGTTTTTCAAGGTATGTAGTGTTGCCGTTTTCCTATCGGAGGAGGGCTGTTTTTCAGGGTAAGTCCCTTTTCATCCAGCTCGAATTGCGCTTCGTGGTATTGCGAGTGGACCATGATGAGGATTTCGCGGAAGGCTACCTTGAAATCGACCAGGCGGGTATAGTTGTAGCCGAACTGGTCTTTCAGGGCAATCCAGGTGATGAACTGCGATTTGGTAGTGCTGATGCGGTGCAGGCGTTGGGCAAGCCATGAGTAAATGTCGAGTCCCATTGCTGAGTGCGAGAGTGCCGCCAGTGCTCTTTCATCGAGCGGTACGGCATGTTTGGTCAGGCTGTCATAATAGTCTTCGCTGAGCTGGATTGTCGTTGGCCAGAGTACCCGATGATGATCATCTTTCAGGAGCCAGAGGTTCATTGCGCGGACAATCTGCGTGTTGACCTGCATGGCATGGCCGCCATCGACAAAGCCGAGGCGTATGGTCGAGGCGCAAAGTCTGGTGAGGTGGTTTTTGATGTCCCTGATGTCTCGTCCATGTGCCGAAAGGCCGAGCCGCTTCACAAATCCGGTGAGTGACGATTCGACGTTGATAAGTGGCGAGCCTGTTTTAAGCGCTTCCGAGTTCAGATGCGTCAGGATAAGTCGTGATTTTGTGCCGTATGGAAGGCCGATATTGGTGAATTCGCTGGTTTCAGGGTTGAGTATTCTTCCTGCCTCCAGTGCGATGCGTGCTTTGCCCTGTTTTCGATCCCAGTGCCTGATGCTGTCACCAGGGTTTTTATAGGGGAGGCTTACCTGGCAGAGTACACTGTGCTGATAGGTTATCTCATCAGGGTCATTCATCGCAATATCATGACTGGATTCGATCAGCCGCTTCTGTACCGGCGTGAGTTCGCTTTCCGGAAAGAGTGATTCACTCTCTTTCTCATTCCTTGGTGCAGGTTTTTTTTTCATGCCTTGTCAGAGTCGCTGGTCTTTTCGCGTACCCATTGCAGCATCAGATCCCGCATACTGATTCCCTCTTCAACGGCCTTCAGCTTCAGCCACTTGTGCACTGATTCCGGCAGGTCGAGCGTCAAACGTTTCTGGGGTTCCTCAACTTCCGTATAATTTTCCTTACCTTTCGCTACAAATGCATCTGCTATCGCCTTCGGTACCGGTTGTTTGAACCCTATGGTCTTACTCATATTTCTTCAGGATTTCGTTGGTGAGGTTCTTGATTTCTTGTGAGGCTTGGCTGTTCGGGTCGGATTCGAAAACGGTTTTGCCGGTGGCTGCCGATTCGGCGAAAATCACGCGCTGGCATATTTGCGACTCAAGCACCGGCAAATCATACATCTGCAAAGCTTCCCTCACTTCCCTTCCTATTGCTGTATTTGATATTTTTCGGTTAATAGTAAACGCCGATTTAATGCTCTCTTTAAAAACGGCAGCTTCATTGATGATGGCTACAATCTCTTTTGCCGCCCAGACATCATAAGGCGAAGGCTGTACCGGAATTATCACACAGTCAGAGGCCATTATCGCACTTCTGGCAAGTTCCGAAACCCGTGGAGGAGCATCGATAACGATATGGTCGTAGTTCTTGGCCATCTCCGGCAGGTCACGGTGTATGGTTGGTCGGTCCATGCCAATGACATGAAAAGGCGGTTTGTCTTCCCGCACCGAAGCCCAGTCCCTCACACTCCCCTGCGGATCTGTATCAACAACGAGCACACGAAGTCCGGAAAGAGCAAGAGCATGGGCGACATTGATCGACAGCGTTGTCTTCCCCACTCCCCCTTTCTGATTCTGAAAAGATATTATCATAGCAGTGTTTACAGGGTTTCAGCATTTTTCGGAAATATACGGTTTTGCCCGCATTTATTTATGATGAATCTGTGTTTCTGTGAATCTGTATTTCTGTAAATACAGAAATCTGTATATCTGTATATCTGTGTTGCTGTGAAAAAGTAAATATGTATTTCTGTAAATGCGTGTTTCTGTATTTCTGTGTTTACGCTTTTTGTCAAACCCGTGTATTCGTGGCACACCCTGAAGCGGTCAATTTCAGTGGTCGAGAATCCCTCTTTTTGTGATTATTCTGTGTTTCTGTAGTATCGTGCTTCGGTTGTTCCGTACATCCTTATACAAGTAAATAAACATGCCTTTACGCACTGTTTTCAGCGCAACAGGTCAATAACGGGGGGGGGGTCTAATCTGTGTTTCTGTGTTTCTGTAAAAAAGTATTTCTGTGTTTCTGTGAATGTGTGTCTCTGTGAATACAGAAATCTGTGTTTCTGTAAAAACAGAAAGCCGTGTTACTCAACTTGCGGGAGCGTCATGACAATAGCCACGTGAGGAGGGGATCAGGCCTGGTTCAGCTTCTGTGAAAGCGTGAATCTGTATTTCTGTACAAACATGTTTCTGTATTTCTGTAAACACAGAAATCTGTATTTCAGTAAAAGCGTGTTTCTGTGTTTACAGTTTTGATCCTGCAATTCCGGCGCCTTTCCGTTGCTCAGCTCTTTGTCAATCTTCTCAATCAGATCATCATCCGGAAGAGCAATGCGCGCAAGCGGCGTGGCATCGTGCATGCAGCTGCTGATTGCGCGAAAAGCAGCGGTGTTTTGCCTGATTGCCATCCAGTCTTTGCATCAGATGCCCTGCATATGCCGAATTGCTGGCGAGCGGTTCAGAGCGCCATGCAGGAACCAGAACCCCATTCAATACGGGGGAGAATCTGACGACTAACCAGGCAAACTATAACGGGAACTATCCGTATAACAATAATCCGAAAGGGGTATACCGGCAGAATACCGTTGCGGTAGACAGCCTTTTGCCTAATGCGTGGGGTTTGTACAACATGCATGGCAATGTTTTTGAGTGGTGCAGTGACAGGTACAGCGGCACTTACTATGATGACTGTAAAGCGAAAGGAACGGTTACCAACCCTATGGGGCCAGCAAGCGGTTCGTACCGTGTGCTTCGTGGTGGTAGCTGGAGCGACTTTGCTGTGCTCTGTCGGTCGGCTTTTCGCGACTACGACAACCCCGTCGACCGTAACTTCATCATTGGCTTCCGCTTGGTCTTCGTCCCGTAGTCAGTTGGCTGATCATTCCGGCTTTGCTTTTGAGCGAGAGTGCAGTGCCAACATTTTGGTGAGCGGCGGTGAGGGACGAAGTGCCGCTTGTCCGCAGCTCCTGCCTGCCAGACGCACTAGCCAAGCGCTGCATTCCGCCCTGAAGGCTCCATTTGCGCAGCCCAGCCGCCCGCCTGCAATGAGCCCGCCGCTCCTGCCTGCCATGCGCAAAAACAAAGCGCCGCACTCCGCCTGAAGGCTCAATTTTCGATGCAGTAAGTGTAACTGCTTTGTGTGTAATGCTTTTGTAAATGTTTACATTGTGCAGCAAATGCTTTGATTTTTCATGTAATCCATAACTAGAAAAAAGATGAAAACAAAGACCATTAGGAACCTCATTCCAGCCCTATTTCTTGCACTGTTGATGCTTTTCAGCAGAGCGGCAGCAGCAAAAGCGGCAGACAGGGAATCTCCAGCAACAAACTTTGTGCTGATCCGCGGCGGGGAGTTTACGATGGGAAGCCCTGAGGGTGAAGCTGGCAGGGCTGAAATCACAGCTTTCTGTCAGAAACAAGGGATTGAGTACAGTGAGACCCAGCATCAAGTTCGGGTGAGCAACTTTTATATGAGCAAATATGCGGTTACTGTTGCCGAGTTCAGAAAATTCGTGGAAGCATCGAGCTACCAGACAGATGCAGAAAAGGCAGGCTTCAGTATTATTATCTCCAATGGTGAAGTGAAAAACGGGGAAGGAATAAACTGGCGTCATGGCGTTTCTAGGAGTTTACGTCCCCAGAGTGAAGAAAACCATCCGGTGTTGCATGTGAGTTGGAATGACGCTGTCGCCTATTGCAAATGGCTTTCAACAAAAACAGGGAAGCATTTTCGGTTACCAACAGAAGCGGAGCGGGAGTATGCTTGCCGAGCAGGAACCAGAACCCCATTCAATACGGGGGAGAATCTGACGACTAACCAGGCAAACTATAACGGGAACTATCCGTATAACAATAATCCGAAAGGGGTATACCGGCAGAATACCGTTGCGG
>Ga0118677_10011180_pt1 | contig 13532 bp, 14 predicted proteins | sample AliMusrvi5mmetaG_FD_86154 | JGI IMG/M metagenome (GOLD analysis project Ga0118677, IMG submission 86154)
TCAGATGTGTATAAGAGACAGATTCTGAATAGCCGGGTACTTCGATTATCTCCATACGATCAAGGAGAGGGTAGGGTATGCCATGAAGGGAATTGGCCGTAGTTATGAACATCACGTTGGAAAGGTCGAAGGGAAGTTCGAGGTAATGATCGGTGAAACTGGAGTTCTGTTCGGGATCAAGAACCTCCAGAAGGGCACTCGCCGGGTCACCTCGGAAGTCCGACGACATCTTGTCAATTTCGTCGAGGAGGAACACGGGGTTATTCATGCCCGCCTTTCGAATGGACTGGATTATCTTGCCCGGGAGGGCGCCAACATAGGTTTTGCGGTGCCCACGAATCTCGGCTTCGTCGCGCAGGCCTCCAAGGCTCACTCGCACGAAGCTGCGTTCGAGGGCTCGTGCCACGCTTCTTCCCAAGGATGTCTTGCCCGTTCCTGGTGGACCGACGAGGCAAAGGATGGGCCCCCGGGCGCGTTCGGAGAGTTGTCTCACCGCGATGAATTCGAGAATGCGCTCCTTCGGTTTGTCCATCCCGTAATGGTCCTCATCGAGCGCCTTGCGGGCCTTCTCGATGTCACGGTTATCCACACTTCGCATCGACCATGGCAGATCAGCGAGCCACTCGCAATAAACCCGAAGTATCCCCGCCTCGGGAGAAAAAGCCTGGAGTTTGCCAAGGCGCGACAGCTCGCGCTTGGCCTTGGCCAACACCTCGTCGGGAGGCCCCTTCGCGAGGAGATTGCGCTCGAGTTCCTTGACCTCGGATTCCTCTCCATCCTTGCCCAATTCACGGTTGATCTCTTTTAGCTGCTCGCCGAGAAAGTACTCGCGCTGGTTTCGGTCAATGCGATTTTTCACCTTCGCGCCGATCTTGCGCTGGAGATTGAAGAGCTCGGTTTCGCCTTCTATCACCGCCTCGACAGCTTCAAGCCGTTCGAGACCATCCTCGAATCCAAGAAGCCCCTGTTTGCGTTCGGGCTTTATGGGCAGACTGTTGGCGATGAGATCACATAGCTCGTGGGGCATCTCCGCTCGATCAGCCTGGACGAGGATGTCGGGGGGCATTTTCTTCATTGCCTCCGCATATGCGGCGAAGCTACGTTTTACAAGCCTGAGAGCGGCATCGAGTTCACCATCCCTCACGGATCGGCTCCCTCCTGTTGCCTTCGGAGCCTCATCCCCAAGCGACTCCGCCACAACGTCGAGGTGATCATTGTGAAAAAGTGTGCGCTTGATCTTTACCCGGGCTTCGCCCTCGACGAGAAGGCGCAAGGAACCGTCGGGAAGGCGTACATGTTGCACGATTCGTGCGATGGTACCGATCGGGTGAACCTCGATTTCGGAACCTTTCACGTCTCCCAGACCTTTGAGAAGTGCGGTTACGACCCGTTTGTCACCAAGCAGGGCTTTTTCCGCCGCCGCGATGGAAAATTTTGTGGCCGCGAGAAGCGGTGCGATGGACTTGGGAAAAACGACAGCTTCCCTTGTGTACACCAGTGGCAATTCAAGACTCGGGCCGCCTCGAATGGCTTCCAGAATGTTCAAAACTGTCAGGCGCTCTTCTTGAGAAGTTCGACGATGGGAATGGATGAGCCCTCGACGGTGGATCGGTCGACCATGATGCGTTTCGCACCTTCTATGGAAGGGATGTCGTACATGACATCCATCATCAAGGCTTCCACGATTGATCGCAGGCCACGTGCCCCTGTATTGCGGGATATCGCTTTATCAGCGATCGCCTCGACTGCGCCTTCATCGAACACCAGTTCCACGTTGTCCAGTCGCATCGAGGCCTGATATTGACGCAGGACGGCGTTCTTGGGTTCGGTGATTATCCGTTTAAGATCCTCACGTGAAAGGTCTTCGAGTGATACCTGGATTGGCAGTCGACCAATGAACTCGGGGATCATCCCGAACTTGACGAGGTCATCCGGATGCAGTTGTGCGAAAAGTGCCCTGATATCCTTGGATCCACGGGCCTTGACGTCGGCTCCAAAGCCCAAAGGGTGCTTGGCGACACGGCCCTCGATGATCTTGTCAAGGCCGACGAATGCTCCGCCACAAATGAACAGGATATTGGTTGTATCGATGCGAAGATATTCCTGCTGAGGGTGCTTTCTCCCTCCCTGAGGCGGAACGTTCGCCGTGGTGCCCTCGATTATCTTTAGAAGAGCCTGTTGGACACCCTCACCGGAAACGTCGCGGGTGATCGAGATGTTCTCGCCCTTGCGGGCTATCTTGTCGATCTCGTCGATGTAGACGATCCCACGCTCGGCGGCGCCGATGTTGCCCCCGGCATTCTGTATGAGTTTGAGCAGGATGTTTTCAACATCCTCTCCCACATAGCCCGCCTCGGTGAGAGTGGTTGCATCTGCCATCGCGAATGGCACCTTGAGTTTTTTTGCGAGGGTTTTCGCAAGCAGGGTTTTCCCGGTGCCGGTTGGCCCTATCAGGAGGACGTTCGACTTTTCGATTTCCACTTCGGCCTTGGCATCACCGGAATGTGCTATTCGTTTGTAGTGGTTGTAGACCGCCACGGAGAGAGCCTTCTTGACGTAATCCTGGCCAACCACATACTGGTCAAGATAGTCCTTTATTTCACGCGGCTTGGGCACATCGCCCGTAAAACCGGAGGTAAGTTCGGTTTCATCCTCAGCGAGGATTTGCTGGCAGACCTTCACGCATTCGTCGCAGATGTAGACGCCAGGCCCGGCGATGATTCGCCTTGCAAACTCGGCGCTCTTTCCACAAAAGGAACAGGTTCGTTCCTCAGTTGGATTATTTTGCTTCTGCTTCGCCATGCTTCCTCCGTTCGAGAAGACGATCCACCAGTCCGTATCCCAAGGCTTCCTGGGCTGACATGAAGAAATCGCGCTCCATGTCCGCCGCCACCACCAAAGGGTCCTTTCCCGATGCGAGGGCAAAATAGTCTATGGTGAGTTTCTTCAAGCGGAGTATTTCCTTCGCCTGAATGCTGACGTCTGAAGCCTGGCCCTGTGCTCCACCCCAAGGCTGGTGGATGAGGACACGCGACGAAGGAAGAGCGTATCGCTTGCCCTTGGTGCCACAGGCGAGAATGAGTGCCGCCATTGATGCGGCCTGGCCAAGGCAATATGTCTGGACATCGGGCTTGATGCACTGGATCGTATCATAGAGTGCCAACCCTGCCGTCACTGATCCACCAGGAGAATTGATGTAGATTGAAATATCCTTCTCTGGATCCTGCGATTCCAGGAAGAGCAACTGCGCGACGGTGAGATCGGCCGTAAGGTCGTTTATCTCTCCGTCTATGAACACTATTCGATCCTTCAGCAGCCTCGAATAAATGTCGTAGGATCTCTCACCTATGCCCGTCTGTTCAATGACAATGGGCACCAGATTATGCATTCTCTCGTCCATGGGCGTGTACCTCATCTTCGTAAATTACTCAGAATCCTTGAACAAGTCCACGTACGCCATCTTGGCACCCGTCTTCATTGTTGCCGCAGCCAGGATGTCGGCCATGAGCTTGTCCTCTTTTATCCTATCGCGAAGGTATTCCAGGGAACCGCGCTTCTCGTACTCAGCCTTTATCTCATCCACCGAAAGTGTGGACTCAGCTGCCTGGCGCGCATACTCAGCCTCGACGTCCGCATCACTGCACTCGTATTTCCCGTCCTCGAGCAGCTTCTCGATGGCGAGTCTCGTGGTTATCGATTTTTCGGCCGAAGGCTTCCAATCTTCGATGAGCGACTCACGAGTCTTTCCGGAATAAGAGAGCATGCGATTGAGTTTTTCTTCCGTGTCAAAGCCCATCTGTTTCTTGAGGTTCTCGAAGCGCATCGCGAGTTCGGCCGCGACCATGGACTCGGGGAGTTCTGTCTTGGACCGTGCAAGCAGGCCTTCGATAAGGGCTTTTTCCTCGAGTTGCCTGAGCTTGTCCGCGAGTCGCTTGTCCAAGTGGGCACGCAGGTCGGATTTGAGGTCGGCGAGCGTCTTGTATTTCTCGGAGATGTCCTGGGCAAACTCGTCGTCAAGGGCTGGAAGTTTTTTCTCCTTGATCTTCGTGACCGTGACCGACAATCTGACGTCCTTTCCAGCGAGGTCGGCATTGTCGAAATCGGCGGGGTAGGACTTCTCGATGGTCTTCTCCTCGTCCCGCTTCATTCCGATTATCTCGTTGTCAATTTTGTATACGTTGTAGCCACTGCCAATCTCAAAAGTGAAATCCTCACGCTCGGTGCCGGCGATGGACTGACCATCAGCGCCGATTTCGTGGAAGGATATGGTGACGACGTCACCCTTGATGGAAGCCACGGATGAATCCCGCTCGACGACGATGGCGTTGCGCTCACGGACTTCATTCAGTTCGCGCTCCTCATCCTCGGGCAAGATCCTGACGATTGGTTTTTGTACTTCGATTCCCTTCCAGTCACCGATTTCGATTGTCGGAAAGACATCGTACTTGACCGTGAAATTAAAGTCCTTGTCGATGGCAAAATCGGGTTCCCCTTCGAGACTCGGTGTGGAGTAGACAAGGGGCCTCTCTTTAGGATCCGCGTCCTTGAGGGCTTCTTCAACAGCTTTTTCAAGGATCCTTCCCATTGCATCGAGCCTGAGACTATCTCCGAATTTACGCTCGAGAACCGTTGTGGGCACATGCCCGGTCCGGAATCCATCTATTCGCACGTTCCTGGAATACTCCCTCAACAGGGCATCATATTCCTTCCTTGTTTCCACCCCAGACACGACGACACTGAGCTTGACGGAAGAATGCTCTAGCCTTTCGATGTTCTTGCTGGCAATCACTTACGGTTCCTCTTCGGCTTAGGATGGGCCGCATCCGAGCGGCCGTGGACAACCCGATCCCGGGTCGTCCGTACAAGCGATCAATGAAAAAGGCGACCCGTATCCCGGGTCGCCTCGTCCTTTGGAGCGGGAAACGGGAGTTGGACCCGCGACATCCACCTTGGCAAGGTGGCGCTCTACCACTGAGCTATTCCCGCGCGATACTCATTCCCCCCGCGCATCCGGGGATGCGAGAGAAGGGACTTGAACCCTCACACCTTTTGGGCACCAGATCCTAAGTCTGGCGTGTCTGCCATTCCACCACTCTCGCGTCGTTGCAAATCCAACGTTCACCGACGCGCCGCAGGCTAGACGCAACCCTTTCAGCTGTCAAGGCCTTGTCCGTAATCGCCCTAAAGGCGACCGCCGCGACGAAGCGGCCCTTTTTTTACTTTGGATGGAAGCGGGGCGGTTTTCACCGTCCCGCTTCCATCCGATGAGCCGCGCAGGCATCGAACCTGCGACCCGCAGATTAAGAGTCTGCTGCTCTGCCAACTGAGCTAGCGGCCCAATTCTCCACTGCATCCTGCGTCCGACAGGAGTCGAACCTGCGACCTACGGATTCGAAGTCCGTTGCTCTATCCAGCTGAGCTACGAACGCATGGCGATCACCAGATCGCCGAAGCCCTTCGGCCTCCGACCGAACCCGCAATCGGGTGCAGCCGTAGGGTGGGTGATGGGGTTTGAACCCACGGCACCCAGATCCACAGTCTGGCGCTCTACCACCTGAGCTACACCCACCGTGTAAACGGTTTCAATACATTGCCAAAAGCTCCGGGAAATGTCAAGTGGAGCCACGCGTAAAATTATCAGACCTTGGATAGTATGATGGGCAAGGCATATCCGCATGTGGCACAGTTGACGGATGAACCGGAAATTTTCAGTCCCCCCAAGTTTATTGCATATCCCCTTCGAGAGACAATTTTGGACAAGCATTGGGGGCAGACAGTGTCGGCAGTGAACCACTGGATATTTCCAAGGTATACGAAACGAAGTTTTTTCCTCGCCACTGTTGCCAGTTTTTCTATATGGCTGATCGAGGTGGGAGGAGCATCATGCTTCCATGCGGGATGATAGGCCGAAATGTGGAGAGGGATATCTGGCGAAATCCCGGCCAGAAAACCCGACAGATCGGTCATGTCATCCATCGAGTCGGATATTTCCGGTACGATGAGCGTCGTCACCTCGATATGACAGCGTGGGAAAGCCTCTTCGATGAATGAGAGAACGGTTTCCCTTCGCCCCCCAAGAACCTTCTTGTATGTTTCTGATGACCAGGTCTTGAGATCCACATTGACCGCATCCGTCAAGTTGAGAAGTTCCCGCGCGGGACCGCTTTCGAGGGTTCCATTCGTGACAAGGACGTTTTTAAGTCCGACGGCGCGTGCCGCGGACATTGCGGCTGCTACGAATTCGAAATGAACCGTCGGCTCGGAATAGGTATATGCGATCGAAGGAAGGCCCGATTTCAAAGCCATCGCAATGAGGCCCTGAGGGTCAAGTGCTTCCAGCGATGATGGAATCTCCTGGGATATCCGCCAATTTTGACAGAAGGGGCAGCGCATATTGCAGCCAGCGAAACCCACGGAAAAAACATGGCTTCCCGGAAGGAAGTGGTATAAAGGCTTTTTTTCAATGGGATCCTCCGCCAAGGACGTTATCCGGCTGAAAAAAGGCAATGCCAATGCACCACCCTCATTTTTTCTCACCTTGCAAAGCCCGAAGTGGCCATCGGCGATGTGGCAACCATGCGGACAGAGTTCACAAACAATGCCGCCATCCGCATTTTCGCGGCGCCAATATGCCGCCTTTGGCGTCAAATCAGCCCCCGCCGTGTGAACTCGACATCATGCCATCATGGAGATTGGATCCACCAGGAAAACGGAGTGGATCGTCCACCTCGAAGGGTTCATAACGAATGCCAAGACTGCCGCGGCGAATCCAGAGCTTCATGAACGGCCTCGAGTGCCCTGTCTCGTCCACGAGGGACGGGAGCTCATCCACAGCCTTTATGTCGACCTTTCGAAACTCGAGGATGGCCGGCTCGGAGTCTTTGGGCTCTGCGAACAGAATGCATTTATCTTCATCATAAGGATGCTTTCGGAGCGTTCCCGAGAAGGCCACGGCGTCCTTCGGAGCGCCAGATCGGTAACGGATCACTTCGGAAAGTGGTTCTACCTCCAATTGTTCTATGTAGTTCATTCCACAGCCTCCTTCAAGGCCTGACCCGGGCTTGGCGTTCAACCCACTCGTTGATGATCAGTATAAGCGAGAAGGCTCCTGAAAGTAACAAGGTTGCCAGAGCGAACCAGTCCCCCCAACGAATGTAAAGTGTTGGTGAAGTGGTCCGGAATATGGGCGCCTCGACGAATTTTGAGGCGGGCTTGAAGAGTGGAAGCTCTTCCAAGGTCTTGCCGTAGGCGTCAATCACACAAGAGACACCTCCGTTCGTGGAACGGATGAGCGTCTTCCTCGCCTCGATGGCCCGGAACCGTGCGGCTGCCCAATGCTGGATTTCAGCGCTCTCTGTCCTGGACCATGATATGTTGGTGAGGTTGATGAGAAGATCGGCTCCGCCAAGAGAGAAGTTTCGGCATACGTCCGCGAATGCGTCCTCGAAGCAAATCGGGGCACCGAAGCGAATGATGCCAGACGCGGTCGGCAGGCTGAAAACGACAAAATCCTTACCCAATGCCCAGCCTGATTCCAGGCCAACGGTCTTTTGCATGAAGTTCTTGAACCATGGGTATTCCATGAAAGGAATGGCCTCGGCGAAGGGCACCGGGTGTATCTTCGCGTAGCTGGCAACGAGGCGGGTTTGGGGATCGATGAGGATCGCAGAGTTTGTCGCCTCGAAAGTCTTCCAATTTATTACGACGGGAGCTCCTGTAAGGAGCCATGTGCCAGATTCGCGAATGAAGGGTATCAGTGGGTCCACGGCCGGTTTTTGGCTGTAGTAGGAACGGGATTCCGCGTAGGGTCGCAAAAGGCTCGTCTCGCTGAAGATGATGAGGTCGGGTTTTCGTGGTGCTTTGGCCAGGGCTTCCCGTGCGAGGCGAATGTTTGTCGCGACGGCGTTTTGATCATCCTGTTCATCCCAGGGATCGGTGTTCTGCTGGACCATGACAGTGCCAAGGCTGCCGATTTGGGGAATGGGAGTCGCCATTCGGACCATGCCATAAACCAGCGAACCGAGGACAAAGGCAAGAGCGAAGGCGACATACCCGATCTTTAGGCGCGTCGGAAGCGAACCCTGCCTGGACAAGCCAATGCCGAGGAGGATTTCTGCGAGCGCGGCGTTGCATGCCGTGAGCAGGGCCGTGACTCCGTAGACCCCGGTGATGTCGGCTATCTGAAGGAGGGGCAGGACATCGGTCAAGGAATAGGGTATCAGACCCCAGGGATAGCCCAGGAACCCAATCGATTTTTGGTATTCAAAACAGGTCCATAGCAGGATGAAGGCGAGGGGGCGAGCCTTGCCGCCACGAGATAGGAAAAGCCATAGGTAAAGGCCAAGAACGGCATAGACCAGGAAATAGGCGAGTGTGGTGCTCCCCAAGGTCCAAATCCTGAAATCCTGGAAGAACCAGAGCCAGAAACTTGTGAGGGCATGTTGCAAGGCGCCGAAAATGCCGGTGACAAGGGCCGCCAGCCTGGGGCCAGGCAATTCCAGTATCGCGAAATAAAGGGGTATGAGCGCAATGAAACCAAGAGGGGCGAATCCATGCTTGAAGATTTCGTTGGGAACAGCGAGGGTCATGAGGATCGCCGACGCAACCGCGAGGGCCAACGAACGAGGGAATGAGGAACGCGCTGAAATTGGATGCATGTCTTGGATGATAGCTCCCCGCACCTTGAATTGAAAGTGCTCGTCTTCGAGCCTTGACCACGCATGTCCAGAGCGCTAGATTTGCGGCATGATCAAGGCCGTCTTTCCTGGTTCCTTCGACCCGCCAACCTTTGGGCATCTAAACATCGTGGAGCGCGCGCGCGGTCTCTTCGACGAACTCTTGGTGGTGGTGGCGGTAAACCGGCAAAAGACAGGTCTTTTCGCTCCCGAGGAGCGCCGCGACCTCTTGGTCGAGCTTCTAGGAGGCTACCCCAACGTCACCGTCCACCTTTATGACAATCTGATCGTGGAATTCGCTCGCGCCAATGGTTGCAAAGTCTTGGTTCGAGGGGTGAGGAGTGTGCCCGATTTTTCCTACGAATTCGAGCTTTCGATCATGAACAAGGGACTGAATCCCGGAGTGGAAACCATATTCATGCCCACTGACCCCAAGTTCTTCGTGCTTCGCTCCAGTGCGATCAAGGAACTTGCTTTCTACGATGGTGACATTTCGAGCATGGTGCCGCCAAACGTAGCCAAGGCGGTCAGGGTGAAAATCGGCGCTTTGGGGGGCCGTAGCCCAGCGATTGGAGTTCGGCCTTGACATCTTTTTGACATTTGTGTAGGGTGATTTGGCAGTCCAAAAGAGATATGCACGTTAGATTTAAGCTATTGGTGTTCGAAATTTTTACCGGAACGAGGTTTTTATGGCTGTACCTAAATTCAGGACTTCAAAGGCAAGGACACGGAGGCGTCAGTCAATCAACATGAAGCTGACAGCCCCCACCCTCGTGACCTGCGGGAACTGCGGTAACCCCGTCCTCCTGCACCGGGTCTGCCCGAAGTGCGGTTTCTATCGCGGGCGACAGGTCATCACGCCCGAGTCCAAGGCATAAAGGAGGGCGGTATGGACGAGCTGTTCATCAAGGTCAAAAAGATCATCGCTGAGAAGCTTGAGGTCGAAGAGGACAAGATCACTCTCGAGGCGAGCTTTCGTCAGGATCTCGGCGCCGACAGTCTCGATACGTACGAACTGGTGTACGGCATCGAGGAGGAACTCGGCATCACCATCCCGGACGAGAAGGCTAATGAGTTCGAGACAGTCAAGGACGCTTACGATTTCATCAAGTCTCAGGTAAAGTGAGTTTGTCCCACGCTCCGTGGGTGAATTGACGTGTTGTTTCAATACGGCGGTAACTTGGAACGGGAGCGTAAGACGCAATTGGCGGCCTTTCAGAAGAGGGCCGATATAAGGTTCAGGAGCCTGGAGCTCCTGAACCTTTCTTTTACCCATCGTTCCTGTGGAAACGAGGATCCGGCCAAATCCCAAAACAATGAACGCCTCGAGTTTCTGGGAGACGCCGTACTGGGGCTTGTGACGGCTTCCTGTCTCTACGAGTTGCTCGGCGAGCGCTCCGAGGGCGATCTTGCCCGGGTCAAAAGCTATGTCGTTTCAGAAGAAGTGCTCTCCGAGCTGGCGAAGGGCCTCCGGCTGGATGAATACATCCTGCTTGGCAAAGGGGAGGAGCAGTCTGGGGGTCGTGCGAAGAAGGCGATTCTGGCCGATGCGATGGAAGCGCTGATTGGCGCTTTTTTCCTCGATTCAGGGTATGAATCAGCCTTCCGTTTTGTTCGTCACCTAATCGAGCCAGAAATTGGCAAGGTTCTGCAAAACCGCCACCACAAGGACTACAAGACCCTTCTCCAAGAGTACGCACAAAAATATTACAAGAGCTATCCTCTCTACCGCCTGGTTAAGAAGGATGGGCCTGACCACGATAGGACCTTTTGGATTTCGTGTGAGGTGGCAGGCATCGAATACGGATCGTACACGGGAAAGAACAAGAAGGAAGCGGAACAAGGCGCCGCCAAGGCTGTCTACGACGCTGTCGTCGCGGCTGGTGGGCTGGAAGCCGCACGCATGCTCCAGATCGAGAATCAGTGATCCATCGATATTAGAGCGAGTACTTTGGTCTGAGTCGCTCAGCGATCTCGAGAAGGCGTTCCCGGTTGTTCAGTGCCGGATCGTCGATCACCGTCTCGAGGAGTTCCTTGAGCAACGCGCCCATTTTTGGGCCCGGTGGGATTCCCAGTGGGATGAGGTCTCCTCCCTTCACCGCAAGCTCCGAGAGGCCGAAGGCTTCCCGGGCAGCCAGCGACGCCTCAATTCGTCCCCTCAGGGGCTCGAGGCTCCGTGGATCGGCTGGAATGCCCGTTATTCCAGTGCCGTCGGCAAGTCGCAGGGCGAAGAGCCGATCCATGGACGGCATGCCCACACGGGCGATGAAACGGCGAACGGCGGCGTCCGTCCACGACTCGTCGTAGGAAAACATGTGGCAACCCACAAGATGCGCGACCTCGTCGATCAGAGCATTCGGAAACCGAAGCCGCTTCAACATGGTCCCTATCATCCGGGCGGAAATCTCCTCATGGCGGTAGAAGGTGGGATCACCGCCGGCTCGTTCCTCCTTGGCCGCGGGCTTGCCGATGTCGTGGAGAATGGCGGCCAGGCGAAGCACGAGTTCGGGAGGGGCCGCATCGACGCTCGCGTAGAGATGGTCCAGGACATCGTGAATGTGCATGCCTCGCTGGTCCACCCCTCGACAGGCTGAAAGCTCGGGTAATATCTCGGCGAGAAGGCCCGTCCCTTCCAGTAATCCAAAGGCCCGTGACGGAATCGGCGAAAGCAGGATTTTCTGCAACTCGTCACGGACGCGCTCAGTGGAGACAAGACGGAATCGATCCATTGATGGCTTGATGGCAGTCAGGGTGGAGGTTTCGATCGAAAAACCGAGCTGCGCGGCAAAGCGGATGGCGCGCAGCGGTCGGAGACCGTCCTCGTGAAAGCGCTCGACAGGATCGCCCACGGCGCGCACGAGGCGGGCCGCCAGATCATCCTTGCCTCCGTGAGGATCGAGAACCACTTTCGTGGCAAGGTTGAATGCCATCGCGTTGATGGTGAAGTCTCGGCGTGAGAGGTCCTCCTCGATTGACGCTGCGTACTCGACCTTGTCCGGATGCCGGCCATCACTGTAGTCGGACTCAGTCCTGAAAGTCGTAACCTCGATTTCGAGACCCTTGAACAGCACCGTCACGGTCCCATGCTTGATGCCCGTCGGGATGACATGCCTGAAGTTCCGGACAACTTCTTCAGGCCGGGCATCGGTCGCCGCGTCGAAATCAGTCACTGCACGGCCAAGGAGGTAATCACGAACGGCACCGCCCACCAGAAAGCAGGCCTTTCCGTCCTCATGGAGAACCCGAGCGAAATCGAAGAGTTCCCGCGGCGGATGTATCGCTCTCATCAGAATCGACCTTATACCGGATACCGGTGCATGGGCAATATCGCACCTTGACAGTGCCACCGAGCCTGACCAGACTTGCCCTCCATGGAAGCTCTGCTCGTGACCGGTGGCAAGGCGCCACCCTACAGTCGCCTTGAGTCCCGCATGGGTGGTTTTAGCCTTGTGTGCGCCGCCGACTCGGGCCTCGACACTCTCGTGGCCTGGGGAATCTCACCGGACATCATTGTCGGGGACATGGACAGCGTATCGAGCCCTGCCCTTATTGGGCGCTTTCCAGAGGCCACGCTGATAATCGAGTCTCGAGACAAGGATGAGACCGATACCGAACTTGGTCTCGCAGCCCTCGCGGCCAGAGGCGCGGACAGAATCGTCCTGGCCGGTGGAGGGGGAGGGAGGCTTGATCATCTGCTTGCGATCAGGGCCATTTTCGAACGTCGCGCCGCCGGCCGTCGGCCGAATGAATGGCACACCGCGCAGGAGGTCTTGTTCCTTATCGAGGAAGGGCAGGTTTTCGATCATGACGCTGTCCCGGGGTCAACGGTCTCGGTCTTTCCTTTGGCGGAAGGCGCTTCGGGCATGTCCAGTTCGGGTCTGAAATGGTCGTTGGATGGACTTTCATGGGGACCAGGAGACCTGGGTATTAGCAATGTCGCAGGGGAGGGGCATTTCATGGTATCGACGGGACGGGGAGACCTTCTGGTGGTTTTGCTCTTGAACATGACCGCGCTTGTCGAAGATGAGTAAGTACCCCATGACCGCCCTTACGAGGATGCCAGCATGTACGCGCGTGAGCACGAGGATACACCAGCAAACAAGCCTCTCATATTGATACTCGTAAAGCGAGCGACAATTTTCTTGTACATCATCTGTCTGGTATCGCTTTTCTATTGGATTGTAGGATCTGAGAGTTCATTCCTGGACGATACCCAATCGATGCTTCTGGGCATCATGAGGATTTCCTCCCTCGGCATCATTGTGGTTTCGGGTATTGGATTCCTCTTCTCCTTCGCTTTGGCATTTGCCCGTCACTGCCGACTCAGGATCATCGGCATTCTCGGCTACATATTCGCTGCGGGCAGTGGCGCAGTCGCCCTCATACTTGCACAGACCATTTCCATCCTGTCACAGGGCCTTCGTTAACTTGACCGCCAATCCCGTCGACCGCTATAATCCGCCAATGCAAATCAGAGTGCGCTACGCCCCTTCACCGACGGGTCTCCAGCACATCGGCAGCGTCAGGACAGCCCTCATCAACTACCTTTTCGCCCGCGCGAACGGCGGTGTCTTCATCCTTCGCCTCGAAGACACGGACAGGACACGTTCCTCGGATGAGTACGTCCACAACCTATATGACACCTTTTCGTGGCTCGGTTTCCACTGGGATGAAGGCCCCGACGTTGGCGGGCCATACGCCCCCTACATCCAATCCGAGCGCTTTCCACTCTATCAGGAACGTGCAAAGGAACTCGTCGATTCCGGCCACGCATACCACTGCTTCTGCGACGAGGAGCGCCTCGTCACTATGCGCGCCAAGCAGGAGGATTCCGACACCTCGGATATGGGCTACGAC
>Ga0118677_10011181_pt1 | contig 13532 bp, 8 predicted proteins | sample AliMusrvi5mmetaG_FD_86154 | JGI IMG/M metagenome (GOLD analysis project Ga0118677, IMG submission 86154)
ACATAAACTAATACGCTTAAATACATGAATTGGACTTCTCAAGAATTTATTTGGCTCGACTGGGCAATCATCGCAGTCGGCATTTTGGCTGTCAGCTGGGCAGTATGGCATTCCATACAAAAGCACAACCGCATGCAAAAAGGAGCAGACAGTGAAGATTATCTGTTTGGTAAAGGGGAACCCTGGTACATTATTGGTGCAGCAATCTTTGCTGCAAATATCGGCTCCGAACATCTTGTGGGACTCGCCGGCACAGGTGCGAAGTCAGGTGTTGCTATGGCGCACTGGGAAATGCACGGCTGGATGATCCTGATTTTGGGATGGCTCTTTGTACCATTTTATCAATTGATGAACAGTAAGTTGGGGAAAATTATTACCATGCCTGACTTCCTCAAAAACCGCTACACACCCCGAACCGGTTCCTGGCTTTCTATCATTACATTGATCGCCTACGTGCTGACCAAAGTGAGTGTAACCGCGTTTACAGGAGGTATATTCATGGAGAGTCTTCTTGGCTTGCCTTTCTGGTACGGGGCTATTGGTTTGATATTATTGACAGGTATATTTACAGTATTGGGTGGCATGAAGGGTGTGATGACCCTGTCGGCCATTCAGACGCCGATACTTATCATTGGTTCATTCCTTGTGCTCTTCCTCGGACTTTCAGCGCTTGGAGGCGGGAGTATTGCCCATGGCTGGACGGCTATGATTGACTACACCAAATCACTAAATGTTGGAGCCAATGGTGTTGCCTACGGCACAAACCACTTGTTCCATTTTGAAACGGGCAATCCGTTGTATGATGAATATCCGGGTATTTGGGTGTTTCTCGGAGCGTCAATCATTGGTCTTTGGTATTGGGCTACCGACCAGCACATTGTTCAGCGTGTACTGGGTCAGCGAAAAGGTGAGGCCAGCGACGTAGTCATGATGCGTGCACGCAGGGGAACTATTGCAGCAGGCTATTTTAAATTGTTGCCTGTATTTATGTTTCTGATTCCCGGTATGGTTGCGGCTGCATTGGCGGCACGTCCCGGTAGTGGTTTTACATTAGCGAATCCTGATATGGCTTTTGGTTCAATGGTTAAGTTTGTATTGCCAGCCGGCGTGAAAGGGATTGTAACCATCGGTTTTATTTCGGCATTGGTAGCTTCTTTAGCTGCATTCTTCAACTCGTGCGCGACACTTTATACTGAAGACTTTTACAAGCCCATGTTCAAAGGCAAAACAGAGGCCAGATACGTTTTGGTAGGCCGTATTGCAACAATTGTTGTAGTGTTTCTGGGAATTGTATGGATCCCAATCATGATGAGTCTTGGCAGCCTTTACGACTATATACAAGGCATTCAATCATTGCTCGCTCCCTCGATGGTGGCGGTATTCGTACTCGGTATATTTTCTAAATGGATTACACCCAAGGCTGGTGAGACAGGTATGATCGTGGGCTTTATCATAGGTATGGTCCGCTTGCTCACTAACATCATAACCAAAACAGGTAAAGATATAATGACAGGTTGGTACTGGGAATCCACCACATGGTTTTGGCAAACCAACTGGCTTATATTTGAAGTTTGGTTGCTTGTCTTTATCATGTTGATGATGGTGGTGGTTTCGTTTTTCACGCCAAAACCAACCGCTCAACAGATTGAGTTTATCACCTTCACCGGCGACTACAAAACACTCCTCCGGAATAGTTGGAACAAATGGGATGTAATTGCTTCGTTGGGCGTAGTAGCTGCATGCGTGGCATTCTATATTTATTTCTGGTAGGACCTTAGTGTTCCTTCGTGCGCACTTTGTGTCCTTAGTGGTAAAAAGCTTTAATTTTTTTAACCACTAAGGACACGAAGGAAAACACAAAGGGCTCAAAGTAATTAAATATTTCAGCTATGTTTTCAGACCTGAAAAGACGCGTATTCGAAGCAAACCTGGAGCTCGTAAAACATGGTTTGGTCATTTTTACCTGGGGGAACGTTTCAGAGATCGACAGGGATCGCGGCATCTTCGTCATCAAACCAAGCGGGATACCTTATGATGCCATGACGTGGGAGGATATGGTGCTGGTAGACATGGATGGCAAGACCATTGACTCGAAACGGAAACCTTCTTCAGACACCCCAACCCACCTAATCCTCTACAGGGAATTTGCGGAGGTGGGTGGAGTCGTCCATACCCATTCAGAATGGGCCACCAGCTGGGCACAGATGGAACTATCCATCCCTGCCCTTGGAACGACCCACGCCGACTATTTTTACGGGGAGATACCCTGTACCAGGAAACTGACGGAGCAGGAAGTCAAAAATCAATATGAAGCGGAGACTGGCAATGTCATCGTAGAAACATTCAGGAAGCAAAAAATTGAGCCCCTGTCTGTTCCATCTGTGCTCGTTTCAGGCCATGGCCCCTTTTCTTGGGGGAAAAGCGGCGCTGATGCAGTTCACAATGCGGTTGTTCTGGAGCAAGTAGCCAAGATGGCCCATCATGCGCTCGTTGTAGACAAAATTCAGGGCATCGACCAGTTTTTACTGGATAAGCATTATCTGCGCAAGCATGGGAAAGATGCCTATTACGGCCAGAGGGAATAAATAGATCTTTCAAAAATAGTCACTCTCTGCATTGCCCTTCGACAAGCTCAGGGACCGATGTAGCGAATATTTTATTGGAACAATGACCCTTCGACAGGCTCAGTGTCAGACAACATTTCAAATATTTCAAACATTTCAAACATTTCAAACATTTCAAACATTTCAAACAATTCAAACTTTATCAACCATGTCAAAATATACGCTTGGAGTTGATTACGGTACCGACTCGGTTCGTACCGTCCTTGTAGATGCCTCAAACGGAAAGGAGATCTCACACAGTGTCTATTACTATCCCCGTTGGAAAGCAGGCAAATATTGCGATCCTGCCAACAACCGGTTTCGCCAGCATCCGCTTGACTACCTCGAAGGCATCGAGAACACGATCAAGGAAGCCATTGCAAAGGCTCCTGCCGGAGTGGCCGAAAATATCATGGCCATCTCGGTAGATACAACAGGTTCAACGCCAGTAGCCGTAGATCAAGCCGGCACTCCTCTCTCCCTGCTCCCCGAATTTGCTGAGAATCCAAATGCCATGTTTGTATTGTGGAAAGACCATACTGCCACGGGAGAAGCTGAAGAGATCAATCAGTTGGCAAGGAACTGGGGAGGAATCGATTACACCAAATTTGAGGGAGGAATCTATTCATCCGAATGGTTTTGGGCGAAAATCCTGCATGTATTGCGCGATGATGCAGCAGTCAGGAAAGCAGCTTTCTCCTGGGTAGAACATTGCGACTGGATTCCTGCTGTTTTAACCGGAAATACAGATCCGGTTAAAATGATACGCAGCCGTTGTGCGGCAGGCCACAAAGCCATGTGGCATACCGAATTTGACGGATTACCCTCCGAAGAATTCCTGGTAAAACTGGATCCTGTCCTGGCAGGACTGAGACCACGGTTGTACAAGGAAACGTTCACCTGCGAAGTCAAAGCGGGAAATTTAAGTCCCGAATGGGCAAAAAGACTTGGTTTAAAGGAATCGGTTGCCGTTGGCGCCGGTTCTTTTGATGCTCACATCGGCGCTTTGGGAGGTGAAATTAAACCCTACTTCCTGAGCAAGATCATGGGTACCTCCACCTGCGACATCCTGATTGCCCCCTCTGAAGAGGTTGGCAGCAAATTCGTCAAGGGAATTTGCGGCCAGGTTGACGGCTCCGTTGTTCCAGGCATGCTTGGACTGGAAGCTGGCCAATCCGCTTTCGGTGATGTATACGCCTGGTTCAAAAACCTGTTGCTCGGTCCGGCAGTGGAGTTGATAAAATCCTCCAAACAATTGAATGAGGCTCAAAAAGCAGCCCTGATCGATGAAATGGCCGACAACATGATTCCCTTGCTTACACGTGAAGCAGAGAAAATCGGAATTGGAGAAACCGGTATTGTTGCCCTCGACTGGCTCAACGGACGCAGGACACCGGATGCCAACCAACTGCTCAAGGGAGCCATTTCAGGGCTGAACCTTGGATCTGATGCAGCCGGCATCTTTCGCGCACTCGTAGAAGCTACTGCCTTTGGTTCCAAAAAGATCATCGATCGGTTTATCAGTGAAGGTATCCCAATCGAAGGCATCATCGCACTTGGCGGTGTCGCCAAAAAGTCACCATTTGTCATGCAGGTTGTCGCAGATGTGATCAATAAGCCGATCCTGGTGGCCAGAAGCGAACAGGCCTGCGCCCTGGGTTCTGCGATGTGTGCGGCAGTGGTTGGAGGTATCTATCCGACCATCTCAGAGGCCCAAAAGGCAATGGGTGGCGGATTTGAAACCGAATTCATCCCAATTCCTGAAAATGCAAGGAAATATGAACTTTTGTATGAGAATTATTCAAGGTTAGGCGAAATGGTTGAGAAGGACATACTGAGTAAAAAATGAATGTAAAGATTTTTAAAAAAAAGTTTCAAGAAACTTGGGGGATAGCTGAGCGGGCAAGCTTAATAAGCCCTCGGATGAAAAAACTATCGGTACGAAGGCAATGCGAGCTGCTCAGCGTTAACAGAAGCCGCCTGTATTACAAACCTGTTGGAGAAAAACCAGAGAACATTAAAATGATGGAGATCATGGATAAGCATCTGACGGATCATCCAACAGAGGGGGTTCTGTCGATAGTTTTGTTCTTAATTGCCAGACACCATCCTGTCGGTCCCAAACGCATCCGTCGTCTGCTGAAGATCATGGGTCGCGAAACAATTTACCGCCGGAAAAATCTAACCAAACAGGGAATGAAGGAATTTATTAAACCATATTTATTGAGAGGCCTGAAAATAGAATATGCCAATAAGGTCTGGTGTACTGACATTACCTATATACCTATGCGCAATGGCTTTATGTACCTGACAGCAATCATTGATGTTTACAGCAGAAAGATTGTGGGCTGGGGCATTAGCAACTCCCTTACCGCACAGTGGTGTAAAAATGTGCTAGAGGATGCCATTGCCCAACATGGAAAACCAGAGATCGTAAACTCAGATCAGGGAACCCAATATACAAGTGCCTTATGGACGCAATATCTCGAAAAGATGAGCATTAATATCTCAATGGATGGAAAAGGAAGAGCCCTCGATAATATCTGGATCGAACGGTTCTGGAAATCTATCAAATACAATTACATCTATCTCAATCCAGCAAATGATGGTTTTGAACTCTATGAAGGTGTTCAAAACCACATCGCCTATTACAATGACAAAACTCACCACACAACAAAACAACCGCCAAATGTCCGCTTCGAAGAATCAAATAAAAAGGTAGCATGATAAATGAAAGTATGACAGGAAATCTTAACTTAACATCCTAGCATTTTGGTATCGAAAATGGGGAGTATTATAGCTCTGCTGTTTTGATCAATGGGTTGTATACCAAAGTCATCCAGTATAAGCAGATCCTGCCTTTCTATTTTAGCAAGATCCCGGATAGCTGACCCATCTGCTTTTGCCATTTTGAGCTGTGTAAATAATCGGGATGCATTAGCATATAATACTTTGAATCCTTGCTGACAGGCTTGCTGTCCAAGTGCAGATGCTAAAAAGCTTTTACCCGTTCCGGTTGGCCCCGTAATCAGTATGTTTTCACTTTGTGTGATGTATTTACCATCAGCAAGCCGATGTATTTGGTTTTTATCCAACCCCCTTCCACCATCATAGTCTATCTGTTCAATAGTTGATTTATAACGGAAGCGGGCATTTTTAGTGGTTCTTTCAATGGCTCGATTATGACGTTCATCCCATTCGCTGTCTATTAGCAGGGCTGTCATCTCATCGGCAGTTATTTGTTCGTTTTTAGCTGTTTCCAAGCTGGTTTTAAATGCCCGATGCATTCCCAGCAAGCGCATCTGTTTCATTCTGTCAAGGGTGTTTGTGTTCATGTGGTTGATTTATAGGTGAGTAATTAAAAGAATAAATATTATTGATAATAATCGCTGCCTCTTATATTTTGATGCTGTGGCATCAGCTGTGCATCCTGTTGTTCTTCCTCTGTTAGTACGTCCAGTTTCTTCTCAAGTATCTGTACAATGATTGGGTAATTATATACACCATAGCTGTTTGCTCTACGGCAAGCCAGTATCAGCCTTTGATTACCCACCTTACGAGATAGGCTTAGTATACCTGTACAGGATTTATAAGCTTGCTCCGGATGTTGCTTATTCTCTATAACCAACAGTATGTATGCTGCTACTTCTTCATCAATAGCTTTTGCCTGTTCAATAAATTTTTCGGGTGTCCACTCACTTAAATACCGGTGAGATGAAGCAAGGTGTTCATCATTAGTTGTATAATGATATTTACGGCCCTGACGCTGGTGAGTTGCTATCTGATCATATTTATAATATACCTCTACCTGCGTTGCCGTAAACTGGACTTTTACTTTCTTGCCAATAAAGCGGTATGGAACACTGTAATAATGTTTATCCACGGCCAAACAAACATGGCCGTTCTTCATTACAGTTACAATATGTTGTTGTTTAAACTCATACCGGTATACAGGCAACGGAAGCAGTGTATCTTTCTCTACTTCTTCAAACTGTTGGCGTCGACTGTAATTACGGCCTTTGAAGGGTGCGTTGTTAAGCAGTTCTAATGCCTCTCTGATAGCTTCATTAAGCGATGCCAGGGTAAAATAGGTGTGTGTACTTAGTTGTGTATATATACGACTGTAAACAATTTTGACCATCCCTTCTACCAGTGATTTATCTCTTGGGCGATAAACCCTTGCAGGAAGGACAACGGTGCCGTAATGCTCAGCAAAGTCGGCAAAAGCCTCATTAATGGTCGGCTCATATTTACTGCTTTTAGTAACTGCCGATTTAAGATTATCCGGTACAATGGCTGCTGGTACACCACCAAAATATTGCATAGCATTTTCACAAGCACCGATAAAATCCTGCCTGCGTTGCGTAGCTACTGCTTCTACATAAGTAAGCTGGCTACATCCAAGAATAGCAATAAACACTTCAACGGACTGTACCTCACCGGTTTCTTTATCTGTAATACTTAACTTCTCTCCGGCAAAGTCTATATACATTTTGTCGCCAGCTTTATGCTCCATATGCATAACAGCTTTAGCCCTGCCTATAAAAAGAGTGAAGTAAGTATGGAACTGAGTATGTCCATATCCATCCGGGCATTTTTGACGATAGTTCTTCCAGAGAATATCTATGGTAACTCCCTTTTGTTTAAAACGCTTCTCCAGATCGGGAAGCATCCGATGCAGTTCTTCGTAACGCTCCCCTTTATCAGGCGGCTCTGCTGAACCAAATATTACCTCTAACTCACCATCTGGCAGTCTATCGAGGGAGTCGAAAGTCATCTTTTCTGCCAGGAACTTACGAATGTATTTTTTGACAGTGTTGCGGGAAGCTCCTGTCTGATCGCTAATTTGAACTTTACTCTTACCTTGAGTAAAAGATCGAAGAATCTGCCTTATTTTGCTCATAAGAATCGTTTTATTAGCCATGCAAGAGTGGGTTTAGTTCCCAACATCAAACATTTATGGCCATTAAAACAACCTCTTTTAAAAGCAGATTAAAGGGTGGTCAATTTGAACCGGATTTAGGTGGTCAGTTTGCTCCGGATCGGGGTGGTCAACTTAGACCGGATTGGGGTGGTCACATTGAGCGGATTTTCCACCATCTATTCCATTGTCACCGGATTTGCCTGTTACAATAACATTTGTAAAGCCACACTCAGTAAGAAGCCGCTTACATAATCTTTCAAAACCATTTGGACTTAATGACTGGATTATATCAAGTAATCTTTCTTTATGGGCTTCTTCTTGTGTAGATTCTTCTTCTTCAATAAGCTGAGTTTAAACTGGCTCTTTTTTGAAAATCGGTGTAGGTTGAGTAGGCTTTGAGTTTCTGGCTTCCTGTGCGACTGTTTTGTAAATATGTTCAATTTCTTCTTCTGTTAAATCTGCTGACCATCCTTTTTCAGTAAGTTTCCATATACCTCGTTCTTTTGAATCTAAAAGTCCAGATTTAACAAGATAGAGTCTAGCCCAATTAATGCGATTTCGAACAGTGGAGTCGCCATTTTGATTTGTTAACTCCAACTCCTCTTCAGGAATATTAAGTCGATCAATTACTTTATCAACAACATCAGATGTTGCACCTGCGCCCCCCATTTCCTTCAAAGTGTAAAGGATTGGGTTGAGATATGTTAAAAATTTTGGTCCTTTCATATAATTACCGCTAACATTAAATATACGCAGAAAACCTGCGGAATTCCAGATACTAAACTTTTATTATCTGACCTGAAAATCAATTAAAATCTATTGCGTTTTTTGGGTTGCCAGTGAATAGGCTGCCTTGCCTGGCAACCCAAAAAACGAAACAAAATTCACCCACAAAAAAGGCCCTGATTTCGCAGAGCCTTTTCATTTGTTTTGGTAAAACCTATCTCAACAATTCCTTAGGTACAGGTTTCTCCAATAAATACTTATAAATAAATTTCGTTTTCAGATTCGTAAAATGATTATTCTTAGCCGGCAGGTTACCCCATCCATGGCGGCCATCGGGGTAGAGCATGAATTCAAAATCTTTGCCCTTATCTTCTAAGGCACTGATCAGTTGTATGCTGTTCTGCATATGTACATTATCATCACTGGTGCCATGTACAATCTGTAACATGCCCTTGTATTTATCTACATGGGTTAATACACTGCTGCTTTTATATCCTTCCGGGTTATTCTGCGGCGTGCCCATATATCTTTCGGTATAATGTGTATCGTATAAACTCCAGTCGGCCACCGTACCACCTGCCATACCGTGTGTAAACACATCGGCACCATAGGTAAGCGCATAGGCACTCATATACCCACCATAACTGAAGCCGGTGATACATATTTTAGCTGGGTCGGCATGTCCATTACTGATAAACCATTTGGCCATGGTTTTATAATCGGCCATTTCCCAATAGCCAAGGTTATGGTACATATAGTTAACCCCTTCTTTTCCAAAATGTCCGCTGGCACGGTGATCGAATGCTACCTGTATCATGCCTTCATTGGCATAAAACTGTTTGTTGGCATTCCAGTTCCATCCATCCATTACGGTTCCGGCATTGGGTCCGCCATAGATACTGATCAGCATCGGGTATTTTTTACTCGGGTCCATATGCGCAGGCCAGGTTACCATGGCGGGCAAATCGTATAATCCATCTTCACTCTTAATACGGATCAGTTCCGTTTTGGCCAATTCATAATTATCCAATTCAGCAGAATGCATATCACCCAGCTCTTTCACCATTTTTCCTTTTCCATCTACCAAAGCCATTTTACTGGGCGTGTTTACATTGCTATAGGTTGTAATCAGGTATTTTCCATTGGGTGAGAGATTGGTTTGGGCATGGTTATATTCTCCAAACGTCATTCGCCTGAAATCTGAGCCGTTGAATTTTACACTATATACATCGGTTCTGGCAGTATTCTCCCTGCTTCTTGCGGTAAAAAAGATGGTCTCGGTTTTTTCATCTATCAACTTAATACCGGTAATGGTAAACTTACCATTGGTGATGGCATTTTTTAAACTGCCATCCATATTATACAGATACAATTGGTTCCATCCGGTTTTATCGCTTTGTATGATCACACCTTTTCCATTGGCCAGGAAATTTACACGTCCGCCTACCCTGTCTTCCAGGTCTATCCAGGTTTTTTGGGTTTCATTATACCATTCTTTTTTACTGCCGTCTGTGGTATTTACTTCATAGATCTTCAGGTTATTCTGATCGCGGTTCATCCAGTACACCCATAAGGCATTGGTACCCGGGCGCCAGGTAGGCCAGCCAAAATACTGATCATCTTTGCTGTTAAAATCGGCCCAAACAGTATTGCCTCCATCAGGGTTTACCAGTCCGATTTTTACTTCGGGGTTTTTATCACCGGGTAATGGATAACGGGTTTGTTCAATATATCCATGCTGTCCATCGCTTACATAAATCGGGAACATGGGTACCATGCTCTCATCAAAATGCATATACGCCAGTTTCTTACTATCCGGGCTCCACCAGAATGCGCGGTAGCGGGTAGCGCGACCAAAGATTTCTTCATAATATACCCAGCTGGCATACCCATTTAAAGTAGTGGCAGTTCCATCGGTGGTTAACTGGGTTTCTTTGCCGGTTACCAGGTTATAGGTATAGAGATTATTATTTTTTGTGTAACCGATATAATTGCTATCGGGAGAGAAGATGGGGTTCTTTTCTTCATCTTTATCATTGGTTAATCTTTTTTCAACTCCTTTCTCGGTGTAGAACAGATCATTCTCTTTTACGGTTACCGATTTACCAAATGGGGAAGCAGCTCTACCTCCGCCAAAACCACCACCGCCTCTTCCACCGCGGCCACCACCCATAGCAGCATCACCTGCTCCTAATTTTGTTTCGGTAAATATGCCGGATTTGATATCGAGCAGGTAATTTTTGGCTGATGAATCGGGGTGAATTTTTTGGTAGAGGATTACATGGTCATCATCTACCCATTTTACAACGGAGGGAAGGGTATTGTAAAATCCTTTGGGGAGTTTATTGGAAAGCAGATCGGTGTTGCTGAATTCTTTTTTCTGGGCGATACTGGTGGTGATCAGGCATACCGTTAGGGGCAGCAGCAACCATTGACGATTTCTCATGTTCGTTAATTTTAGGTTGATGAAGATAAGGAAGGCGGGCGAAAACAGGTAGGATTATCTGGTTTTTTAGATGAACGGGTGAATAGCCACTGATTCACAGATTTTCACTGATATAATCTGTGAAAATCTGCGAAATCTGTGGCTAAAAAAATCTAAACGACCACATTAATCATCTTCCCCTTCACAAATATGAATTTCTTTAAAGTCTTTCCCTCCATCCATTTTTGGATCAGTTCATTCGAAAGCGCGATCTCCTGTACCTGCTCCGGACTGGCATCGAGCGCAATCGTGATATTGGTACGCACTTTTCCATTGATACTCACCGGGTATTCTTTGGAAGATTCAATGATGTATTTTTCTTCGAATACGGGGAAAGATGCATCTAAAATACTTCCAGATCCATTAATATGCTGATAGAGTTCTTCGGCAATATGCGGCGCATAGGGCACCAGCATCACCAACAAAGCCTCCAGGATTTCGCGCTTATGGCATTTGAGATCACTGAGTTCGTTAACACAGATCATGAAAGCACTTACGGTTGTATTAAAACTATATCTTTCCGTATCATCTTCAATTTTTTTAATGGTACGATGAAGCACTTTGAGTTCTTCAGAGGTGGCACTTTCATCAGTCCATACTTTGCCCTTTGTTTCATCAAAAAATAAGCGCCATAATTTTTTGAGAAAGCGGTGAACGCCTTCAATTCCCTTGGTATCCCAGGGTTTGCTTTGCTCTACCGGACCGAGGAACATTTCGTACATGCGGAATGTATCGGCACCAAATTTTTCAACCAATACATCTGGATTGACTGTATTGAATTTGGATTTGGACATTTTTTCTACTTCGGAACCACAGATGTATTTGCCGTTTTCTAAAATGAATCTAGCATTTGCATATTCGCCGTTTTTCCATTTTTGAAATTCCTGAATATTAAGTTCAAAACCGTCAACAATATTTACGTCAACATGAATAGGAACTATTGAAAGAACTCCAGTCGAGTCAGGCAATGGTTCGCTCCATTTATCATCAAATCTATAATTCAATATGTTTTCAATAGTTTCTCTTGAAATATATCCGTGCTTAATAAATTTTTCATAATAAACTGAGGAAAGAAATATTGGGAAGCTAAATTCCGATGTTGTTTGTTTACTCTTAACAACTAATTTGTACACAAATCTCGAACTCCCCTGTATCATCCCCTGGTTCAATAATTTCCGGAACGGCTCATCAAAACCAATATGCCCGAGGTCAAACAAAACTTTGGTCCACATGCGGCTATATAATAAATGACCTACTGCATGTTCGGTTCCGCCTATATACAGATCTACCTGGTTCCAATAATCGCTGGCTTTGCGGTTACAGAATTCAGATTCATTATGCGGGTCCATATACCTAAGAAAATACCAGCTGCTGCCTGCATAACCGGGCATGGTATTGGTTTCGAGTTCTTTGGCCACCCATTCGGGTATATTGGCTAAAGGGCCTTCACCCTCTGGGCCAGGACTATAACTTTCTACGGTTGGCAATAAAAGAGGCAATTCGTTTTCACTAAGCGGATAAGCAATCCCGTTTTTCCATTGAATCGGGAAAGGTTCACCCCAATAGCGTTGTCTGCTGAAAGCAGCATCCCGAATTTTATAATTCACTTTCTTTTTACCAATCCCCATTTCTTCGATACGTGCATTTACAATACCGATGGCTTCCCGCTGAACAATTCCATCCAGGAAATCGCTGTTACTCAATAGGGCATCTTTGGTAGGATTGGCATCTACCCCATTATAATGGTCACCAATGATATTGGTAATGGAGATATGAAAATGTTTTGCAAACTTATGATCCCTTTCATCGCCACAAGGCACACCCATAATGGCACCTGTTCCATACCCTGCCAAAACATATTCAGAAATCCAGATAGGAATGGGATTGCCATTAAAAGGATTCAAAGCATACGCACCCGTAAAACAGCCACTGATTTTTTTCTCTGCCTGTCTTTCTCTTTCACTCCTGCTTTTTACATAGGTAATATATTCTTCAACAGCCTTTTTTTGCTCTGGAGTAGTAATCTGTTCTATCAATTCATGCTCAGGTGCCACCACCATAAAATCTACCCCAAAAATGGTATCGGGTCTTGTGGTATACACTACCATTTTGGAATTTGAATGTTGAATTTCGAATTCAATCTCCGCTCCATAAGATTTTCCAATCCAGTTGGTCTGCATTTCCTTCATCGCATCACTGAACTCGATATGGTTTAACCCATCAATTAAACGATCGGCATATTCTGTAATACGCAGGTACCATTGGCGCAGTTTCTTTTTTACTACCGGGTAGCCACCACGTTCGCTAACGCCATTCACTACTTCATCATTGGCCAGAACCGTTCCCAATGCCTCGCACCAGTTTACTTCGCCATAACCGCAAAATGCGAGGCGATATAACATGAGAATATCCTGTTTTTCTTTTTCAGAATACGCTTTCCATTGATCCGCAGTAAAATGTACAGTAGCATCACCGGGACATTCATGATTCACATTTCCGTTTTTCTCAAAATCAGCAATCAATACACCCAGGCTTTCTGCTTTCTGGCTGCTGCGGTTATAAAAACTATGAAAGAGTTGTAAAAAAATCCATTGTGTCCATTTATAATAACCGGGTTCACTCGTGCGTACTTCGCGGCTCCAGTCGTAACTGAAACCGATATTATCTAACTGGTTTCTGAAATTGGTAATATTCTGTGCAGTGCTGGTAGCAGGATGTACACCATGTTCAATGGCATATTGTTCGGCTGGTAAACCAAAAGCATCATAGCCCATGGGGTGTAATACATTAAAAC
>Ga0118677_10011183_pt1 | contig 13531 bp, 9 predicted proteins | sample AliMusrvi5mmetaG_FD_86154 | JGI IMG/M metagenome (GOLD analysis project Ga0118677, IMG submission 86154)
GAAATCAAGATCAGTTTCGAGGACGAAGTGTTGACCATTTCGGCAGGCCGCGAAACGAAGGAAAACGTTCAAGGGCCAAAATACACTTGGAACGAATTTGCTTACAAAACCAATTTCGAGCGCTTGTTCCAGTTGCCTGAAACAGTGGATGCCGATAACATCTCGGCAGCTTTCGAAAATGGGATACTACACGTCTCGTTGCCAAAGAAGGAGGCTCAGCCGTCAAGCGTAAAACAGATTGTGATTGCATAACATTGGTTAGTTTGTGTGAATAGGGAGCAGCTCGAAAGGGCTGCTCTTTTTGTTTATAGGCCTACTTTAGAAACCAAATGAAGATTGCAGCACCATATTTTCGCACCTTTGTTGAAAATTTCCCCCACTTAGTTTGGATCATGAAAAGAGGGTGAAACGCCTTCTATCTTTTTAACCAATCTTTTTCAGCAAAGATTGAATACCTAAAAACAAAATCTTGACAAAGGAGACACTCAAGGCTCACCTTTCTATGGCATCTGCAACTTTGCTATTTGGAGCCAATTATTGGATAGCCAAAGGACTGATGCCAAAGCATCTTCAGCCCTTGCAGATCATTTTTTTACGAGTGCTTGGAACATTAGTCATCTCATGGGCTTTGCAATTCAGTGTAAAGGAACTAAGGATCTTAAAAATACAAAAGGCTGATTTTCCAAGATTAATCTTGGCCAGTGTATTGGGAATATCCATCAACCAGATCATGTTTTTCACAGGTCTCAATTTGACCACACCTGTTGATGCAGCCATCATTAATTCGCTCAACCCGATACTTGTTCTGGTTTTTGCAGCTTGGATGCTCAAAGATAGGATAGTCGCTGCCAGATTGATTGGGATTGTTCTTGGTGCAGCCGGAGCTTTGTTGTTGATTTTGCTGGGGAGTCCGCTTTCAGTGAACATGGGCCATTTTACAGGTAATATGTTCATTGTTCTGAATACAGTATCTTGGGGTCTCTATTTAGTGTTTTCCAAACCTTTGATGGTGAAGTACAACCCCTTTCTGATTATGAGCTGGATGTTCACGATTGGTTTTATAGCTGTTTTCCCATTTACCATTATTCAAGCTGCGAACATCCATTTGCAGAGTTTTGATTCGTACACTTGGTTCGCCTTACTTTACATCATTATCGGCACAACGTTTTTAGCCTACTTTTTCATTACCTATTCTTTGAAAAGACTTACTTCTTCAGTCGTGGCTTATTATACTTATCTTCAACCTGTAGTGGTTGCTGTCATTGGTATAATCATGTTTGCTGAGAGTATCTCTTGGATAAAGATCATGAGTGCTATACTGGTATTCACAGGCATATATTTTGTAACCAAGAAAAAGGCCATCACTTGAAAATATTGAGTTCCCAAAAACGATGTGTGATTGGCCTGATTACAATAAGTGTTGAAGGGAATCAACTCATTAAACTACCAAAACATCTTAAATGAAACCTTACTACCTGTTAAGTTTGATACTCCTTTTGCTTACCATAGGTTCCAAGACTTTTTCACAAGAAGAACAAAATGGCAAAGGCCAACAATTGAAATTGACTGCTGATCTAGTGAGCAGTTTTGTATGGAGGGGTTCTTTGTCAACAAAGAACCCGATTCCCAGTTTTCAGCCAACCATGTCTTGGACGCATAAAGCCATAGAAATTGGTGTTTGGGGTTCCACTGGTTTGACTGATGATTACAAAGAAATTGACCCCTATTTGAGTTTCAGCATCAACAATATTAAGTTGACAGTCACGGACTATAATTGGGACTTTGAGAAAGCAAACTATTTCAATTTTAAGAATAGTGAAACACGACACCGCATCGAAGGTTCTATTACCTATTCAGGCTCTGAGAAATTCCCTATCAGTTTGTCACTGAGTACTTTTTTTTATGGATGCGACAAAAAGGCAGAGGTTTCGACGAGACAAGCTTTTTCGACCTATGTAGAACTGGGATATTCCTATGGGATCACTAATTTCTTTTTTGGCTTCACTCCTTGGAAAAGCTTGTACAATAATTATGGCACAACTACTTTTGATGCTTCAGCTTCCCAGAAGAACTTTTCAATAGTGAATATTGGATCAACAGTGACAAAGGAATTCAAAATCAATGACAAGCTAGTTCTTCCTATCAAAGGCAGCTTAATAGTTAATCCTTCAGCTTCTTACTCAAGAAAAGATTTTGTTCATTTGGTTGTCAGTGTCACTTTTTGATGACTAGGCAATTTGTCTGTGATGGTTACAAATGGCCTTCACTGCATTGAGCCAAAAAAAGAAACCCTGACAGCCATTCGTCAGGGTTTCTTTTTCCTTAGTGGAAGTATGCTATTGGAGCAGTTCCTTGATGATATCCTCTTCTTTGATTCCTTCTGCTTCCGCCTTGTAGTTCCTCACAATGCGGTGACGCAAGATGGATGTCGAGACGGCCTGAACATCTGCGATATCCGGCGAGTATTTGCCTGTAACTGCTGCATGGCATTTAGCTCCAAGAATCAAGTATTGAGAGGCGCGTGGACCGGCCCCCCATGTCAGGTAATCATTAGCCCAAGGATGAGCCATGGAGGTGCCAGGACGCGTACCGGAAGCAAGTTTAACAGCATATTGATACACATTATCCGTAACAGGTATTCTGCGAATCAATTCTTGGAAATATTTAATTTGCTCAGCAGTCAGAACAACCTTTAGAGAGGCAGTATGCATGGTGGTCGTATTTTTTACGACTTGGATTTCTTGTTCAAAAGTTGGGTATCCCAACCAGATATTGAACATGAACCTGTCCAGTTGGGCCTCTGGTAGCGGATATGTTCCTTCTTGTTCAATTGGATTCTGTGTGGCAAGTACAAAGAATGGCTCTTCCAGCTTATGGCTGATTCCTGCCACAGTGACTGCTTTTTCTTGCATTGCTTCCAAGAGTGCACTTTGTGTTTTCGGAGGAGTACGGTTGATTTCATCTGCCAAGATGATATTGGCAAAAACAGGGCCCCTTATAAAACGGAATTTGCGGTCTTCGTCTAGAATCTCGGTTCCGATAATGTCAGAGGGCATCAGGTCTGGTGTAAATTGCACCCTACTGTATGTTAAACCCAATACCTGAGCAAGGGTGTTAACCATGAGTGTTTTTGCAAGCCCAGGAACACCAACCAACAGGCCATGTCCTTTTGAAAAAATTGCTATCAGTAAGTTCTTGACTACTTCATCTTGACCAACAATGACTTTCCCTATTTCCAAACGTAGGTCATTGTACTTTTCCTGAAAATCGTTGAGCGCTTCTGTATCTGATTTGTATTGTATCATGTCTTAAAATCTTTTAGGGCAAACGGCAAACAAATCGAGAATTTACTTCTCGGAAAATGTCCAATGGTATTTGAAATCGCAGTTTTTGTACCTTGGGCTTAATCTGATATAGGCAGTCTTCGATTTGCCTTGAATCCATTTGCCAATCACTTTGTCTTTTTTTGCAGCCAAGGCCCATTCTTGAATTTTGTTGTAATCGTCTTTGAGGTTGGCCTTGTGGGGTTCTGTTCTCACTTTCAGGTAAAGCACCCTGTAGGCTTGAGTGCCATCTTCTGTTGTATAGGGGACACTGGCAGAAATTTCACCAGGTTTCATTTTATCAACAACGAAGAATACTTTGGGATCAAGTTCATCGGCAGAGAGTCGGGTATTGCCAGAGGATTGCGATTGAATGGAGCCGCCATTTACTTTGCCCGGATCATCACTGAACATCATGGCAGCTTTTTCAAATGTGATGGAATCGGCTTTTACCTTTCTGGAGATGCTGTCGAGTTTCGTGGCAGCATAAACTAAGTCATCGGGTGACACCTTCGGAATTATAAGTATGTGTCTAACGTTAACGAATTCCCCTTTTCGTTCAATCAGTTGGAGGATATGGTAGCCAAATTTTGTTTTGATGATTTCTGAAAGATCATTAACGTTTTTAAGACTGAATGCTGCAGCTTCGAATTCGGGTGCCATACTTCCATGGCTAAATAACCCCAATTCCCCTCCTTTGGCAGCAGAACCAGGATCCTCCGAATACAGTACGGCAAGTGTCGAGAATTTTTCGCCCTTTTTGATTCTATCACGCAGCGATGAAATCTTATCTCTTGCTTCTTTCAATTGGGAAGGACCCACAACCGGGTTCTTTACTATTTGCGCTATCTCATACTCAGTAGGGACAATGGGGATGCTATCCGGTTTAAGAGACTGAAAATACTCCCTAGCTTCATTGGGTGTCATTTTTACACTTTCAACAACCTTGCTTTGTGCTTGTTGCGAAAGGATTTCTAGTCGCAACGGTTCGCGGAGTTCATTTTTGAACTCTTCGAGGGATTTGTCGTAGAACTCTTCCAATTTTTTCTGGGAGCCAAATTGCTGGATATAGTAGCGAAGCCGCCTTTCAAGTTCCCCATTGACCTGTTCATCGCTCACTACCAAGCTATCTACCTCAGCTTGATAAGCTAACAGTTTTTGAAAGACCAAATTCTCAAATATGGTGCAGTGGAGTGCGACAGGGTCACCTTTCATGCCTTGGGCCTTGGCTTGAGCAAATTGTGTCTCAACATCTGACCAATAGACAGGATGGCTTCCAACCAATGCTGCGATCTCATCTACTACTTTATCGTCTTGGGATTTAACAACCACCGTGGACAAGAGCAGTGAAATCACCAAAAAGGGAATTGCATTTTTCATTTTCATGTTGTGAAGAGTTTACTTCTTGAATATTTCATAATTGTTTCGCTTCACAGCATCACCGATAAGATCGTTTTCCATGTGTGCAATTAATTCTGCTTTACGTTTGTTCAGAAGGATTGTCCGAATATTTTCTGTCTCAAAAGTCAAGGGCGAAATGCTTTCCTTGGTTTTAAAGGCCGAAATAGCTACAAAGTAAGAAGCCGTGGAATCATTAACTTCAATGTATTTGTTTTTGCTCAAGAAATCTTGTTGGTCATCAACAGTCAATGGGATTTTTCGGGTCAAATCCGTAAACGACATCCAAGTTCCATTGCTAATCATGTATTCGGCTCCATTTTCTTGACAATAGGTTTGAAGTTTTTCTTTGTCATTCTCTTTATTGCTAAGAAGCAGCGACTTTATCTTGTTAACGATACCTGATTTCTTCCGAAGAATTACATAACTGGCCAAAACTATGTTTTCACGTAACTGGAAATTGCTTTGATTCTTGTTGTAATAGTCTTCAATTTCCTTAGCTGGTACTACAGTATCCAGTTTCTGCTTTACCAGTTCTGCTTCGTAAGCATAGATAATCAACGAATTTCGGTATTGCTCTATTTGCTTGGTGAAATCCCGCTTTGTTTGTTCCAAATTGTCTTCGGCCTGCTTTAATAAAAGCTCTTGCCTGATCCAGTTGTTGATGTATGCTGTCGTGATCTCCATGCTGTCGGTGTTATTGATTCCATGAGGAACAACACCTTTCAAGTCATTTTTGTAAAGGTATTTATCGAAAACTCGGGCAACAGCTTCTTCTTTCTTGACCGATTTAGGATGAAATAGGTTACAAGCGGACAAAGTCGTGACGATGAAGACTGAAATTGCAAGCAACCTAACCATAAACTATTGTTGATTTAAGAGGGTTTTGAAAACCTCGCGATTGACATCAACTGGATATTTGGCGCGAAGTTCAGCAATCCATGCTTTTTCCAAGTAGTTCTGATAATCTGCTGTCATGACCCCTCTGATCTCATTTAAAAGTTTTGGCTCTGGGGGTACTACGCCGTGGATAACGACAATGGCACATTGATTATCAGCTAGAGGAATAACCTTCGAGATGCCGGTTTTCCATTCAAGGCCTTCCAGATTCATATTCTCGCCTTTGGTGAATTTCTTGCGCTCGATGGCTATCTTTTGGATGGAATCATGGTTGAACTTCTGTAGTATTTGATCATCCGAAGCACCCTTCTTCAACAATTTGTCAAGACTCTTCATGATCGAAGCATCTTTTACTGTCAAGATTGAAGCATCGAGCCTAGTTTCCCATAAGTAGTTGTTCTTGTTCGATTGATAAAACTGCTCTAGTCCAACAGTATCCTTCACAGCCTTTGACCAGACTTTTTTGTCAGTAAGGTCGAACAACAATATTCCGTCGTGATACTCAGAGATCAATGATTTGAAGTCTGGGTACTCTGTTTCAATCTGAGCATCGGCATATTTGGTAACAGCATCAGCCACAAAAGCATTGTATTGCTGATAAGCATAAGCTTGTGGATCATGTTTCTGGCCGCGGTGCTGTGTTGCATATAGATTCTTGGCAAAATCTTCTTGTGTATAGGTTTTTGTGCCTATTGTAAAAAGGTTCTTGTTCAGTCCATGAGCCTCTTCCAATTTCCAACCTGATGTAAAGATAGAATCTGTAACAGTTTTGACCAGTTCGTCCAGCGCTGCATTGTTCTGGGTGAAACCGAAATTAGCTTTAGTTTTGGCTATGAAGGAAGTCTGTACATCCGCGTTCCGATCACTGCGTGTTATTTTTTGTTTGATGTCGTCTTTCTCATCCTCAAAAGCACCAATTGGTTTACGGTCAACCAACTTCACAAGATGCCAACCATACTGCGTTTGGAAAGGTTCGGAATAGTCCCCTTTTTGCTTCATGTTCTCCAATCTCTCGATAAACTCTGGCAATAGTCTGCTTACACCGAGCCAAGGCAATACACCTCCTTTGCTGGAAGTGGTCAGATCGTCGGAGAACTTTTTGGCCACATCGGAGAAGGTGGCACCTTCTTTCAACTGTTTGTATGCCAATTTTGCAGAATCTGCAACAAGCAAAGAATCATTGCGTGAGCCTTTGGAAGGATAACTGAGTATGATGTGGGCAAGCTGAACTTTGCCCAAGGCAGGTTTTTTCTCGGTCACTTTTATGAGATGGTATCCGAAGTCTGTGCGTATAGGCATAGTTACTTCATTCAATTTAGTGTTGTATGCCGCGTTTTCAAATGGATAAACCATGTCGAAGGCTGTAAAAAAGCCTAGATCGCCGTAGTTCCCTTTTACTTTTCTCCCGTCCATTTCCTGATCTTTCGCTGATTGGTCTTCGGATGCTTCTGCGGCTACCTTACCGAAATCTTCACCTTTCTCAACGATCCTCTTCCTCAAATCCATGGCTTTTTTCCAAGCTGCCAGTGTGTCTGCAGCAGAAGCTAGCCTTTCTACCCTTACCAGAATGTGGCTTGCATGAACGTCGGACAATCTGCGATTGTATGCCTCTTGGATCAACTTGTCCATTGTTTTTGCATCTGTCAGATAAGGCTGTGCAAGTTGCCTGCGGTATCCTGACAGTTCATCGCGGAAGGATTTTACGGTGTCCATTCCCAAGGTTTTGGCTTCTGCTACCTTCAATCTAAAATTGATGTACAAGTCAAGGTATTCTTCCAAGGCCTTGTTGTCAGGCTTTTCGTTTTTGTTGCTGTTTTTTTCAAAGACTTTGAAGAACTCGTTTTTGGTCACCTTTTCGCCTGCAATTTGCAAAAGGACTGGATCAGCATTTTGGCTGAATAGGAATAAGCCGGAAAGGCAAAAAATGAGTGTCAGTGCAGTGAATCGTGTGCGTTTCATTGTCATTGTACAGATTGTGTTTTATGGTAAAGCTTGGATTGGGTTTGTCTTTAGAATTTCGTTTTAACTTGGATGGTAAGGTTTGTTACCGGCTGTAGTTTGGAGCTTCGCTGGTGATGGTAATATCGTGAGGATGGCTTTCAACTACACCGGAAGAGGTTATTTTGATAAATTTCGCATTCTGGAGGTCGGCAATATTCTTCGAACCGGTATAGCCTATACCTGCTCTTAAACCACCCACCATTTGATGCAAGACTTCTGCCAATGCCCCTTTGAATGGGACCCTGCCTACAATTCCTTCAGGAACGAGTTTTTGAATATCGTCTTCGGCATCTTGGAAATATCTGTCCTTTGAGCCTTTTTGCATGGCTTCTATGGAGCCCATACCTCTGTAAGACTTGAATTTTCGTCCTTCGTAAATGATGGTTTCTCCGGGGGATTCTTCCACTCCTGCGAACAAGGAGCCCGCCATGATACTGCCTGCTCCAGCAGCTAGGGCCTTCACAATATCTCCTGTGTAGCGAATACCTCCATCGGCAATCACTGGAATGCCTGTGCCGGCCAGTTCTTTGGCGACCGTATAGATGGCAGAAAGTTGTGGAATGCCGATTCCGGCAATGATGCGCGTGGTGCAGATGGATCCAGGACCAATTCCCACTTTAACGGCATCGGCTCCAGCATTGAGCAGTGCCCGGGCAGCTTCGGCGGTAGCTATGTTTCCAACAACAAGCTGGACATCGGGAAAATGCTTTTTCACCAGGAGGGAGGTTTCTATAACTCCCTTGGAATGCCCATGTGCAGTGTCAACCACAATGGCATCAACGCCATTTTTCACCAATTCGGTAACGCGGTCCAACACGTCGGCAGTGACCCCAACTGCTGCAGCAACACGCAATCGCCCGAATTCATCTTTGCAAGCGTTTGGACGGGCTTTGATTTTGCTGATGTCCTTGTAGGTGATGAGGCCGACAAGTTTGTAATCGTGATCTACAACAGGAAGCTTCTCTATTTTGTGTTCTTGCAGTATGTCGGCAGCTTCTTCCAGATTGGTCAAGAAATGGGTTGTGATCAAATTCTCGGAAGTCATTATTTCGGCAACCGGTCTTTGATGGTCGCGTTCAAAACGAAGATCACGGTTGGTGATAATTCCGACCAATATGCCATGTTCATTGACGATGGGGATGCCGCCAATTTTGTTGTCGCGCATGATGTTCAACGCATCTTCAACCAATGCGTCCTCATGAAGGGTGATGGGGTCGGTGATCATTCCGCTTTCTGAACGTTTAACACGACGCACCTCGGCAGCTTGATCAAGAATGCTCATGTTTTTGTGAAGCACGCCGATTCCACCTTCCTGAGCGATGGCAATAGCCATCTTGGAATCGGTGACAGTGTCCATGGCAGCAGACACTATTGGGATATTTATCTTTATTTTTCGGGTAAACCAAGAGGACGTATCTACATCGCGTGGGAGTACCTCAGAGTATGCCGGAATGAGCAGAACATCATCATAGGTCAAACCATCACCTGCAAATTTTTCACTATCAATAAACATAGCTGCAGTTTTGAATCCGCAAATTTACTAATTAATGGTGAAGTGCCTGTTAAAAAAACTTAACCAGATTGTGCGTTGTGGATTAGTGCATTATATCCAAGAATTGAACAAGAAACCCATGCTTGGATGGCGGTTTATCGAACCAGGAAAAATGTTCCCCGAAAGGTACTTTCTTTACCTAACAGCGGTCGGTAAGTGATCAGATATACATATAAACCAACCGGGGCATTTTTGCCTTCGATTTGACCATTCCAGCCTAAGTAGAGGTTTGTCGTTGTGAAGATTTCTTGGCTGAACCGATTGAATATGGTCATTTTGAAATCCTGTGGATCAATGAAGGAAGCGACAGGCCTGAACAATTTGTTGATCCCGTCAGGCCGGAAAGCATTTGGCATGAACAGTGTTCCATCTTTGGTGACGCAACAAGTGTTGGATTGCGAGATGGCTTTGTTCAGGTAGGGATTGTCTGGGTTTTCGTAGGCATTCACTTGATAGCAGACCAATTGGTTGGCCCCAACAGCAGTCAAAGGATCCGTGAAGGACGTGCCAATTTCATACCCTAAACTGTCGCCCCCCATTGGCTGCCCGTCCACCCATCGGAGGATTTTGTATCCATTGATTCCTTCAAGCCATGCTTCATACGAATTCCAGTCCAAGGCATTCTGCACTTTCTGGTCTTGGCATTTCAGCAGGATCGTTCGGCCCAGATTGGAATAGATTTTAATGTTTTCACAGGAATCGAGCGCAATCAAACGATAATAATAGCTCCGGTTATGGGTGTCGGCAGTTGTGTCGTTGAAAACATTGTCAGAAGGCAAGTAGCCTTGCAAAGTCCAGACCGAATCAATGGCTTGGAAACGAACAGACGAAAATTCGGACCGCTCAAGGATCACTTTCTTGACGGTATGCAAAGGCGATGTGTGGTATTTTATTTCCACATGATTATCCGCAACGACACTGGCTTGGGACAGGTAGATGGAATCAGGTGAATTTGGACCAAAGAACAGCCGCGGCAGTTGGCAAGACGAAGAAGTGGTCACTCCATCCAAACTGTAAGCTTTGACAAAATAATGGTATGTCTTCCCGTTCTGGAAAGCATAATTGTCATTGTATGATGTGGCGGTTATGTCGGCAATTTCGACGGGAGAGCCTGTGTCAATGGTTCTATAGATTTTATATCCGGCCAAGCCTCCCGGAATCCGCAGACAAGGGTTCCACGACAATTTGGCCGCTCGTTCGCAAGGGTTGATTTGAGGCAATGTCAAAATGACTGTCTGCACGAAAAGTCCGTAGTCCGGCGCACTGTTGCGATTGCAATTGTCCAGCGTCAGGATGACATATTTATAGATAGTATCGCAACGCCCACCTGCTTTAAAATCAATATACGCTGTGGTCCCTGCCAACACTGTATCTATGTTGGGCCACCCAGACCCATAGCTGTTGTTCCTTGCAATAATGAATCCAGCAATGTCTTTGCCCGAAAGAGAACTCCAAGTAATCTCGGGATACCCCATCGAATTGATCCCAACATTCATGTTTTGCACATTGGGCGGATTCGTTTGGTCGAACAATTGGCTCAAAAGGGGTTCGTTGGAACAAACTGTGTCAGGAACCGTAGAAACGTAGCAGACCCTGTACAGAAAATCGGTGCCGCTGCAATAGGGGGACATGATGGTGTCCGAATAATTAAGGACCGCGAAAGGAAGCTGCGATACCAAAGTCCACGCGGAAGCCCCCATCACCTGCCGTTCGACCAGAAAGCTCCCGTTAACGGGTGCCGGCAAGCAGGTCCAACTGAGTTGCGCAATCCTTCCTTGATACGGAACCGCAGTTAAATTGACCGTTGTTGTTGGGGCTGTTATGCTTGCTGAAGCGGTGCTGCTTGTGGCGGACTTTTTTCGCAAATCGCTTTCTGTGGAACATTGCTGCACACTTGCCTGCAATTGAGTTTGAATTAAAATCCTTTGATGGGAAATTGCAGTTACAGGCTTCACACAAAGCAGCATCAACATCAAGGCCAAGGAGATTGACCGATGCAATATGCCGCTGTATGCCTTATGCCATGTACTCATTTATTGATTTGCGAAGCTTTAAACTTCATTCGGACCGACCACCAAAGTATAAAATCTTTCGGGATCAAGATAACGGATGGACAAGTCCTGCAATTGTTGGGCCGAAATCTGTTGTATGGTGGCGATCATGTTTTTGAAATGGTCAATCCCCAATCCATTTTCGATCAGTTCCCGATAAAAATGGGCTTGCGCAAATGGGCCATCCACCGAGCGGAGCATTTCGCCCGAAAGAAAACTCCTTACCAAAGATAACTCGCTCTCAGCAATTTGCTCATTGCACAAGCGGTCCAATTCTTTTCTGATTTCGATCAAAGCCTGCCCGGTCACATCGGCCCCCATTTCGCCGGTCAACACCAAGAAACCGCTTTTTAGCAAGGGGACAACAATGGAACCAATGCCGTACGTAAACCCTTTGTCCTCCCTCAAATTGAGCATGAGCCGCGAACCGAAGTAACCGCCGAGGACGGTGTTCAAAACCTTGAGCCCCGAAAAGTCGGGATGGCTCCTTGTGAACAAAGGGTAGCCCATCCTGATGGATGATTGCACTGCCCCTTCTTTTTTGATGAAATGGTTCTTGGTTTCGGAAGGTTTGAGGGTTCCAGCTATTGGATGCTTGATCGTTCCTTGCCAATCGGTCCCGCCAAAGTGGTTCTCCAGGAGCTGTTTCATCCCTTCTTTCACTTTTCCGGCCACAATGATGGTGCAATTGCCGGCACGATATTGCGAACGGTGGAATGCCGCAAGTTCCTGACTGTATATCTGGTTCAAATCATCAGCTTTGAGCATGACCCCGTAAGGGTGCTCGGTGCCAAAAAGGATGGGGTTGAAGTTTGTGCGTGCCAAAAAGTTGACCTTTTGCATGTTCACTTCCAACATCTGCCTCTGCTTTCCAACCAAGATCTCAAATTCGGATTCGGGGAACACCGGGTTTTTCACAACCTCTTCCAGCAAGGGCAAAGTCTTTCCCAGATGTTTGTTCAGCGAATAGAGCGTCACATAAGCATTGTCCCTATCGGCTGTGTTCTCGAAATGAGCACCGTAATAATCCAGCGTTTCGGCCAATTTCTTGGAAGAATAGTTCCGCGTGCCTTCGCGCAGCATCAAGTTGGTGGCCATGGCCGTAAAAGGCTTGTCCTGGTACCAACTTCCGGCGGTGAACACAAGTTCTATGCAGATCACATCCTGTGTGCCGCTATCAAATTGATACACATCAATACCGTTGGCCAATTTGTAGATTTCCGGCTGCGGAAATTCGATGTGTTCCGGTGGTTTCACGGCAGGTGGGGTCTTGCGATCGAGGGTCAGGTCCATAGTTTGTGTCTTTGCGGTTTGGGTGCTGATGAGGAACGTTTATTTCTTTGCATAATAATATAAGGTAGAACAGTTTTCCGGCCTAAAGACTTTCTGCGCCTCGCTCAAAATCTGTTCCGAGGTCACCGCAGCATAGCGTTCGACCAGCGTATTGGCCTCGTTGGCGTCGCCCAGCAGTTCGTAATAGGCCAGGTTCATCGCTTTTTCCAGCACACGCATTTCGGAAAATTCCAGCATGGCCTCAAACCTGTTTTTTACTTTTTGCAATTCGTCTGCCTCCACGGCTTGGCTGCATATCGCCTTCACTTCGTCCAGCAGGGCCTTTTCTGCATCCTCCATGTTGACCCCTTTCATCAGTTTTCCGGTGATGACGAACAATCCGGGGTCAATGTCGCCCGTCACAAAAGCCGATATTTCGCTGAACAGGCGCAGGTTTTTCACCAATTGCTGTTTCAACCTCCCCGATTGCCCGGCCGAAAGCAAGTCGGACAGCAGGTCGGCAGCGTAGTAGCTGTCGTCGCAACGCCCTGCGATATGCCAAGCCTTGTAGATGGCATCGAAAGGCACCTCGCGCTCAACCGAAAGCGAACGCGCTTCCGTCTGTGCGGGTTCGGCAGGGAGTTCCCTTTTATGAGTGTGCTTTTTTCCGATCGGTCCGAACCATTTTTCTGACAAAATCTTCACCTGCTCGGTCTCCACATTCCCGGCAACAACCAGAATGGCGTTCGCCGGATTGTAATGTTGATGATAGAACGCCCGCACCTCCTCCATCCTCGCCTTTTCGATGTGCGAAACATCCACACCGATTGTCGCCCATTGGTAAGGATGCACTGTGTAAGCCAATGGCCTGAGCAAAAGCCATGCATCGCCGTAAGGCTGGTTGAGGTAGTTCTGCCTGAACTCTTCGATCACCACCGAGCGCTGAACATCGAGGCTTTTGGTGGAGAAAGCCAAATTGAGCATCCTGTCCGATTCGAGCCAGAAAGCGGTTTCCAAGTTGTGGCTCGGAACGG
>Ga0118677_10011184_pt1 | contig 13531 bp, 12 predicted proteins | sample AliMusrvi5mmetaG_FD_86154 | JGI IMG/M metagenome (GOLD analysis project Ga0118677, IMG submission 86154)
CCGCACGCCGCGCCGATCAGCCATTGATCCTGTTGGTCGAAGACAATCCGGACAACCTGCACACCGCCGTTGCCCTGCTGCGCGATGATTATCGGATCATCACCGCCGAAGATGGCCAGTCCGGCGTCCACCAAGCGGGGCTTCACCAACCCGACTTGATCCTCACCGATCTCGCGATGCCCGTCATGGACGGCTTTGCGGCCTTGAGCGCGATCCGTAACGACCCGTCGCTCGCCGATATTCCGGTTATCGCCGTGACCGCCAGCGCCATGAAAGGCAACCGCGAGCAAATCCTCGCCTGCGGCTTCGATGGCTATATCTCAAAACCCGTCGATCATGAAACCCTGAATGCCACGCTCCGCGAATTCCTGGCCTGACCCATGACCATGAAAATCCTGGCGATTGATGACAACCCGGACAACCTGACCTCACTCAGGGCGGTCGTTGCCGACCGTTTGCCAAGTGTCGGGATTTTCACCGCTCTGAACGGTCTGCACGGAATCGCCATGGCCCGCGCCGTGGACCCGGACGTCATCCTGCTGGACATCGTCATGCCGGGCATGGACGGCTATGCGGTCTGTCGCCAACTCAAGGAAGACGAGACCCTGCAAACCATTCCGGTGTTGTTTCTCACGGCGTTGCGGTCCGACCGCGACAGCCGCGTCAAGGCCTTGGAGGTGGGAGCTGACGGATTTCTAACGAAACCCTTCGACGAGCTGGAACTGATCGCCCAGATCCGGGCGATGGCCAAGATCAAGGCGGCGGCCCTGGCCCAGCGCCAGGACAAGGAGTATCTGGAGGGTTTGGTGGCGGAACGCACGCTCGAACTCAGGAAGAACCAGAATTCGATGCTCGATCTGTTAGAGGATCTGCGGGCGGAAAACGAGGCGCGGCAACAAAGCGAGCAGGCGTTGCGACTCAGTGAGGTCGAGTTGCGTTGTGTGCTGGAAACCTGTGCCGACGGCATTCTGGCCATCAACAGCCACGGCAAGGTGATTCACGCGAACCGGCGTTTTGCCGATATCTGGCATATCCCCGTGTCCATCATGGATTCCGGAAATGACCAGACCCTGTTACGGCATGTGGTGAACCAACTCACCCATCCGGAATCCTTCCTGGCAAAAGTGCGGGCTCTCTATAACTCCACCGAGGATGATATCGACCTTCTGACTTTCAAGGATGGCCGCTTCATCGAGCGTTTCTCATCCCCGCTGGTGATGGACGGACTGTTGGTCGGCCGCGTCTGGTCGTTCCGCGACATCACCTCCCGCAAACAGGCCGAAGACGCCATCGCAAGTCAGTTGAACGAACTGCGGCGCTGGCAAACCGCCACCCTCGGCCGCGAGGGTCGGATCGCCGAACTCAAACGCGAAGTCAACGTGCTGTCCGCCCGCCTGGGCGATGCAAAACCGTATGCCAGTCCCGAGGAACTCGAAAAGAACGCGCTCCCATGAAATCGTTCCACATCCGCCTGGCGTTTTTGGCCGGTTATGTGTTCCATCTTTTGATGGTCCTGGCTTTGGGGTCCTTCGCTCTGTGGAAATGGGGAATGACCCTGTGGCTGGGCGTGGCCATGGTGCTGGTTGCCGCCCTTTACGTCCTGCTTTACCGCGTCGAAAAATTCTTCTGGGCGCAACAGCGGGAATCGCGCGAGAACCGGACCAGACTCGACAAAATGATTTCCAACATCGGAGATGTGATCAGCATCATCGACGCTGACGGCATCTCGCGTTACAACAGCCCCAGTCTGTTGAAATGTTTTGGCTGGGACCCGGCGGAGCGCTTGGAAAAAAGCGCTTGGGACCATGTCCATCCCGAGGATCAAGCCGCCGTCCGCAAACTTCGCGACGCGCTCGTGACCCAACCCGGAGGAACCGCAACCATCGAATTCCGCCGCCTCTGCAAGGACGGTTCCTACCGCTGGATCGAATTCACCGGAGTCAATCTGTTGGATGACCCGGATATCCGGGGCTTCGTCTGCAATCACCATGACATCAACGAGCGCAAGCAGGTGGAGGTCTATCAGGAAATGGTCAGCGAGGTCCTGCGCATCCTCAACGAACCGGATGATTTGTTCCATATCATCGCGCGGGTCATCGGCGTGCTGCGGAAGCATACGGGCTGCGACGCCGTGGGAGTCCGCATGCAGAACGGGGATGACTTCCCCTATTTCTGCCAAGCCGGTTTCCCCGGGGATTTCCTAACGACGGAAAACTCCCTGATCGGTAAGGACGAGCATGGCCGGACGTGCCGCTACTGCAATGGCAAGGCCCGCTTGGAATGTTTCTGCGGACTGGTGATTGAAGGCAAAAGCAACCCTGACCAGCCGTTCTTCACCCGGGGAGGCAGCTTCTGGACCGGCGATTCATCCTCCTTGCCCGGGTTGTTGAAAGAACGGGATCCGCGTTTCCGCCCGCGCGACGTTTGCCTCCACCACGGTTATGCTTCCATCGCCCTGGTGCCCATCCATTCCAAGGAACACATCATCGGCTTGCTGCAACTCAACGGTCGCCGCAAAAATCTATTCAGTCCTCTATTGGTCGAAAAACTGGAAAATATTTCGGCGATCGTCGGCCAGACCATCATGCGCAAACAGGCCGAGGATCAGGTCCGCCAGCTGTTGGACGGAAACAACCGCGTCCGGTGTGCCCTGTTAGGCTTGCTCGAGGACGCCTCCCACAATGAGGAAAACCTCCGCATCAGCAACCGCAACCTCATGGACGCCACCGCCCAGGCCAATGAACTGGCCATCCAGGCGGAACAGGCCAATAAAGCCAAAAGCGAGTTCCTCGCCAACATGAGTCACGAAATCCGCACGCCCATGAACGGGGTGATCGGCATGAACGGCCTGCTACTCGATACCGACCTCGATGACGAACAGCGCCGCTACGCCGAAATCGTCCATGCCAGCGGCGAGTCAATGCTCGTCCTGATCAACAATATCCTCGACTTCTCGAAAATCGAGGCGGCCAAACTCGAGTTGGAATTGCTCGACTTCGATCTGACAACCCTGCTGGACGACTTCTTCGCGACGAGGTCCATGCTGGCCGCCGAGAAGGGTCTCGCGCTGAGCTGCACGGTCGATCCCGCGGTTCCTGCCGATTTCCAGGGTGATCCCGGGCGCCTGTGCCAGATTCTCACCAATCTGGTGGATAATGCCATCAAGTTTACTCCTGCCGGAGAAATCTCGCTCAGCGTTTCCGCGGTGGAAGACAGTGGCAACGAAGTCCTCTTGCAGTTCCGCGTGCGGGACACCGGCATCGGCATTCCGACCGACAAACTCGCCGTCCTGTTTGATAAATTCAGCCAAGTGGACAACTCAATCACGCGCCAATACGGCGGCACCGGCCTGGGCCTGGCCATCTCCAAACAACTCGCCGAAATCATGGGCGGCAATATCGGCGTCATCAGCGAGGTCGGCAAAGGCTCCGAGTTCTGGTTCACCGTGCGCCTCATCCGCCAGGACCATAGCGCACCGCGACAGCCCGCCGCCGCAACCGTCCGACCGCTACCGTCCGCCGTGCTCGGCCTGTTCGCCGAGCGCCATGTGCGCGTCCTCCTCGCCGAAGACAACATGACCAATCAGCAAGTGGCCATGAACATCATGAAACGCATGGGCCTGCATGTGGACTCCGTAGTGAACGGAGCCGAAGCCCTCAGGGCACTCGAAATAATGCCCTACGACTTGGTCCTCATGGATCTCCAAATGCCCGTAATGGACGGGTTCACCGCCACCCGCCTGATTCGCCGCTCGGAGGAAGCGCAGGCCACCGCCGCCTTCCGATCATCGCCATGACCGCTCATGCGCTCTGGGACGCTTCGGAACGATGCCTCGCCTCCGGCATGGATGATTTCCTGGCCAAACCGGTGTCGCTCCACTCGTTGGCCACCATGCTGAAAAAATGGCTGCCTGAAGTCGGTGTCACCACCGAACTGACATCCCTGCCCGCATGGTCCTTCTCCCCCCGGACGTTTCCCTACCCGACCGGAAAATCCGGAGAATCCCCGACCATTCAGCCCCTCCCTCATCAATCCCTCACCAATCCCGAACTTCCCCCGCCGAACGGTAGCCTCCCCAATGTCCCGGTTTTCGACCGCGCCGCCATGATGAGCCGCCTGATGGACGATGAGGCGCTCTTCCGCAAAGTCGTCCGCGATTTCTTGCTAGACATTCCGGTACGTATTGCGAAACTCAAAGGTTGCCTGGAATTCGCCGACGCCGCCGGCGCCGTGTTCCAGGCCCACACCATCAAAGGAGCATCCGCCAGCGTCGGTGGAAATCGCTTGCGCCAGGCGGCATTGGATATCGAACATGCCGCCCGCGCCGCCGACTTCCGCGCCGCCGCCGAACGGGTCGCCGGATTGGAAGAATGTTACCGCGATCTCAAACAAGCAATGACCGAAGACCCCTGAATCCCACCCGCTGCGAACCACCATGAACATTCTGATAGCCGACGACGATTCCACCTCCCGCTCCATGCTGGTAGGGGTCTTGGAAAAAAACGGCTTCCGCGTGGCCGAAGCCGACGACGGCAAAAGGGCCTGGCTGACCCTCCAACAACCCGACGCGCCCAGGATGGTGATCCTCGATTGGCTGATGCCCGAGATGGACGGCTCCGAAGTCCTGCGCCGGGTGCGCGACATCCAGACCGACCGCCCCCCTTATATCATCATGCTCACCTCCAAAGGTGACAAGGCCGACGTCATCGCAGGACTCGCCGCCGGGGCCAACGATTACCTCGCCAAACCGTTTGATATCGGCGAACTCTTCGCCCGCCTCCAGGTCGGCCGCCGCATGATCGAACTGCAGGACGTCCTCATTTCCAAGGCTGACGAATTGCGCCGCACCCAGAACGATCTGCATGTCCTGGCCGCCCGCCTGCAAACCGTGCGCGAATTGGAACGCACCACCCTCGCCCGCGAGTTGCATGATTCCTTCGGCCCGCGCCTCACCTCCCTGCAAATGGATTTGATGTGGCTGGACCGCCAACTCAGCGCCGCCAGGATCCCCGATCTGGCGGATTGCTACGACCGGATCGTGGCCATGGTCCCCTTGGTCGAATGCCTCACCGAGCAAACCCAAAACCTCTGCGCCTCCCTGCGCCCTAACGTCCTGTTCGAACTCGGTTTAGCCGCCGCTATCGAATGGCAGGCCGAGGACCTGGCGAAACGCACCGGCCTGAACTGTTCGATAGCCCTGCCCGCCTGCGAGTTCGATCTCGAAGAGAACATCGCCCTGCCTCTGTTTCGCATCGTCCAGGAGGCGCTCACCAATGTCATCCGCCATGCCCAGGCCACCCACGTCGAGGTGAATCTCGACTTCTCTAACAACCATCTGGAACTCGAAATCCGCGACGACGGCGGCGGCTTTCCGCCAGACTCGACGTCCGGGGTGCAGGCGCTCGGCTTGTTAGGCATCCGCGAGCGTGCTGGCGGCATCGGTGGCACCGTGGAGTTTTCAAATCCGCCGGGCAGGGGAGCCAGTGTCAAAGTCAAGGTGCCGATGCCTGGCGGCACCGATCAAACACCAATGGAGAAATACAAATGAGAATATTGTTGGCCGATGATCATGCGATGTTGCGCGGCGGACTCAAGCTGATGTTGCTGGAGGCTTTCAAGGAGGTTGAGTTTGGCGAGGCGGAGAATTGCCAGCAAGCCCTTGCGGCCGCCACCGGCGAACCATGGGATCTCGTGATTCTCGATATCTCCATGCCCGGCCGTGGCGGCTTGGACGTGCTCAAGGAAATCCATCTGCTGTGCCCGAAACTCCCGGTGCTCGTCCTCAGCACTTATGAGGAACGCCAATTCGCCATGCGCGCCTTCCGCTCCGGCGCCTGCGGCTATCTCACGAAAGCCAGTGCTGGCAGCGAACTCATCCGCGCCATCGAACGCATCCTTGACGGCGGTCGTTATGTCAGCGCCGTCCTCGCCGAACAAATGGCCTCCGTCCTGGGACACTCCAAAACCGAAGTCCTGCATGAGCGGCTCTCCGACCGCGAATTCGAAATCCTGCGCCTGTTCGCCTCCGGCAAAACCGTCAAGGATATCGCCACCGTGTTGTCTCTCAGCGTCAATACCATCAGCACCTACCGCACGCGCATCCTCGAAAAAATGAAAATGCGCGGCAATGCCGAATTGATGCACTACGCGATCATCAACAATCTGATAGAATGAGGTACCTGCCGTGAATACGCCTGACGACATGCGGATCCGCTACTCCGAACTCTTTGACCACGCTCCGGCGGGCTATTGCGTCGTCAGCGGGGCGGGACGGATTCTGTTGGCCAACGCCCGCGCCCGCGCCTTGCTGGGCACCCCCAGGAATCCGCCGGACCAACCGGTGATGACCCGCTTCGTTTTCAGCGATGACCAACACCTCTATGACCGCCTGCTCGAACAGGCCGCCGCTGGCGCTGAAGCTCCCGCCATTGAACTGCGGATGATGCGGCCCGACGGCATGCCGTTTTGGGCGCATCTGCTGGTCACCGCAGGCCATGATTCCGCCGGCACTTCGGAATTCCGTCTCGTGTTCAATGATATATCCGCCGCCAAATTGGCCGGTATCCGCCGCGAGGCGGAAATCCGCCGCGAGGCCGACGAACAGGTGACCCACATGTTGGCGGAAAGCCATCAGGCCCGGCTGTCTCTGTTAGGCATCATCGAGGATGTGACCCGTGCCGAGGAAAGACTCCAGGCAACCCACCACACCCTGGTGCAAACCACCGCCAGAGCCAACGAGTTGGCCATGCGCGCGGAAATGGCCAACATTGCCAAAAGCGAATTCCTCGCCAACATGAGCCATGAGATCCGCACCCCCATGAACGGCATCATCGCCATGAACGGCCTGCTCCTCGAAACGCCACTCACCGACGAACAACGCGGCTATGCCGAAACCGCCCGCACCTGCGGCACCGCCATGCTCGGCCTGATCAATGACATCCTCGATTTCTCGAAAATCGAAGCCGGTAAACTCGATTTCGAAATGCTGGACTTCGACCTTATGGGTCTATTGGGCGATTGCGATGCGGCCCTTTGCCTCCGCGCCCACGAAAAGGGTCTCGCGCTGCGCAGTTCCGCCGATCCCAAGGTTCCCACGCGCCTCCGCGGCGACCCCGGTCGCTTGCGCCAGATCCTCACCAACCTGGTGGACAATGCCATCAAGTTCACCGAGGCAGGGGAAATCGTCATCCGCATTTCCCTCGTCTCGAAAAGCGGCAGCGAGGTGATGCTGCGCTTCGCGGTGTGCGATACCGGCATCGGCATTCCGCCCGACAAAATCGGTCTACTGTTCGACAAGTTCAGCCAGGTGGACGCCTCAACCACCCGCCAATACGGCGGCACTGGCTTGGGCCTGGCCATTTCCAAACAACTCACCGAACTGATGGGCGGCGATATCGGAGTCACCAGCGAAGTGGGCAAAGGTTCGGAGTTCTGGTTCACCGTGCGGCTGCAGTGCCAGTCCGAAACTCCCATGCCGCTGACCGACCCTACCGGCCATGTGCCTTCCGGCTTGCTCGACCTCTTCGCCACCCGCCAAGTCCGCATCCTCCTCGCCGAAGACCATATCATCAACCAAAAGGTGGCCCTCAGCCTGTTGCGCAAACTCGGCTTGCAGGCCGACGTCGTCGCCAACGGCCTGGAGGTCATCCAGGCGCTGGAAAAACGGCCCTACGACTTGGTCCTTATGGACGTGCAGATGCCCAAAATGGATGGCTTCGCCGCGACCCGCGTGATCCGCGACTTCGGTTCGACCGTCCTCAATCACGACGTGGCGGTCATTGCCATGACCGCTCATGTCATGCAAGGCGACGAGGCGAAATGCCTCGAGTCAGGCATGAATGACTACCTCACCAAGCCGGTTTCGCTCCAATCCGTCGCGGAGATCCTGCTCAAATGGCTGCCGCTGGAAAACGATTCCCATGCCTGACATCCCAAACCCGGGATCCGACATCAAACATCCAACATCACTTTCCCATGGACGTAACCCAGCCGGTTTCCGGTGAGGAGCCAGTGCTCGTCAACACTGACAAGCTCCGGACTTTCCTTATCCTCGGCCTGGACGACTATGTCGAGATGCTCGGCGACGTGATGGGTGAAGTGCCCGAGCAACTCGAGCGGATCAGAAGCTCCATCGAGCAGGGGGACTTCGCGGATTGCAGACAGGCCGCCCACTCGTTGCGGGGGATTCTCGGATATTTCGGCTGCGCCGCCATGACCACCCGCCTCGGCCAGTTGGAAGGCCGGCAATCCTTCGCGCCGGAAGAAGCCGCAACCATCCATGCGGAATTCCAAACCCTCTGGAGTGCCAGCCTCGCTGCCATCAGGCAGTGGGAAAAATCCATCCCGGACTTCGCTGGAACCGAGGTGATTTTCCCGCACTCATAAATCCCATGAAATACCGCGTCATGCTCGTCGATGACCACAGGTTGTTCCGCAAAGGCCTGCGGATGCTTGTCGAATCGCTCGACTGCTACGAGGTGATGGCCGAGGCCGCCAACGGTCGCGAATTCCTTGATCTGTTAGATCGCGAGCTGCCGGACGTGGTCACGCTGGACATTGCCATGCCCGAAATGGACGGCATCGAAGCCGCGAAATTGGCCATCCGCAAATACCCCGATCTGAAGATCATCACCATCAGCACCTTCGGCGACCAGGACCATTTGCGCCAGATGATCGACATCGGCGTCAAAGGCTTCCTCCTCAAAACCGCCGATCCCGATGAGGTCGATATGGCTCTCGAAACCGTCATCCACGGCGGCACCTGCTTCGGTGGTGGGATCCAGGATCCAGGCTGAGTCCGTCACAACTCGTACTCCGCCGCCAAAAACTTCGAGCGGTCGGCCAGCGCGAGTTGTTGGGATATGAAGTCGCCCTCGTTCTCCGGCATCTCGTCGAGCGCGTCGCGCATCGTGTCGAACCACATCGTTTCGTTGGACCCAATGCGCAATTTGCCCTGCTGGTGGGCACCTTCTAACAAATCAACCGCCTTGCGTGCCACGGCCACGCCGGCATGGTAATGGGTATCGCAGCCGACCAGTGTGCGCGCCAGTTCCACGGCGGATGCGGGCGAGATGATGAACGCCTGCGGATCGGTCGCCACGTCGGACTCGACAAGCCAGCGCTGGAGTTGGCGGGCGGCTTCCTTGCCATGCGAGCGGGCGGTATTCATCAGGCGGCAATCGTAGGCAAGTTGCTCCATGTAGCAGGTCGGTGCCATCCCGCCTAACAGTTTGATGTTCTGTACGCTTTCGTTGGACCAGGTGTCGCAGCAGGCGGCGGCGAGATTGCCCATCGGGCTGAGGTGGGCGCAGGCCGAGGATTTGCCTTCCATGGCCATCGGATATCCGGTGATCGCCTTGAGAATTGGATTCTCATAACCGCAATCCTTGCCCGGGCCGACCGCCCCGCATTCGTAGGCGACCAACGATCTAACAGCCGTTACCGCGCGCACCACCGCGGCGAAAACCCGCGGAATCATCTTTTGTTCCGCCAGCACCATCGCGGTGTTGCCGAACCCGCAGGCGGTGTCGCCCGCGCATTTCGCCCCGTGTTTGACGGCGATCTGTTGGAGGTGCGTCCACAAAAACCGCATGTCGCGCTCACCCAGAATACATAACGAAAAAATGCTGCCCGCGAGATCACCGTTGACCAACGCCTCGTCATGCAACTCCTTGCCGCCCACCGATTCGATGCTCAACAACTCCGCTCCCGCCGCCGCTGCGCCCTCGAATAATTCCAGCATCGCCTCCCAATACCGACCGCGCCGCATCAGCGGCGGCCGCTCGAACTCCCGGTTGTCGTTGGGCGTCATGCGCAGCACGCTCAACAACCCGCTGCGGTCCTTCTCGCGCCGCATTCCGTCTAACAATACATTGGCGATTTCCAAGCCCCATGCCGGGTGCTCGGTCATCGGCGGCAGTGTTTCGAATTCGATCACCACGCCGGGTACTTCCAAATCCGCCGCGCGGCGCAACGCGCCATCGATGATCTGCTCGTAGTTGCGCCGAACCTCGCCCATGGTCGTGGCATCAATCGCCATCGGCGGCAGCGTGAAGTTGAGTTCCGGATAGACCGTCCCACCCCCGATCACCATGCCGCTGCGCGTGGTCACGGGTTTGGGCGCTTGCCCGAAGATCAGTTCGGCCGGATCGGATATGGCGAGGGATTGGTAGTACATGGTGGTGGTGGCTGGATTGTTAGGTTGCAAAAGGAATGTATCTATCGGCAGTTCCGGCAATGGAACCACCTTGGAAACGAGTCATCATTTTCTTTGGAGTAGGTGTCAGTCCTGCTGGAGGAAGGCCTCCACTTTCGCCCGGATGGAATTCTCGCAGCCGGGCACGCTGAGGATGTCGCACTCGCTGCCCAGAATGAACGGATGACCGGCCTCGCGCATCCGCAGGGTCAGGTCGGCGGAGAGTTGGCGCACCCGCGCCACGCTGACCAATTCGTCGGAGTAGAACTGTTTGGTGGGCAGGTTGCCATAGAGCACGGTGGACTTGGGCACCAGTGCGGCGTCCTCCCACAGGTGGCGCGAACTGCCCAGGCTCATGATCGCCGGATCCAGCGTGGCGAAGCGCTCCACCATCCCGTCTAACAACTCGCCGCAATCGTGGAAGATGAGGTCCACGCCGCGCACCTGGAGTTGTTCGCGCAGGGCGAGGTTGTGGCGCATCACATATCTATCGAAGACCTCATAGCTGGCGGCCAGTTGGTTGGGCGAGAAATAGACTTTGTTAGCGGCGGGTTCGCACAGGATGATGGCTTTGGCACCCGCGGCGATTTGCGCGTCGAGATACCCGCGGATGGTATCGCAGGAGATTTCCAGCAGGCGTTCGAGCAACGCGACTTCGGGATCGTCAGCGCCGCTGGCGCCATCTCCGGCAAGGAACACCGGCGAGATCGGATCGGCGATGAGTTTGGTCATCAGCGAGAACGGGCCGATGCCCATGCCCACCGGCACCAACTCGGTTTTCCCGGCGATATAGCGGATGGCATCGCACACCGCCGCCATTCTCTCCGTCAACCGGAACTCCCGGTCGTCCTCGGGAACCCGCCCGAAATGATAGGTGTCCACGTCCGCCGCCGTCACGCCCCGTGCTAACAGCAGCGCCTCCTTCTCCAGTGTCAGGTCCATCAGCGGCAACGCCAGCGGAATGCGGAAGCGCCGCGCCGATTCCTCGACCACCCGCCCCAGCCGCTGCCCGTCCAGCACGATGGCCGCGTGGTCGGGTTGCTCGTGCAGCACGAGATGGGTGCCGATGGGCATTCGCAACTCGGCCGCAGCCAGGTCCAGGTAATATTGACGGTCCATAAGTGAGTTGATTTCAGAGGTTGGAAAGGATGGGGGATTTCTCGCGATGAGACAACAATTCACCTGTGATGGGGGAACAAGGATCAGCGGCACATCGTGATTGGGGAATCACGATCCTTGAGGAGTCGGCTGTGAAATCGTGCCGCGGCTAACTGACGGTCACTTGCCTTGGAGCAGCTCCATGGCCGCGTCCACCGCGCTGCCAGCGTCCGACGCGTAGCTGTCCGCGCCGATTTCCCGGGCGTATTCCAAGGTGATGGGTGCGCCGCCGATCACGATCTTGGTGTTGATTCCGGCGTCGCGGATGGCTTTCACCGTGTCGCGCATGGCCGGCATGGTGGTGGTGAGCAAGGCGGACAATCCGACCAGCTTGGCATTGTGTTGTTTGGCGGCTGCCACGAATTGGGCGGCGGGCACATTGACGCCCAGATCGATGACCTCGATGTTGGCGCCCTTCCACATCATGGCGACCAGGTTTTTGCCGATGTCGTGCAAGTCACCTTCCACGGTGCCGATGATGGCATTGTGCTCGGGCTTGACACCGGCGGCGACGAGCAGCGGTTCCAGCACCTTGAGCGCTTCCCGCATCGCGCGGGCGGCGATGAGCATTTCCGGCACGAAGATCTCGTTGCGCTTGAAGCGCTCGCCCACCTCGGCCATGCCGGGCACGAGTCGGGTTTCCACGATGGTGGCCGCTATTTCTCCGGCATCGAGACATTGTTGGACGAGTTCCGGGATCTCCTTGCGCTTCCCGGCGATGATGGCTTGGGTGAGTGGGTGAAAGTCAGTCATAACGGCGGCAATCTAGCGGGGCCGCGCGGTCGCGTCTTGTAATACGGGACGATTCTTTGGTGATTCCGTGCTTTTCGCGACCTGGGCTTGCCACGCGCTACCGATCCGGTTTATCAGCATCCGATGCAACGCAACACCCTGCTCGACGAATTGGCCCTGCGTCCCCTCTGCTGCGATGGTGCCATGGGCACCCAATTGTTCGCCCGCGGCCTGACTCCCGGGTCGTGCGGCATGCTCTGGAACATCGAACGCCCGGGAGATGTCGGCGGCATCCATCTGGCATACCGCGATGCCGGATGCGATATCATCACCAGCAACTCGTTCGGCGGCACGCGCTTCGCGCTGGAGATTCACGGCATGGTGGACCGCTGTGTGGAATTGAATCGCGCGGCGGCCACGGTTGCCCGCGCCGCCGCCGGCGACCACGGCTGGGTGCTCGGCGACGTCGGGCCGTTCGGTGATTTCCTCGAACCCTTGGGCGATGTCTCCGTGGAAGAACTGCAGGCCGCGTTCCAAACCCAAATTTACGCGCTGATGGATGGCGGCGTGGATGCCATCCTGGTGGAAACCATGAGCGATCCCGCCGAAGCCGTGGTCGGCGTGCAGGCCGCCAAAGACTGCGATCCCAATATGCCGGTCATCGTCACTTATACCTATCAGAAAACCGGCCCCGGCGAATTCCGCACCATGATGGGCACCAGCGTGGGCGATGCCGTCGGCCGTGCCATCGATGCCGGCGCGGACATCGTCGGCGCCAACTGCGGCACCGATCTGAGCCTCGACGATTATGTCGAACTGGCCGGGCAACTCACTGCCGCCGCAGGCCATGCCAAGGTGATCGTGCAACCCAATGCCGGCTCGCCCCAAATCGAAAACGGCCTCACCGTCTATCGCGCTACCCCGGAGGAAATGGCCGCCACCGCGAGGCGGTTGTTAGACGCCGGCGCGCGCATCGTTGGCGGTTGTTGCGGCACCACCCCGGCCCACCTCGCCGCGATGAGCCAAGCCATCCGCTGCGATTGACTTTGGACTGCGGTGAAGCGCGCTTCACCGCTTTGGCGGGGGATATTGATTTCCCAGGAACGCCGCTCCTCATTCCCGGAAGCGCGAAATCAGAAATGCCAACCTGCTGGCGGCGCGGAGAAAATCTGTCAGCCACCCAAAGCGGCGATGGCTCGCCGCATCCAAAGCCGATAGGCAAACTTTGGACTGCGGTGAAGCGCGCTTCACCGCTTTGGCGGGGGATATTGATTTCCCAGGAACGCCGCTCCTCATCCCCGGAAGCGCGAAATCAGAAATGCCAACCGGCTGGCAGCGCGGAGAAAATCTGTCAGCCACCCAAAGCGGCGATGGCTCGCCGCAGTCCAAAGCCGATAGGCAAACTTTGGACTGCGGTGAAGCGCGCTTCACCGCTTTGGCGGGGGA
>Ga0118677_10010616_pt2 | contig 13529 bp, 12 predicted proteins | sample AliMusrvi5mmetaG_FD_86154 | JGI IMG/M metagenome (GOLD analysis project Ga0118677, IMG submission 86154)
GTATTGAATGCCACAATCAGAGTCGTGCTGTGCCGGGGCGCGACGGTCTGATCCGGGCTGGCGGCCAAAGTGAAGTCCTCACTGTTGTTTCCGTCAGCTGTTGTAATTGACGACGCGTCAATAACTGTCAAATCCGCCGTACCGGTGTTGCTGATCGTTAAGGTCTGTGTGACAGCCGAACCGATCAGCGAGGATCCGAAATTGACTTTGCTGATGCCCGGAACCAAGGTTGTGCCATCCTGTTGCCCGACCTCGATCAGCGGCGCTGCCTCGGCCATCCCGTTTCCTGTTAGATAGATGTTGAACGAGTGATGCATCGGGGAGTTGCTCTTGATGCGCAAGGTTCCTGTGCGCGTGCCTGCGGCCGATGGATTGAAGTCCACGGTGACAGTCGTGCTATCCCCACCACCAAACGCTACGGTCGTGTGCGGACTGGCGCTTACCGTGAAGTCCGGGCTGATCGCGTCGCCCTTGGTGACGAAAGCGACAATGCCCGTCAGGTCCGCCGTGCCGGTGTTTTTGATCGTGAAGGTCATCGAGAACGGCGTTCCACCCACCACCAACTCGGATCCGAAATCAACCACGCTGTGGCCCGATCTCAGGTTGTTTCCAGACGCATCCTCCACCGCGATCACCGGCAGTGGAACGGCCAAGCCCAAGCCCTTCAGATAGATGTCGAACACGGGATGTTGCTGGTCATTGCTGGTGATGTGCAGCGTGCCGACGAGCAGGCCGCCGATCAATGGAGTGAAGGTCACGGTGCAAGTCGTGCTGTCGCCCGGCAGGACGGTCGGGGCCGGACTTGCGGTGACCTTGTATTCCGTGCTGGCGATTCCATACCGGGTGATGGTGGCGGCAACCCCCGTCAGAGACGCCGTGCCAGGGTTCTTGATCGTGAAAGTCATCGTCACCGGCGAACTAACCGACGATGGCCCGAAATCGACCATGCTAACCTCCGGGATCAGGCTGATACCCACCGGTTCCTCGACCTCGATGACGGGCGTCGGTGAGGTCGTGCCAACACCTGTGACATGAATATCGAACGAATGCGTTGCCGGGTCGTCGCTAACGACGTGGATGGTCGCGAAGCGCGTACCCGTACCATTGATCGGGGGAGGATTGAAGGTCACGGTGAAAGTCGTGGAGTCGGTGGGCGGCTGGGCAGTCACGGTGGTCTTGTCCGTGAATTGGGACACCACAAATTCCGCCATATTCGTTCCATCTGGGGTCACGCTGTCAACCAGTAGAGGATTGATGCCGGCGTTTCTGATAGTGAAGGTCAGGGTTTTTGGCGTGGCGCCGGTCACCAGCGCCGATCCGAAACTGACCGTGCCGGAATCCGAAGTCAGGGCGTGGCCCGCCGGTTCCTCCACCACGATTACCGGATCTTGGGTGGCCATTCCATTTCCCGTTAGGAAAACAGTGAAGGGGCTTTGGGTCAAATCGTTGCTCGTGATATTCAGTGTCGCGGTGCGTTTCCCTATGACCGATGGTTTGAGGTTCACGGTGAATGTGGTGCTGACTCCCGTCGCAACGGTCTTAATCGTGGGTTGGGTCACCACAAAGTCCTGGCTGCTGTTCCCGCCGGTGGAAACCGCACTCACCGTTAGATCCTCCGGGCCGGTATTCGTGATGGTGAAGGTCAGCGGGGACGGCGTATACTGGGGCGACGATCCGAGTATCGACGGACCGAAATCCACGGTGCTGGTGCCTGAAGTCAATCCGGTACCGTCCGGTCCATCTACACCAATCACCGGGGCACGGCCGGTGCCTGTGAGCGTTATTTTGAAGGGGGATTGAGTCGTGTCATTGCTCGCGATTTGCAAGATCGCGGTGCGGACGCCGTTGGCCTTGGGGTTGAATGCCACGGCAACGGTGAATGTGGCGATTCCTCCCGTCGCAACGGTCGCGGTGGTTGGAGTGGTCACCTCAAAGTCCTCGCTGTTGGCCCCGCCGGTGGTCACGGCACTAACCTTAAGGTCCTCCTGGCCGGTATTCCTGATCGTGAATTTCAGGGTATTTGGCGTGTCGCTCACCTTTACCGATCCGAAATCCACGGTGCTGGAACCCGAAATCAGACCGGTGCCTAACGGTTCCTCGACTACAATCAAGGGGGCAAGGCCGGTACCTGTGAGCCCGATGTTGAAGAGACTATTTGTCGAGTCGTTGCTCGCGATAAGCAACGCCGCGGCGCGCAGGCCGCTGGCCTTTGGCTTGAAGGCCACGGTGAAATATGTGCTGCCTGCGGCTGCAACGGTCGCTGTTGGGGGGGGGGTCACCGTGAAATCGTCCTTGTTGGTTCCGACTATAGTCGAGCCGACGCCCGTCAGGTCCGCCGTGCCAGTGTTCCGGATGGTGAATGTCAGCGACACCGCAATCCCCACCGGTGAGGATTTGAAATCCACGATGCTGCTGCCCGATGTCAGGGCGGAACCCCCTTGTTCGACGCCGATGATCGGCGCATTCGCCGCTGCCGCCGTGCCTGCGGTTTGGGCGATGACCGCCAAGGTGAGGGCCAAGGTGCCAAACCAAGCGGCGAGAAAGCCGGGGCGGGAAAGACGTGCAGGGGATGGCGTGTTCATAGGGGTGGGATGGCGGATTCCGGTTTCACAAACTTGTTGGACAAATCACATTCCTAATCCGGCGCTTGTCAAATGTATTCTCCCGGCCTTAGGCACCTCCACCCTTGGCGGTTGCCATCTGCGGGACCGCTTGATTCAAATCACGGGTTGCGGGAAATTCGCTTGTTGGCTCGGCTTCCAATATCTAAAAGACTGTCCGTCGGAACCAACCCGAACGCCATGAAATCCCCATCACCCACGATGCTCCGCGGCGGTTTGCTCGCGCTATTGGCACTGTCATCCGGCCTGTTGGCGGAAGTTCCCGCCTACAAGGTGGAGACATCCTTCGGCCAGGAGGACTTCAATGTGGTGACCGGCCTGGGAGAAATGGTCTCGGGATGCATGCAGATTCCGATCACCGTGGACAGCAAGGGCGAGTTCTATCTGGCGTCCTCTGAAAAGAGCTGCATTGTCAAGTGCGTCCCGGACGCCAGCGTCACCCGTTGATTCATGAAAGCACATATCACGGCGCTTGCCGCATCATGTTTGTTAGCCGCGCCGCTGTGCGGGGCGGAACCTGCGGCCGCCGCCCCGGAAACCGCACTGCCACCTGTGCCCGCCGCGGACAAGGACACGCCGCGACAACCGCTGGTGCTCAAGATCGCGGTCAATGACATCTATTGCACCAAAACCGCCTGCTCGTGCATTAGCGCGATCGCCACGCGGAGTTATGACCACCTGCTGGCGGAATTGAAGGACAAGCATCATATCGCGCTGGAGTTCACCTATTTCATGGAAATCTTCGACCTGCAAAACGCGGTCGCCGGCAAAAGATATGACGGATTCCTGTGCAAGCCGTGGTCGGTGCTGCACCTGGCTAACGACAAGGACACGGACTTCAAACGCGTGGCCGATCTGCGCGACCCGCACGACCAGCCGCTCATGAGCGGGGTGTTTCTCACGCGCGCCGATTCGCCGCTCCATTCGCTGGCCGACGTGCAAGGGAAACGCATCGCTCTCGGCCAACCGGACGCTTATGAGAAGAACCAGGCGCCCTTGGCCATGCTGGCGGCGAAGGGGATCAAGCCGGCCGAACAATCGTCCTATTCAAGCTGCGGCGAAAACATCAGCGCCCTGCTCGATGGCAAGGCCGATGTGGCGGTGGTCTCGAGTTATGCGCTCACCGCCAGTTGCGCGGTGGATTTCGCCAAATCCGAACAATTCCGCACCCTCGCGGAAACCGCCAAAATGCCCCTGACCTCATTGTTGCTAGATATGCGCAAGGTTTCCCTTACGGATGCCGCGCGGGTGCAGCGAGCGTTGTTGGACCTGTCAGGCGACAAGGTTCCGAAAGATCTGACCGGCAAGGGCTTCGTGCCGCCGGCTTCCTGGAAACCTCTCAAGCGATGAACTCCGACCGGCGCAGATTCATCCGTTTCGGCGGGCAACTCGTCGGCGCGGCGGCGCTGGGTGGAACCGCCTGGCGGGTTTTCACCGGCAGCGATCCCGAGGCGGTGTTCTCGCAGCCGCGGGGTCCCTACGTCTGGCGCATCAACACGGACAAATGCACGATTTGCGGGCTGTGCGAGACGGCTTGTGTGCGGAAACCCTCCGCAGTCAAGGCGGTCAACGATCAGAAGAAATGCTCTTATTGCGTCGCCTGTTACGGCCACCTCGCGGATTTGCACGTTTTATCGGCAATGATCCAAAGCAAGGGCGTGCGGGTCTGCCCCTATGACGCGGTCATCCGCAGGGAACATTCCGGCGGCGAGGACGGATATCATTTATATACCATCGACGAGGCCAAGTGCACCGCCTGCGGCAAGTGCGCCAAACGCTGCAACCAACTGGGCACCAAGTCGATGTTCCTGATCCTGCGACCGGACCTGTGCCTCGGTTGCAACCGCTGCGCCATCGCCGCCGTCTGCCCGGAAAACGCCGTCGAGTGGGCCCATTCCTATCCCGAGGATGATTTCCGCGGAATCTATGAATTGGAAAACCAACCGGTGGACGGCGGCAGGCAACCAGGAATGGAGTCATGAAGTTCAAATCCGAGGTTGATCTAACACATCTAGCGGGTCGGATGGTGATGGTGGTGGTTTGTCTGTGGGCTTGTAGCCTGCAATGGCTGCCCGCCGCTGAGACGGCCGCCGCGCCGCCGTGCTTCAGGATTCCGAGCCAGGAGGACATCGGTTCCAGCGAGGCCATCGCCAGCTATCGGGAACAATGGCGGCCGCAACAGTATTTTCCCGAATCCGACCATTGGATCGCGGCGGACATCGCCATGCTAACAGTAATTCTGCTGGCCGGCGGCGTGATGGTCTGGCGGCATGTGTCCTTCAGCCGGTTCTGGCCGCTCCCGGCCACCACTTTGCTCTATTTCGGGGTGATCCGCGGCGGATGTATCTGTCCGGTTGGGTCGGTTGCGAACATGACGATCGGCTTGCGGCATCCGGAGATGATCGGCGTGAGCACCGGCGTGATGTTTCTGTTACCGCTGGTGGCGGCCTTCGTCATGGGGCGGATATTCTGCGTGGCGGGCTGTCCGCTCGGTGCCTTCCAGGACCTGCTCGGCGGTGGCCGCGCGCGGCGCATCCCGGCGCTCCCGCACACTCTTCTCAGCGGTCTGCCGTGGATCGTGCTGGTGGTCACCACCTGGCTCGCCCTGCGCGGCGCTTGTTATTTCGTCTGTCTGCTGGATCCCTACAAGACCGCCTTCTTCTGGGGTTACGGCTGGCTGCAACGCCTCATCCACATGACTCATGGCGGCTTGGTGGAACCCGGCATCCTGCGGGTAGGTGACCTCACCGCATGGGCGATCCTGCTCGCCGCAGTGGCCCTGGGAATCCGCGTTTACCGACCGTTCTGCCGCTTCGTCTGTCCCTACGGTGTTCTGTTAGGAATGTTTTCGATGATCGCCATCAAGCGCCGGCACATCGAACAAAGCCAGTGTGTGAAATGCGGCCGCTGCGAGAAACAATGCCCGGTCCAAGCCATCATGCGCGATGCGCAAACCAACGAATACGGCATCTCCTCCTACCGCTGCATCCAATGCAACCGCTGCTCATCCATCTGCCGCAAGGACGGCATCGGGTGAACCATGCCCCCAACCCTGTTACGACGATCCGGCGGTGATGCTTCCGCTCACCATGTAGGGGGCCCCCAGTTGATGCAGCTTGCGGGTGAAGATCCGGAACGGGTCAGGATCATTCGGTCTTGCTGAGCCGCTCAACCGGCTTGTCGTAGAGCATCTCGTGCGCCTGGCGCAACACCGCGGGGATTTGCTCGCAGAACGGGCTGGGTGCCAAGGCCATCCGCAGATCCGGGATATCCGCGGCGTTTTCCCCGGGAAACCAGTGCTCGGCCTGGCCTAACAGATTGTAGCGCATTTTCGCGAATTCCACCATGTCGAGGGCTTTGGCATAATTCCACAGCCGGAGGATTTCCCAGATATGGATGTCACCCGGAGTGTCCTGCCACTGAGGCAAACCGGTTTCCCAATTGCGGCACCAATCCTGGCCGAGGACCCGTTCCATCTCGGTCACCAGGCGTTGTTCGATTTCCGGGACCAGGGTGTCCGCCTGGGCGAGGAGATCGAGTGACCGCAGGTGCTCGTCGAAATCCGTAGGTCTGGCCGCGCCGATCGATAGCGTGTGGATCCCCGGATGGCGCAGGCACCACAGGTTGTTGAACGCCATCGGACTGAGCGGCGCGCACAGGCGGCTCAGTTTTGCGGGTGGCTGATAGAGTTTGCCGCCCTTGTCGTTCGGGCTGATGATGAAGACGCCCATGTCATGGCGCCAGGCGGCTTCCAGCGCGCGGGCATTCGATTGGTTCACCCAATACCAATGCAGGTTCACATAGTCGAACTCGCCGGTTTCGATGGCAGCGCAGATGGTATCGCAATCGGCGTGGGTGGAGAACCCGATGAAACGCGCGCGGCCTTCCTTTTGGATTTCGCGGGCCACCGCCAGCGGGCCACCGGGGGTCAGGGAATTTTCTAACAATTCAAGGTTATTGATCCCGTGCAGTGAGAGCAAATCCACATGGTCGAGATGCAGCAGCGACATGGATCTATCAAACGTGGCCCGGAATCTGGCACCATCGCCGTCCGGCATCACCTTGGTTTGCACGATGAGATCCTCGCGGGGAAGCTGCGGCAGCAGGCGACCGAGTTGATATTCCGAACTCCCGTAGCCGCGTGCCGTTTCAATGTGATTGATGCCGCACTCGAGCGCCCGGCGAACCGTCGCCTCCAGGTTCCGTTGGTTGTCATCCGGCACCACCTCCTCGTCCTGCCAGGAATGTTGGTAACGCATGCCACCGCAGGTGAATACCGGCATTTGCAGTCCCGTGCGTCCAAAGCGTCTTGTGAGCATCATGTATCCGAGCATAGCAGCCCGTTTTGCGGTGCCAAGGTTATTGTCAGAGGTCGGAGTGGCGATTTCGGAACCGCCATGACGCGCAGCCCAAGGAGCGGCATCCCATGGGCGAGGGCGTTCAGAGATGCTCCTCCTTGAGTTCGGGGTTGCGTTCCGGCGGGGATGGGGTATGAAACCGCGCGATGAAACTGATTTCCCTGCTTTTCGTGGCCGGGGCGCTGGCGGGAGTTTCCTGCGAGCGCCATGAATTCAATGGTCCGAACGGGACCAAGCAGCTTCACGAACAGGCGACGGGCCATGGGGATGCCGCGGCACACGGCGAAAAATCCGCGCACTGAGCAGGCCGCGGTGTTCCAATGGATCCACGCGATGCGCGATCACCCCGCGCCTGGTCCGCGGAAGCGGAAGTAGGCGGCACAGGCACCTTCCGAGGAAACCATGGGTGCGCCTAACGGATGTTCGGGTTTGCAGCGTTGGCCGAAGGCCGGGCACTGGTCGGGGCGCAGGGTGCCGAGCATGACCTGGCCGCCGAGACAATCCTCGTCGTCGCTGACAGGTGCGGGGCCGAGGTGAAAACGGCGGGCGGCGTCAACGTCGGCGTAGTCGTCGCGCAGGCCGAGGCCGCTGGAGGGAAGGACACCGAGGCCGCGCCATTCGCGGTCGATCACCTCGAAAACGCGGTGAGTCATGGCCAGGGCGGGCAGGTTGCCTTCCAGGCGGACCGCCCTGGCATAGGCGTTTTCCACTTCGGCGCGGCCGGATTCCAATTGGCGGACGCAGCGCAGGATGCCATCTAACAAATCAACCGGTTCGAAGCCGGTGACGACGATGGGGATGCGGTGGCGGCAGCAGAGGTCGTGCAATTCGCCGACGCCGGTGACGGCGGTGGCATGGCCGGCGGCCAGGAACCCCTGCACCAGCGACCCGGGCGAGCGCAGGATGAAATCCATCGCTGGTCCAACCAACACCTGGGATACCAACAGCGAGAAGTTTCTAACATTTCCGGCCTTGGCCTGGTGCGCGGCCATGGCATTGGCAGGTGCCGTGGTTTCAAAACCGATGGCAAAAAAGACGACTTCGCGGGCGGGTTCGCGTTGGGCGAGCGCCAGTGCGTCCAAGGGCGAATAGACAACCCGCACGTCGCCGCCGGCCGCCTTGGCATGCAACAAATCGCCGGTGCGGCCCGGCACCCGCAACATGTCGCCGAACGAACACAGGATCACCTCCGGCCGTTTGGTCAGGGCGACCGCCTGGTCGATCAAACCGGCGGGGGTCACGCAGACCGGGCAACCGGGACCATGGATCAGCCTGAGCGATGGTGGAAGCAGTCGGTCGATGCCGAAACGCAGGATGGCATGGGTTTGTCCGCCGCAGACTTCCATCAGCGTCCATGGCCGGGTGACGGTGCGGGCGATCTCGGCGGCCAGGGCGTGGGCCGCTGCGGGATTGCGGTATTCCTCGATGAATTTCATGATGGATCTGATGGCAGCTGCGGGCGGGTCTCCCGCACTCCTTGGGGCGCGGCGGCGACGGTTTCCAGTTCCTGCAATTCCTCCATTTCCCGCAGTATCTCCAAGGTGCGTTCGGCTTCCTCCGGGTCGATCCGTTGCAGGGCGAAGCCGACATGCACGAGCACGTAATCGCCGACCTCCGCATCGGGCGCGTAGGCCAGATTGATGGTTTTCTCGATGGTGCCGAAGCGGACGCGGCCACTCCGGTTCCACGGTTCGGAGGCGGAATCAACAGTAAGAACTTGACCTGGGATGGCGAGGCACATGGGCGATGCCGTGAATCATCGCCGCCCTTGGTGAAATCACAAGGAATAATCAGTAAGGGGAAGGGAGGTCTCCTCCCTTCAAAAGTCGCGGACGAGACGTCCGCGCTCCTTACTTGGGACACAGCCATGCACCGGCAAACGCTTGTCCGGCGGCCAGACCGCCATCGTTGGCGGGAAACCGTGCGGGCAGCAACACCTCATGGCCACGGTGGGCGAGGGCCGCAGCCGTCGCTTCCAACAAGCGGACATTCTGGAAGCAACCGCCGCCGAGCGCCACCGTGGTGACCGCGACATTTTCCGCCACCGCCGCCGCCATCGCGGTGAGGGTTTGGTGGAAACGGGCCGCGATTTCTGCGGCCGGCACGCTCGCTCCCACCGCCCGCCAGATGGCCGCAGCCATCGGCGCGGTATCGACTTCCCATGCCGACTGTTCCGGCAAACCGGGACGTTCGAGCCGCCAGCCGGCGCAGTCTCCTGTTAGAACCACATCGGTGGGAACGGCTGCGGGTTGCGGGCTCAGGGTGAACGGATAGGGTTCCGCCGGGCCGTGGTGCATGGCGGCGGCCGATTCCAGCATCACGGCAGCCTCGCCTTCGTAACGGGCCATTTGGCAAATACCAGCAAGGGCGGCCACGGCATCAAACAGGCGGCCGGCACTGCTGGTACGAAGCGTGCCGGCAGCACCCGCGCAAAGTTTTCCTAACAGACTTGCTGATAGATCGAGTTGGCGGGCGGCGGCGGCGGCGGTTTCCGGGCCGAGGGTTTCCCAGAGCCAGGCGAAGGCGGATCGGCGCGGTTCGCGCACGGCTTGTTCGCCGCCGGGCAGCGCGAACCGGCGCAACCATGCCACGCGGCGGCAGGTGGGGCCGCGGGCTAACAGGAACTCGCCGCCCCAAACGGTGCCGTCGGGACCGTAGCCGCTGCCATCCCAGATGACGCCCAGCACCGGTTCCGCGGGCAATAGCGGTTGTTCGGCCAGCACGGCGAGCAGGTGGGCGTGGTGGTGCTGCACTTCCAGCCGTGGCAGCGGCAAACGGCGCGCGGCGAGCGACGCGGCGTAATCGGGATGCGGATCGCAGGCCACCCACTGCGGATCAAGACGCAGCAGGCGTTGCAAGGCCACCGCCGTGGCGGCATGACGCTCGCGGGCAAGCACCGTGTCCTGATCGCCGAGGTGCGGACTCAGCACCAGGTCGCGCCATCTAACAAGCGCCAGCGCGCCTTTCACCTGCCCCCCGACAGCCAACCCGGGACGGGCCACGGCTTGCGACAGGCGCACCGGTGCCGGGGCGTAACCGCGGGCGCGGCGCAGCAGGCGGGCCTGACCCGCGGCCACCCGCACCACCGAGTCGTCGGCGGGTTGCGGAATCCTCCGGTCATGGACTAACAGAATATCCGCCACTTGCCCGAGTCGGCGGATCGCCTCCTGCGGATCATGGCACAGCGGTTCGTCGCTGAGATTTCCGCTGGTGGCGACCACCGGTCGGGAAAATCCCTGGCACAGGAGGAGTTGCAGCGGCGAGGCCGGCAAACACAGACCGACTATCGTGCAACCGGGCGCGATCTCCGGTGCCAATGCCGTGGGAAAACGCGCCGCAACCAGCACAATCGGCGCGGCGGGATCTTGCAACAGGTTTCCCTCCAGGGACGTGAGATCGGCGAACTTCCGCGCTTCCGTTAGATCGCGGACCATCACGGCCAGCGGTTTTGCCTCGCGGTGTTTGCGTTCGCGGAGGCGGGTCACGGCATCGGAGCGGGTCGCGTCCACCCACAATTGAAATCCGCCGGTCGCCTGTACCGCCACGATCCGGCCGGCTGCCAGCGCAAGGATCGCGGCCGTCACCGCCTCGCGGGATTCCGCCAGCACCTCACCCTCGTTTGTTAGAGCTTGGAGGCGCGGGCCGCAACGTCGGCAGGCGATCGCCTCGGCATGGAACCGGCGATCGGCAGGGTTGGCGTATTCGGCCGCACAGTCCGGACAAAGCGGGAACTCGGCCAATGCGGTGCGGGCACGGTCGTAGGGCAGCGCCTCGGTGATGGTGAAGCGCGGACCACACCGGGCACAGGCGAGAAACGGATAAGCAAAGCGACGGTCCTGCGGATCCGACAACTCGCGGCGGCACTCGGCACAGGGCGCCAGATCTGGGGCCAACGCCGAACCACCGGCACCGGCCAGGCGGCTCGGCGCGATGCGGAACGGCATATCTAACACACTGTGAGGCGGCATCGTTTCCTCATCGACCGCCGCGACCTGCGCCGGATGCGGGGCCTGGGGCAACAACGCCCGCAGTTCGTCCAGCGCCGTGGCAGGCCCCTGGGCCTCGATCCAAACGCCGGCGGCATCGTTTCCCACCTCGCCTGTCAGGCCGAGGTGATTGGCTGTCAGGCACAACCACGGCCTGAACCCCACGCCCTGCACGATCCCATAAACACGCCATCGCCGGCGCGACGGAACGTCTGTTAGACCAACTGGAAATGTGTCAGGTTTCTCCAATCTTCTCTTCCGTTTAGAACGCGGGGCGAGCATTAGCGAGCTTGGGAAAATTTGGCGAAGCCCTGAATGGCATGGCCGGAGGCAATGGAATGCTTAAGATTTAATGCTCTTCATCCAACAACCGCCCTAACAATGAAATCCATGCGTCGAGGCCATCACCGGTGCGGGCCGACACTTCGATGATTTCCGCCTCGGGCGCGACTTGGGTGATGGCTTCGCGGGCCAGGGCGATATCGAAGCCCGCCGGTACGGCGAGGTCGGTTTTGGAAATGAGCACCGCCCGCGCGCCGTGAAAGATCGGCGGGTATTTCAGCGGTTTGTTCTCACCTTCGGTCGCGGCTAACAGAACGATGCGGTGGGATTCGCCGAGATCGAACGATGCCGGGCAGACGAGGTTGCCGACGTTCTCGATGAAGAGCAGGCGCACGCCATCCTTCGGCAAGGTGTCCACCGCTGCGGACACCATGCGGGCATCCAGATGGCAGACGGTGCCGGTCGTGATCTGGACCACCGGGGCTCCGCCCGGGCGCAAGGCCTCGGCATCCGCCTGGGTTTCCAAATCGCCGACCACCACCGCGCAGCCGACCCGTGGGTGCAGCCGTTCCAGCGTTTTCCGCAGGAGGGTGGTTTTCCCGGCACCGGGTGAGGAAACCAGGTTGAGCGCGAGCATGTCGCGTGCCCGGAAGTATCCTCGGTTGCGTTCCGCCTCGCGTTGGTTCGCATCGAGGACCGGCTGGCCACCGTGACCGCCATGGCTGTGCCAACTCACGGAACCATCGGCCGCAGTGTGGGCGTGCCAGCCGCTGTCCGCATCGTGGACATGGCTGTGAGCCGGACCGTGCTCATGAGCCGCGTGGTGCCCATGAGCCTCATGCCCCGCGCCGGGGTCTGGATGGACATGAAAATGATCGTTGTTTCCGCAGCCGCAATTTTCGCACATATCAGGTGTCAGGGTTGGTTGGAGAGTCATCCATCAGCTCGACCCCGGAAATCGTCAACTCCCGGCCGGCCTTGAGCAATTGTAACGGCCCGCCGCATTGTGGACAGGCAAATTCGATGCGTTCGAGATCGAACTCTCCGCACGCGCCACAGCCGAAGCGGCCTGGCAAGGTTTCCATCACCAATTCCGCCCCTTCGGCAACCGTGCCGTCCGCCATGGCGGAAAACGAAAACTCCAGGGCCTCGGGCACCACCCCGGAGAGCAAGCCCATGCGGACCCACACCCGGCTCAAGCGGGTCCAGCCGTGCTGCACTGATCGCTACCTCATGCATCGGGCAAGTGGAAGTTGGGCATGCCCCCCCGTCGCATCGCCAGCCGGAACTGTCCAGCAACATTTCACCCGACCGGTAGCATGCGGACAATGGAGCGTCTTCATCCCGGAGGTGTGCCAGCAGGATCGCCGGAGGTGCTGGTATCCCTGCCGGGATGCGATTCCCGGGGGGGGGGCGATGTCTGGGATCCCTCCGGGATCAGGAGATGTTTCGACAATTTCATTTGGGTCATGCCTGAGATGTGTTTAAGGATCGGGGCAACGCCCTGGGTAATGGCATCACCATGTGATTGCGGGCTGAAAGCCCGACTTTGGACTGCGGCGGGCCACCGCCGCTTTGAGCGGCTGACAGGTTCTAACATCGGTGCCGGTTGGTCCCGGCAAATCCGGGTTCCAGCGGGCGGGAGATGGGATCGGCGTTGGCGCGGGTGGATGTTTCCCCCCAAAGCGGTGAAGCGCGCTTCACCGCAGTCCAAAGGTGGCCGGTCGGCACTTTTTCCCCTTTGCGTTCCGTTCGTTGCTCGCCACTGTGTCCGGGCATGGTGAGTTGCGAGCATTGCGGGACGGAATTCTCCGCCGGAGCGGCGGCGGAGCGGTTCTGTTGCCGCGGTTGCGAGTATGTCGCGGAACTGATCTCGGAACAGGGATTCGGGCAGTTCTATCAACTCAAACAAGGGCGCTCGCTGGCACCGGTGCGGAGCCGCCCGTTCGAGGAGCACGATTTTTCCTGGTTGGGGCCGAGGATGCTGGAAGCGGAGCGCAAGGCGGAGGCCGCGGGAGACGCGGCGTGGCTCGACCTGCGCTTGGAGGGGATTTCCTGTGTCGGCTGTGTGTGGTTGGTGGAAAAGCTGTTCGCGCGGCATGCGGGAAGCGTGCGGGCGGCGGCCAATCCGGCGAACGGGCGGCTGCACCTCGAGTGGTTGCCGGGAAAGTGTTTGTTAGAACCGTTTTTGCGCGAGCTTTGCCACTTCGGATATGTGGCGGTGCCGGCCGGGGCGGTGGCAGGCGATCACGAGCGGCGGCGGTTGGCGGCACGCTTGGGGC
>Ga0118677_10011186_pt1 | contig 13528 bp, 9 predicted proteins | sample AliMusrvi5mmetaG_FD_86154 | JGI IMG/M metagenome (GOLD analysis project Ga0118677, IMG submission 86154)
GCATAGCGGAGTTTCTCGCGAAGCTCTGCCGTCGTGTCGTGCGCAACGACCGTAAGTGTTGCCATATCTACAGTATGGCATGAGTGGGGCGTATTATGGAGGGGTTAGTTGGGGATGGTATAACAATGCAGAGCTGGCTACTGCTGAACATTTGGCAGAAACCGATTAAAGAAAAAGGTCGGCACGAGCGGCACCAGCACCACAAGCGGCACAACGCACTGCACAAGACTCATCCGCCGCACCACAAGCGCCCACACCTTGCCAAAGTGCAACAATAGCGCAAAGCCCGCCGCGACCCTCACGAGGGCGCGGCGGTTTTTCTGTTTGCTATATATGCCCATTGCGGTACTATGGGCGGAGAAGTTTTCTGTTGTTTTCCGGGGAGGTATGCCGTGATGGAATACGAATGCCAGACGTTCGTCGAGTATCATTCCTTGAGCTTCGTTGCGGGCGGAAGCAGGCACGATACACAGAAGCTGCGGGTGCCCGACCGAGATGTCTCAAATCTGCAGGTGCCACCGGATGCGTTCAGTTTCATTTTCTATGACCGACTGTACGCAACCGTCACGCATAACGGCAAAGAAGTTGCATTGATCAGCGAGCGGACAAATGAATCGCCGACGTATTATTACGGCGAGCACGAATGCCTGGCTGGCGAACTCGAAGCGTCTCCGCACAAAATCAAAATTCTCGGCAGGTTCTGCGCGAGCAGCGTGAAGATGCTTTTGCACTATGGCTTCAAGAAATCGGAGCGTATCATCCGCTGCTGCAACGGGCGGCACTGGGAGCATCTCCGCGAAAAGGATATATTGCTCGGAGCCAGCCCATGAACAACAAACCGCCGCGACCTCTTTTGGGACGCGGCGGTTATTCTTTTTGTATCAATAGGCGTCTTTGCGATCTATTATTTCGTAAATTTCTAGCAATGTATTTTTTACGGTAAACAGGACTCTGAAATTTCCGACGCGGAGTCGGTAGCCGTGTAGGGGTTTTTCTAGTTTCTTTATTTGAGGTGTTTTGACGGAGAATTGTTCCAGCGATTCGACTGCGGCGATAATGCGAACACGATGGATTTGTTCAAGGTCATCGAGTGCTTTTGTTGCCTGTTTTGTAAACTCAACTTGAAATGCCATAGCGTTTTTTTACGTCGCTCAGGGAGTAACGTGTTCCATCGTCGTGCGCTATGGCTTTTGAAAGCGTTTCGGCGTCTTTATGATCCTCATAGGCTTCTACGAGCGTGTTGTAAAAATCAACATCCAGGAGCACACGCGAACCGCCGCCGGTTGTGGAAACGATGACCGGTTCTCGCTGTGCTTTTTTGATATACAATGCGAGATCTTTGCGAAAATTTGAAATACCGACCGGCTTCCTAATCTTTGAGGTTTTAGTGAGCATACGAGAATTGTACACTTTTTTGTACAATATACAACGACGAAAAACCGCCGCAACCGAAAGGTCGCGGCGGTCATTCTTTTGATAATGATTATTACTACTCCTGCGTCACCGCATCGGCATCGACGAGCATCGTGGCGCCGCCGGCGATCATTTTTTGTTTGGCGGAGCCGGGGAAGCCGGTGCCTGCCGGAATGAGGCGGCCAATAATGACGTTTTCCTTGAGGCCGGTGAGGGTGTCCACGGCACCGTATACGGCTGCTTTGATGAGCATTCGCGTGGTGTTTTGGAACGACGCGGCGGAGAGGAAGGAGGCGCGGGAGAGTGAGACATCGAGAATACCCATAATCATCGGGTCGCCCTTTGCGAGATTGCCTTCGTGCTCCTTGATGACCTCGTTGAGCTGCGCGAGATCAACTTCGCCGGTAACGTCGCCAAGCGAGAGTTCGGTATCGCCGGTCTCGGAAATACGAACGCGGGAGAACATCTGGCGGGCAACGACTTCGATATGCTTGACGGAAATCGTCACGCCCACGAGTTCGTACACCTTGGTCACTTCGCGCAGGATGTAGTCGAGCGTTTTCTGCTTGCCGGCATATTTGAAGAGCTCAGTGAGATCGGCGGATCCGTCGGTGAGGAGTTGTCCCTTCACGATGAGGTCGCCGGCTTTCACGGTCGGGGTGCGGCGAGAGATAATCTCGTACGCCACTTCCCCACTCTTCTTGCCCTTGCCCATATCTTCGACGTTCGGCATCACGGTCATAATGCGCTTGCCGTTCTCTTCACTGATGTTGGAGACGTGACCGGAGACAGTCGAGACGATGGCGGGATTGCGCGGGGCGCGGCGCTCGAAGATTTCTTCCACGCGCGGGAGACCCTGGGTCACGTCGCCGCCGACGGATGCGGCACCGCCTTCGTGCTTGGTGCGCATCGTGAGCTGGGTGCCCGGTTCGCCGATGGCTTGTGCCGCGACGGTACCGACCGCTTCGCCCACGGAGACCGGTTTCCAGTTTGCCAAGTCGGCGCCGTAACAATGGACGCAGATGCTCTTGGAGGAACGGCAGCCGATCGGCGAGCGGACGATGACTGAAGCAATTTCTGCCATCGCGTCGATGCGCTTCGCGTCGGCCGGCGTGACGAAGTGTCCTTTCGGGAAGATGACGGAGCCTTTTTCGTCGTTGATGTCGGCGGCGAGGAAACGTCCCTTGACGGTCGCGGCGAAGACGCTGCGGATGCCGGAGGCGCTTTCGCGTTGGATCGTGCGGTATTCTTCGGTGCCGCATTCTTCTTCGCCGACCACGATGTCCTGGGCGACGTCGAAGAGACGACGGGTCAGGTAGCCGGCTTTCGCGGTTTGAAGCGCGGTGTCGGTGAGACCCTTGCGGGAACCGTGCGTGGTGATGAAGTATTCAATCGGCGAGAGGCCTTCTTTGTACGATTTGGTGATCGGGAATTCCACGACGGAACCGGACACGGAGGAGATGAGACCCTTCATACCTGCCATCTGCGTAATCTGACCGATGGTACCGCGGGCGCCGGACTTCACCATATCGGAGACCGGACCGTTGACCGGGAGCGTCGCCGGAATGAGCTTCTCGACTTCGGCTTTCGCGCCGTGCCAAATTTCGATATTCATTCGGTAGCGTTCCTCGTCGGTGAGCAAACCTTCTTCCCAGTTGTTGCGGACGTCGTCGGAACGAGTCTGTGCGGCGGCGACCAAGGCATTTTTCTCGGCCGGCACGCGGACGTCGTCGATGGACCAGGTGATGCCGGACTGCGTCACGTAGCGGAAGCCGAATGCTTTGATGCGGTCCATAATTTCCGGAATCTTGTCGAGGCCGTAACGGGAGATGAGGTCGTCGACAATGCGCGCCATTTCTTTGTTGTTGATGCTGGAGTTCACGTACGGGTAATCCGACGGGAAGACGGTGTTGAAGAGGAGGCGGCCGACGGTCGTCTCGAACACTTGTCCGCCGAACTGCGCATACTTCTCTTTCGCGGACGGGAGGACTTTGATCTTCGCCTGGAAGCCCACTGCGCCGTAGTCGTAGGCGAGGATTGCGGCGTTCGGGGTGGCGAATGCTTTGCCTTCACCGTTGGCACCGTCCACTTCCTTGGTCATCCAATAGGTGCCGAGGAGAATGTCGAGCATCTTGGACGCGATGACCGGCTGGCCGTCGCCCGGCTTGAGGACGTTCTTGTTGGCGGCCATAATCTCGCGAGCTTCGGACTGCGCTTCCGGCGAGAGCGGCACATGGACGGCCATCTGGTCGCCGTCGAAGTCGGCGTTGAATGCCGGACACACGAGCGGGTGGAGCTGGATGGCGTTGCCTTCCACCAGCGTCGGCTGGAATGCCTGGATGCCGAGGCGGTGCAACGTTGGTGCGCGGTTGAGCATTACGTACTTGTCTTTGATGACATCTTCGAGAATCGCCCACACTTCCGGTACCCCTTCGTCGATGAGACGACCGGCGCCGCGGATGTTGAATGCGAGTTCCTGCGCGAGGAGCTTGCCGATGATGAACGGGCGGAAGAGTTCCAGCGCCATATGCTTCGGCAGGCCGCACTGGTGAAGTTTGAGATCCGGGCCAACGACGATAACCGAGCGGGCGGAATAGTCCACGCGCTTGCCGAGCAGGTTCTGACGGAAGAGACCGTGTTTGCCCTTGAGATTGTCGGAGAGCGACTTGAGCGGACGGGTGCGCGCTTGCGTGGTGGCGGAGAAGTTGGCGCCGCCGCGACGGATCGAACTGTCGATGAGCGCGTCGACCGCTTCCTGCAGGATGCGCTTCTCGTTGCGGAGAATGACGTCCGGCGCATGGATCTCCATGAGCTTCTTGAGGCGATTGTTGCGGTTGATGACGCGGCGGTAGAGGTCGTTGGCGTCGGAGGTCGCGTGGCGGCCGCCGTCCAGCGCAACCATCGGGCGAAGCCCTGGCGGAATAACAGGGAGGCGCGTGAGGAACATCCACTCGGGACGCACGTTCGCGCGGATCATACCGCGGAGCAAAGAGAGGCGCTTGCCGATCTTCTCGCGGTCGGCGGTCGTGGTCTTTTCCTGGAGCACCGCGACGTCTTTTTCAAGTGCGACGAGGTCGAGATTTTTGCAGAGTTGATAGATGGCTTCCGCACCGATGCCGGCTTCGAAGGCTGCGCCGTACTTGATGGCGAAGCGGTGATACTTCTGTTCGTCGAGCACCGTGCCGACACGAATCGCGCCGAGCTCCTTGGACGCTTCGAGGTACAACTCTTTCATCTTGTCTTTGGACTTCTCGTCCTGGAGCGACTTCATCTTGACCTTAAACTCGGTCTCGAGCTCTTTGTGCATCGTCTCGAGTTCTTTGGCGTTGATTGTCGTGATGATGAAGCCCGCGAAGTAGGCTACCTTCTCGAGATCGCCGGCGGAAATGCCGAGGATCTGGGAGAGGCGCGACGGGATGCCGCGGAGGAACCACACGTGCGCGACCGGCACGGCGAGGTCAACGTGACCCATACGCTCGCGACGAACGACAGAGCGAGTGAGCTCCACGCCGCACTTCTCGCAGATGATACCTTTGAAGCGAATGCCGCGATATTTACCGCAGTAACATTCGTAATCTTTTTCGGGGCCGAAGATCTTTTCATCGAAGAGCGAATTTTTCTCCGGGCGCTGGGTGCGGTAGTTGATGGTTTCCGGACGAGTAACTTCGCCGTGCGACCATTCGCCGATGCGCTCAGGCGACGCCGGTCGGATGCGGACGGAGTCGAAGTCGGTCGCTTCAGTGGAGCCGGGCTGCTTCTTCATATTCGGCTTCGTCGGCTGACCGTGCTGCATCAGTTCAACGTCGAGCGCCAAACCGCGCAGCGTGTGGATGAGCACGTTGAAAGAAGCCGGGGCGTAGTGGTGCGCGATGCGCTCGCCGCGGACGATGGCATCGAAGGCTGCGGAGCGACCGACAATGTCGTCGGACTTGACCGTGAGCATTTCGCGCAAGGTGTGCGCCGCGCCGTAACCGAGGAGCGCCCACACTTCCATTTCGCCGAAGCGCTGACCGCCGCCCTGTGCCTTGCCGCCGAGCGGCTGCTGGGTGATGAGCGAGTAGGGACCGATCGATCGCATATGGATCTTGTCCTCGACCATGTGGTGGAGTTTCAAGATGTACATATAGCCGACGGAAATGTCTTGCTCGAACGCCTCGCCGGTGCGACCGTCGAAGAGTTTCATTTTGCCGTTCTCATTGAAACCGGCAGTCTTGAGTTCGCTGCGGATTTCTTCTTCGGTCGCGCCTGCGAATGCCGGGCAGATGGCCTGATAGTTAAGCGTGTTGGCGGCAAGACCGAGGTGGAGTTCCATGATCTGACCGAGGTTCATACGGGACGGCACGCCGAGCGGGGTGAGAATGACGTCGACCGGGCGACCGTCGGCGGAGTACGGCATATCTTCCTCCGGCAGGATGCGGGAGATGACGCCCTTGTTGCCGTGGCGACCGGCGAGCTTGTCGCCGACGAGCACCGGGCGGAGCTGCGCCACTTCCACGTGGATCTTCTTGATGATGCCGGATTCCATCGAGTGACCGTTCTCGCGGGAGAACACCTTCACGCCGATGACGCGGCCTTTCTTGCCGTTCTCCAGGCGCAACGAGGTGTCCTTCACATCGCGGGCTTTGTCGCCGAAGATGGAACGGAGCAAACGCTCTTCCGGGGTGAGCTGCGTCTCCCCTTTCGGCGTTACCTTGCCGACGAGAATATCGCCGGGGCGGACTTCGGAACCGATGCGGATGATGCCGTCTTCGTCGAGATTGCGGAGCTTGGTTTCAGAAACATTCGGAATATCGTGCGTGGTTTCCTCCGGCCCGAGCTTGGTGTCGCGCACGTTGCAGACGAACTCCTCGATGTTGATCGACGCGAATTTGCTGTTCTTCACGAGGCGCTCGGAGATGATGATGGCGTCTTCGTAGTTGGCGCCGGACCAGGTCATAAACGCAACAAGCACGTTTTGACCGAGCGCGAGCTGACCGCCATCGGTGGAGGACGCGTCCGCGAGCAAGTCGCCTGCTTTCACTGCCTGTCCCACGGAAACCGTCGGGCGCTGGTGCAATACGGTGAAGCCGTTGGTGCGGATGAAGTTCATCAGCGGGTACGAAATTTCTTTACCCTTCATTGTCTTGAGCGTAATGCGCTTGCTGTCGGCGGCAGTAATGACACCGTCTTCCGCGGCGAGCACGAGGCGGCCGGAGTCGCGTGCGGCAATGCGCTCCATACCGGTGCCGACGAGCGGCGCTTCCGGCGAGACGCACGGCACTGCCTGCTTCTGCATGTTGGAACCCATCAATGCGCGGTTGGCGTCATCGTGCTCGAGGAACGGAATCATATTGGTCGCGACCGAGAACGGCTGCGCCGCATCCACTTCCACGTACTTCACGTCAGCCTTCGGCACGCGGGTCGGCGCTTGCTTGAGACGCACTTCAACCATCGGCAACGTAATGTTTCCTTTTTCATCCGTCTCCATTGCGCCGTGGGCGATGGCTTCGTTTTCTTCTTCTGCGGCGTTGAGGTACACGATTTCTTTCGTCACTTTGCCGTTTTCTACTTTCGCATACGGCGTCTCGATCATACCGAATTCATTGATGCGGGCGAAGGCCGAGAGGCGCAACACGAGACCGATGTTCGGGCCTTCCGGGGTGTGAATCGGGCAGATGCGGCCGTAGTGACTCGGGTGCACGTCGCGCACTTCGAAGGAGGCGCGTTCGCGGGTAACGCCGCCGGGGCCGAGCGCGGAAAAGGTGCGGAGGCTTTCGACTTCCGCGAGCGCGTTTTCCTGCGTCATAAACACCGAGAGCTGGTTGGTGGTGAAAAATTCCTTCACGGTCGCTTGAAGCGGACGCGGGTTGATGAACTGCACCGGAAGCACGGTCTCCGGATCAATCGTCGACATACGATCCTGGATATTGCGCTTCATACGAGTGAGGCCGACACGCACGCGGGCTTGGAGCATTTCGCCCATATAGCGCACGCGGCGGGAACCGAGGTGGTCAATGTTGTCCGGCTGCGCGTCCGGATCGCCCATCATATCAACGAGGTGCGAAAGGGTGAGGACGATGTCGTCCAACGAGAGCGTCTTGCGGGCGAGATCTTTTTCGTCGAGCGAGAGACCGAAGCGCTGATTGAAGCGGTAACGGCCGACGCGGGAGAGGTCGTAGCGGTCTTCACTGAAGAGCGAGGTGACGAATTCCTGGGCATTCTTCGCGGTCGCCATATCGCCGTCGCGGAGTCGCTTGTGGATTTCCACGAACGCTTCCTCGACCGTCTTGGCACCGTCGCGCTCGATCGCGTCTTCGATCCACTGCTTGAGCACCGGGGTTTTAGTGAAGAGGTCTTTGAGTTCTTTGTCGGTTTTGGCACCGAGGACGCGCAGGAGAGAGACTGCCGGGAACTTGCGCTTGCGGTCGATACGCACCGAGAGCATACCGTCCGGTTCGCTTTCAAATTCGATCCATACGCCGCGCGTCGGGAGCAACTTCGCGCTGTACACTTTCTTGCCCTTCTCTTCTTCAATGCTGAAGAACACGCCGTAGGAGCGTGCGAGCTGCGGCACGATGACGCGCTCCACGCCGTGGATCACGAAGGTGCCGTGCGAGGTCATCATCGGGAGGTCGGTCAGGAAGATTTCCTGCTCTTTCTTCTCGCCGTTGGTCTTGTTGGTGAGGCGGACGATCGCGCGCACCGGAGCTTCCAAGGTCAATTTCTGATCCTTGGCGTACGCTTCGTCGCACTTCGTTTCGCCAACGGTCAACGAAACAAACTCCAGGTCAAATTTCTTGCCGGAGTAGTCTTTGATCGGGGTGAATTCTTTAAAAGTCTCTTTCAGACCGGACTCCAGAAACGCCTGGAAAGAACGGGTCTGGTCGGCAACCAGGTTCGGCATAGCGACTCGCGATGGGCGAAAACGCTTAAAAAACTTTTGCTCGCGCATAATAGTGTACAGCTAATATGATAATAAGGGCCCTCCTCCCCTACGCACACGCACAACGCAACACGCAAAAATGCGGGATATAGAGATATCCCCGCCTTTTCCCGCTATATTTGTCAGGTACCCCCAACATTATTTTGTAATGCCTCCCTGAAACGTGAGTTCCCATTACACAATCCGCGCCGCGTAGCACCCCTGCCCGCCTCTGCGCCTACCCCCTTGTTTCATCTAATACTATAGCAAACAACCCCCCCAAAAGTCAACCTTTTTCTGTGGATAACTCGTATTGACTTGCGGATTTAGGCTTTTGTCAAACAAATGCGACCCTCCACTGCCCCTCACCTGCCCTGTCGGGCATCCTCTCCCTGGAATGGGAGAGGAGCTTGCGTTGAGCGGTGGTTTTGCAGCTGCCACCTCTCCCATTCCAGGGAGAGGGTTGGGGTGAGGGGTGGCGGCGAATTTAGTTGCCGACGTGGAAAGAAAAAAGGCGGCGCAATCAAGCGCCGCCCCCGGATCACCTTCTTCACATACCCTGCGTTGCCCCGGCGATCTCGGACTCAATATCCTCGAGCGCTTTCATCGGATCGAGTGCTCCGATGATTTGCCGGCCGATGACCAGGAGGCTTGCGCCGTCCTGGATTGCCCCGCGTGGGGTGCCGATGCGCTTTTGATCGTCTGCACTCACACCCGGAGAGCGAACGCCGGGCGTGACGAGCTTCAGGTCGCGAAGCTCGTGCAGCAACGAAAGCATACCGACTTCTTTCGGCGAACAGACGAGACCGTGCACGCCGGCTTCTGCGGCGAGAAGTGCGAGACGCGACACGATGCCTTCGGGATCCATTCCGTAGATCGAACCCACTTCTTCTTCCGACAGCGACGTCAGAGCCGAGATGGCGAACACTTCGCACTCGCTGCCGGCACCGCGCACGGCGGCCTTCAGCATATCGACACCGCCGCTGGCGTGCGCGGTGATGATGTTCGCGCCCGCCGCCGCGAGCTCACGCGCGCGAGCCTCGACGGTTGCCGGAATATCGTGAAGCTTGTAATCGATCCACACCCGCGCCGCGCCGACGCGCCGCAAGAGGTCAACTGCCGCCTTCGGACCGTATTCGTCGACCAGGTTGTGAATCTTCACCGCATAGACGCGCTCGCCAACCGCCTTGGTCAACTCGACCGCTTGCGCCATCGAAAGCCCGTCCAGGGCCAGAACAATCCTGCTGCCACTCATCGCTTTCTCTCCCCCAACATAACCGTGCATTGACACGGCTTTCATCTGTTCTGGAATGTACCATACCATAGGAAATGATGCAAAAAAAACCGCCGTCGCTTGGGTTGCGACGGCGGGATGAAAAACCGGGGGATCACTTGTTCTGGACGCCCCACTCTTCGCGATACTTCCGCATCGCTTCAACGATCGAAAGAGATTGGGTGCGCTCGGAGTTAATGAGCACATCCTCAAACATCAGAATGCTCGTCGCCTGGATGCCGAATTCCTGCCGAACCTGCTCCATTGCGGACAGATCCGTATTGATACCGCGCTCTTGGCGATCGAGGATCGTGAGGACGCCTTCGAGCACGCCACCGTGCTTCTCGATAATCGCTTTCGATTCGCGCACCGCGGTGCCGGCAGTGATGACATCGTCGATCATAATCACCCGCTTGCCGTGCAGATTCGCGCCGACAAGTTCTCCGCCGTCACCGTGATCTTTTACCTCCTTGCGATTGAACGCCACGGGAACATTGCGCCGATAGTGCAGCGACAGCATCAGCGACGCAGCCGTCGCCAGCGGAATGCCTTTGTATGCCGGCCCGAAAAGAACCGTAGCGTTGTTGTCCACATCGAAAACACCGGGCTCCATAATCGCGCAGGCATATCCCGCCCCAAGCACCGCGTAATTCGTCCCACTGCCAAGCTTGGCAGCGTTGAAGAAATACGGGCTGAGGCGTTTGGATTTAAGCGTAAAACCCGTTTCGGAAAACAGCAGGGCGCCACTTTCTTGTGCGGCGACCAGCAAAGACGCCCTCGCGAGACCGATACCCATTCCGGGAAATATGGTCATTTCTTGTCCCTCCTTGTTGCAACCTCTACTCTTCGCACTACTCGCGCGAAGTTCCTCTGTGTACAAACTACCTTTACCACCCCTTCAAGTCAAGACCGGCTCGTGCAGCTGCCTGCTCGGCGTCTTGTTTGCTGCGGCCTTCGCCTTGGGCGACTAGCATACCGCGGATGTAGGCGCCGACGACGAAGACTTTGCCGTGGTCGGGGCCGATTTCGCGGAGGACGGAGTAGTTGGGCGTGGCGCCTTCAAGTTCCTGGGCGCGTTCCTGGAACGTACTCTTGGCATCCTGCCAGAGGCGGTTTTTCACGATGTCGTCGATCTTGGTGAAGACGTTTTCGGCAATGAAGCGTTCGGCGGAATCGTAACCCTGGTCGAGATAAATGGCGCCAATAAGCGCTTCCATCGCGTTAGCGATGAGGATAAGGCGGGCATGGCCGGTGTCTTTGGACTCGCCGCGGGAGAGCAGGAGCAGGTCGCCCATACCGAGCGCGAAGCCAATGTCGCCGAGCGTGTTGGCGTTCACGAGCGCCGCGCGAAACGCAGTCAGCTCCCCTTCCGGACGCTCCGGGAATTTGTCATACAAAAAACGGGTGGACGCGAGCTCCAGCACCGCATCGCCCAAAAACTCCAGGCGCTCGTTGTGCACGAGCCCTTCGTCGCGGTGTTCGTTGAGATACGAGCGATGGGTGAATGCTTGGCGGAGCAAGTTTTCGTCCTCGAACACGACATTTATCTTCTTTGCGAACTCAGAAAGGTCTTTCATAAAAGTTGGTTGTTGTGGGTAATCTTTGGGGGGGTTCCACTTCTCCCCTCACGGGGAGAAGATGTCTCGCGGAGGCTTTGCGAGCGAGACAGATGAGGGGTGAAAGTCTCTTTAGCACCACCCTTCTATGAGTTCTCTGCAACTTCGGGCGACACCCCTCACCCCAACCCTCTCCCCGTGAGGGGAGAGGTGGCAACCCCGCACTACGCCGTCGTCGACAATTTCTGTACGGCCTTGGTAATGAACGGGGTAATGTCTTCGTAGAAGTTGAGTTCGAGCGCGTCTTTCAGGCGGAACCAGCGGGCATCATCAAGACCGCCTTTTTCTTCTTCAAGCTTGATATCAATGTACGGCGCTTCGGCGAGGAAATAGCTCACTTGCTTGCGCTTTTTGCCGGTGTTCGGGTCGGACGCGATGTACTCGTTGTTGCCGATGTTTTCAATAAGCTTGATGGGCAAGCTGGTTTCTTCCAGAACTTCGCGAATGGTGCCGGCTTCCAGCTCCTCGCCCGGCTCGATTCTGCCTTTGGAGAGCGTCCAATGCCCGAAAATATCGTGCACGAGCGCCAGGTAAATCTCGCCTTCATACCGAGCGTACACCACCGCACCACCAAGGCGCTCGATCGGCATCTTTTCAAACGGCACCGGACGCTTGCGGCTCGCCGCCTCTTCCTTTCCCGGCTCGCCAAGCTCCTTGTACACCGCACCAAGCACGCCGTTGATGAAGCGACCGCTGTTGTCGCCGCCAAACGTTTTCCCAAGTTCGATGGCTTCGTTGATGGCGACTTTTGCCGGGACTTTGTTGCGGTCGGAGAAGAGAAGCTCGAAGAGTCCGAGGCGCAGAATATTCCTGTCCACCATCGAGATACGATCCAGCGGCCACTCGGGAGCAGCCTTTTCGATGATCATATCGATGTCGGGAATACGATCCACGACACCGAGCAACAGCTCTTCCATAAACGACAGATCACCGCTCGCCGAAGAGGTATCATCGGAAACCCATTGCAGCGCATCGCGCGTCTCTTCCCGCGACATACCGCGGAAGTCGCGCTCAAACAGCGCTTGGAGAACAATAGAGCGTGATAAGTGTCTATTTGCCATATGTGTTCAAAGAGCTCCACCCCAGTTGAAAGTTTATAAAGTTTGTAAAGTTGAAAGTAGTAAACCAGCCCCTACTTTATGAACTTTAAAAACTTTATGAACTTTTAACTCATCCTCATCTGCAGAACGTGTCTTACTTGGCTTTCGTTGCTTTTCCCTTCTCCTCGACCGGCGCGCGACGAGCAGCCTTCCTCACCGCTTTGGCGGCGACGTCCACAATCACGCGACCGCGGTACCGTCCGCAGGCTGAGCACATATGGTGCTTGGAGCGCATTGCGCCGCATTCACAGGAAATAAGCGCAGGCGTCGAAAGCGCGTGATGGCTTCGGCGATTGCCTGTGTGCGACCTGGTGCTTCTCATTCGGACTACCATATTCTCTATACTACTATACCTGTCAAAAAAAAGAAAGCGCCGGTGGATAACCCCCGGCGCCATGTGACCTTCTGGTCTGAATTCAAACCCGCTCACAACTTATGCAGCCTTATCCAACTGCATAGGCTGGCAACTCGTGACCGACAAAACAAAGCCGGTGCAACGCTCCCGTGCGCGATGGAAAGACAGCGCCATCGAACACTTCACATTGAAGGCGCCGTAGCTTGTTGGAAGTGCGCACGTCCTATTCGCACAGAATGCGCACTTACCAAGCCCTTCCGCTGCGGGCAGAAACCGAATCTCCTCGGTGTCCCGCCCTATTGCCTCCGCTACTTTGTCGGAGGAGAACCCGCCACAATCAGGCATAGAGCCTCCCTAGAAAAAGAACCTGTTGCTGACCAACACTTTATTAAAGCACACTCTTGATATTTTTACAAAACGTCCTCCTGTGGACAATCGAGAGACCGTGTTGAGCAATGGCGTCCAGATGCGCGCGCGTGCCGTAGCCTTTATGCTTTGCAAAGCCGTATGCCGGGAATTGTGCGTCCAACTCAACCATCAAATGATCGCGGTGCACTTTCGCAACAATCGACGCCAGCGATATTTCCGGATGAATCGCGTCGCCGTGAATAACGGTTTCTTGCGAATATTCCGCCGGCGCGTGCAGCGACCCGTCCAAAAGAATATGCACCCCGTCCGGCTTCGGTGCCAACTTCCGCACCGCGCGTTCAATAAGGATTTTCATCACCCGCGAAAGCCCGTACGTATCAATCTCATCCGCCGTTGCCAACACAATCGCTGTCCGAATCACCCCCGATTTCTCCAACTCCCCCGCCCGAACCGCCCATTCCTCCCTCCGCGCCTCCGAAAGCACCTTAGAATCTTTAACCC
>Ga0118677_10011190_pt1 | contig 13526 bp, 6 predicted proteins | sample AliMusrvi5mmetaG_FD_86154 | JGI IMG/M metagenome (GOLD analysis project Ga0118677, IMG submission 86154)
ATTCGTAACTTTGTAGCTGTTTAAACTGAAATACTATTGCTTAAATATATCGTAAATATTAGAGTCTGTTTTCTTATTTTTATAATGGTTTTTCTGGCTTTTAATGTTGAAGCACAGAAAAAGCAAAGTGTTTCTATTGATGAGCTCGACTCTATAATTACTACCACCTATAATGCTGTAGAAAAGATAAATGCGAGTGATGTGGATATGCTTCCGGTGTATGATTGCACGCTTAATGAGGCAGAAATTACTATTGAATTTGTTAAAAGATTGGGTGCTTTTAATACAGTCAATACTTTGGATGGGCAATTGGTAGAGGTGTATCGCAAATACAATGATTTGTTGTCAAGTATTCCTAAACTTAGGGTAATTATTGATCAATATGTGTCGTATCATGACTTTTGGTATTATAAAAAGGGTCTTGAATTGCTTAGCAAAGGAGATACTGTGAATGCAAATAGCTATTTCGATAAGTCATTGCTGTTTAATCCTTTTTATATTCCTTCTGTTTATCAAAAAGCTGTAATCTGTTTAGGTAAAAATAAGGTGGCTCAGGCTGCTTACTTAGTTGAAGATCTTCAGAAAGTGATCTATCCCGAAGATGCTAATCTTAACCTTATCAATGGTTTGATTGAATTGATAAGAAAGCGCTTTATTGATTATGGAAACAGGCTTTTATTGTTACAAGATTATAATGGTTCTTTAGAAGTGTTCCTTGAAGCCGATACTTTTTGCAGGCATTATAATAAATTCGATTGTAGTGCTTTTCAAAATGGAATTTCATTATCAAAATATGGGCTTTATCATTCGTATCTTAAGGTTGCTAATCAGGCTTTAGATGCAAATAAGCTGAGTATTGCCGAGACTTTTATCTTAAAGGCAAAAGAATATGCTATTTTAAATCGCAAATATATTGTTGATGACAAAGAAGTTGATAAAAACATAAAGAAGCTTTCGAAGTTTTATATGGAATTAGCTTTTTCTTACAAAAATAACAGTCAAAAGCTGCAGTCTGATTACTACTTTCAGAAAGCTGACGGATTGTGTAAGCTAATTAATGATGCGGATTGCAGTAAGTTGGTTGCAAATGCAGAACATTCGACTTTTGTAGCACCTGCTCAAACAAATATTGCAGCTAACCAACATAAAAAGAAAACATCTCATCATAAAAATAAAACAAAACATAAGCAACATCAAGACCTTGCATCAGCTGTTAAGCATAAAAAGAAAAAAACTGCAACTAGTAAGAAAAATATTGAAACAATTACTGTAAAAGAATCAGAAACAAACGTTACTGTAAGGAATAGTTATTGGAAATTTATTGAAGAAGGGGATGCTTATGCTAATGAAAACAAGTTTCAACAGGCTATTGATAATTATGTTATGGCTAGAAGTCTTGAATCTACGGCTTCTTTTACTCCTTGCAAAACACTTGATTCGTTAATTAAGCAGAATGTTATTAATATTATAAATAATGATCTGCAAACTGCGGGTTTCCTTGTATGGGCTAACGAGTTAGCTAATGCAGACAGCATCTATGAAAAGAGTATCAGGAAGCAAAAGCAGTATCATATAGAGAATGATGAGGAATTGAATGCCTCTTTAACGCAACTTAAGCAGAAAATGAATACAAAAGGTTGTCAGAACCTGCAGGATAAGATAGATATGAATACTGCTATGGCTAAGAATAATATTGCTTTAAGAGATTATGTGAGAGCCGGGAATTTGTTGGAAGAAGTTCTGAATATTGCTGTTCAAAATAAGAATTGTGTCCTGTTAACTGCTAATACTGTGGAGGCCTGGCAACATATTAAGCCTGTTATTGACTATTATAAATATAAAGAGGATGCTAAGGCTGCTTATGCTGCAAATGATTTGAAAAAGTTTGTAGAGAAATATCATGCAGCTGATGTGCTTTATCTAAATTCAAAGCTTGACACTGCTAAAATTCCTTATACGGGCATTGTTGATTATCTGCGTTTTCAAAATAATAAAGAAGCTAGCTTTTATACTGCAAACTATTATGCAACTATTAATGATTGGGATGGTTGTTTGCTGTTTCTTAAGCTATTAAAAGAAGAAGATTATGCTGCAAACAAAACTGAAGAGCTCCAAATTAAGGTTGCTAAAGCAAAAGCTTTAACTGATAGTCATAAAACTTTTAAATTAGATGTGAATACTATGATAGAGCAATATACCGGTGGTGACAAATGGTTTAAATACTTTAATAAAGCATATAAGGCTGCGTATTAAAGTTAGTTTTTGGGTGGTAAATAAAGAAATTAATCACCACTTTTAGAGCGATCCATTTCCCTTTTAGTGTCTTTTGTCTTTATTGTTTCTCGTTTATCGTAAAGTTTCTTCCCTTTTGCCATCGCAATTTCTAGTTTTGCAAGCCCTTTGTCATTTACAAAAAGTAAAGTGGGGACAATAGTCAAGCCTTTTTCTTTAGTTTTAGAAAACAATTTCTTAAGCTCTCTCTTATTTAGCAAAAGCTTACGCTCTCGCTTAGGTTCGTGGTTATAATGAGCCCCACCGAAAGTATATTCAGCAATATGAAGGTTCTTAACGAACAATTCGGTGCCATTAAACGAACAATAAGAGTCAGTAAGGTTAGCTTTGCCCTCTCTTATAGATTTAATCTCGGTGCCGGTCAGTTGAATGCCCGCAGTATATTCTTCAACAAAGAAGTATTCGAAAGAAGCCTTCTTGTTTTTAATCTTAATTTGGTTTGCCATTAAAGTTTTATTAAAAGACCTCACCCCAACCCTCTCCCACTTCGACTCCGCTCAGTGACCGAAGGAGAGGGGAGGAATAAGATCAGTATAAATATAAATCTATTCGTAATTTTTAATTCGTAATTCGTAATTATTGTTCCCTTAAGGAGCAATTCTCTTTATCTTCCAGTCCTTATTGTTCTTACTACAGTACTTAATACGGTCGTGAAGTCTGTTTTCTCTGCCTTGCCAGAACTCTATCCTTCGGGGAATTACCCTAAAGCCGCCCCAATGATCCGGGCGATTGATAGGTTTATCACCTTGCTTCCTTACAAACATATCTTTCATCATCTCAAGGAAGTTTCTATCAGGAATCTCAGCACTTTGTTCAGAAATTATAGCACTAATCTGGCTTTCAAGCGGACGACTTGCGAAATATTCATCCGATTCTTTCTTAGAGACCTTCTCAACTTCACCCTCTATACGCACCTGACGCTCCAGCTCTTTCCAATAAAAAACCAATGCCACATTAGGATTCTTCTTAATATGATTTCCCTTGCGACTATCATAATTAGTATAAAAAACAAAGCCTTTTTCATCAAAACCTTTTAGTAAAACTATCCTGGCCGAAGGAAAACCTTTGGTAGAAATAGTAGCTAGAGTCATAGCCGTTGGGTCTTCAATGCCCGCATTTATAGCTTCTTGAAGCCACTCTCCAAATTGCTTGAATGGATCCTTACTTATATTTGTTTCTAAAAGCTGGTGCTTCTGGTAATCTTTCCTTATTTTTGCAACTTCATCGTTAAGCATAATTGAATTTAAATTTTTTACAAAAGTACAACACAATGAGGAATAATCTTACTATTATTTGTTTTATTTTTTTATCACTTCTTATAAATACAAGCTACGGTCAGTCGTCTGCTGAACTTTATAACAAAGGTCTGGCCCTGGAAAAGGAGGCTAAGTACACTGAAGCTATTGCATCTTTTACTTTAGTTATCGATAAGAGTCCTTATTATTTCGAAGCCTTCACCGAAAGGGGATATTGTTATTATTCTCTTGGCAAAAATGCGGAAGCTCTTAAGGATCTTAACGCTGCTATTACTAAAAATAAAGAATATCATCTTCCTTATTACTATAGAGGAATGCTTTATTTAGATCAAGATGATTATACTAATGCAAGTATTGATCTTAATAAGACAATTGCTATGAAACCTAACTTTGTTGATGCTTATATTAAGCGTGCTGAGTTGAATATAGCGACTAAAAATCACGAAGCTGCAATTAATGATTACACCAAGATTATAGGTATGCGTGCCAATGATGCTTCTCTTTATCTTAAAAGGGCTAAAGCCTATAATAAGATAAAGAAGAGGCAGGAAGCGGCCAAAGATTATTCAAAAGCTATTGAATTAAAGCCTGATTTTGCAGAAGCTTTTTACGAGCGAGGCATTTATTACTTTAGTTTTGGCAAACCTGAGGCTTCAATTACTGATTTCTCGAAAGCTATTCAATTAAATTATAAACCTAAAGAAGCTTATACTAAGCGTGCTGATGCATATTATCAAACTAAAAAATATAATGAAGCAATAGCTGATTACACTAAGCTAATTGATGAGTTTAAAATGACTGCTTCGGATATACATGTTAAACGTGGCAAGTGTTATGTTGCAATTAATAATTCAGAAGCTGCTATGAAAGACTTTTCTAAGGTAATAAATACGGATAGAGATAACGAAGAGGCGCTGATTATGCGGGCTAATATATATGTAAAGCAGAATAAAACGCAACAAGCTATCATTGATTTTAAGAAAGCGATCATCACTAACCCTAATAATGCGTCTGCATACATAGGAAGGGCTCGTATGTATATTAATCAGAAGAAATATGACGCTGCTCTTGACGATCTTAACGAAGCTATTAAGATAAAACCTGATGGAGAAGCTTATTTTTTAAGAGGAGGCATCAAAAGTGTTAAGAATGATACGACTGGTGCTTGTAAAGATTTAAAAGCTTCTGCTAATCTGGGTTATGAGGAGGCAATTGCCAAAGTTGATGAGTTTTGTAAGTAGGATAATTCTTCTTACATAAAGACAAATAATTTAATTACTTTTGCACTTTATTATTAATACAACAATAACATGGGTTTAAAATGCGGTATCGTGGGACTTACTAACATTGGTAAGACAACTATTTTCAATTGTATATCTAATACTAAGGCTGAAACTACAAACTTTGCTTATAGTACAAGTAAATCGAATATGGGTGTGGCTAATGTGCCCGATCAGAGGTTATTTGAGTTGGATAAGGTTATAAAAGCAGAGAAAGTTGTGCCTGCAACTATAGATATTGTGGATATTCCAGGCCTTGCCAAGGGAGCAAATCAAGGTGAAGGTGTGGGAAATGCTTTTCTTGCTGATATTCGTCAGACTGATGCTATCATTCATGTTTTAAGATGCTTTGATGATGAAAATCTTCCACATGTTGAGGGTTCAATTGATCCCGTAAGGGACAAAGAAATCATTGAATTTGAGCTTCAGGTTAAAGATCTTGAAGTAATTGAGCGTAAAATTCAGCGTACTGAAAAGGGTGCTAAGTCTGGGGATAAAGATGCTAAACATGGTTTGGAAGTTCTTGGCAAATATAAACGACATCTGGAGAATATGGAGAATGTTCGTACGCTTGAGGTGACTGAAGACGAGCGTAAGTGGGTGAATGATATGTTTCTTTTGACCGAAAAGCCTGTTATGTATGTATGTAATGTTGATGAGAAGTCAGCTTTGACAGGTAATAAGTATGTTGATGCTCTTAAAGAAGCTGTTAAGAACGAGAATACCGAAGTTTTGATAATAGCCGGTGCTTTAGAGGCCGAGATTGCCGAACTTGAAAGCGAAGAAGATCGCATAGCTTTCCTTCAGGATTATGGACTTACCGAACCTGGTGTAAATGTCTTAATTCGTTTGGCTTATCGTTTGCTAAATCTCATTGCTTTCTTCACAGTTGGCGGAAAAGAGAACCGTGCCTGGACTATTCACAAGGGTATGACGGCTCCTCAGGCAGCTGGTGCTATCCATAGTGATCTTGAGCGTGGTTTTATTCGTGCTGAAGTTACTAAATATGATGATTTGATTAAGTATCGTTCTGAAGTTAAGGTAAAAGAAGCCGGAAAACTTGCTGTTGAAGGCAAAAATTATGTAGTTTGTGATGGTGACATTCTACATATCCGTTTTAATGTGTAAATAAGATACAGAAAAGGAGTTTAGGCTTTTAGTAGTTTAGACTATTAGGAAGAATTTTAGCCGTTAGCATTGATTTGTTGACGGCTTTTCTGTTTTCAACTTCCTGCCTGCCGGTAGCTACCGTGTACCCACAAGTATTATAAAAATATAATTATATTTCGTTGCTTTTCGGACAGACATCAGCTCATTTATGCTACAAAACAAGATTTAAAAAACAATTCTAACAATATTTAAATTAACATTATAGTGAGCAATCCGCGAGTCCCGACGACGAGAACTTAAATAAATGCACAAAAGTTTATTTCGGGATGGCTCGGGTTGCGTTTGTTTTTTTAATTGTAGTTTTGAAGTAAATGAGATGTAGTCTTGATCTTTTGTTACTTTTCCATCAAGGGAAAAGTAAGTAAAAGTAAAAGGAAATTAATTATATTATAACATCTCATGATTTTCATTTTATTAAAAAGATATGGGTACACGGTAGCTATCGGCAGGCAGGCAAGCAATAATTGTTGCGTAAACTCCTGTTAGTTTTTTTATACTGACAATTATAAATCAATAAGTACTTAAAAGCCCTAACAGATTTTCAAAACCTGTTAGGGCTAAATTATTAAGATAAGCTAATAGCCTAAAGTCTAAACAGCTAAAAGCCTATTAATATTTCGTTACCACTTCAGCATAATCTCATCAGTAAAGAGCCATGATGGTTGCCCCGGATACTCGTGCCATGCAGGTAATTTGCCTGTGGTTTTTGCCGTTAGCCGGAAGCTTGTGTATTTCTTAGCGTTTTTAAAAGGGATGGTATAAGTAAAAACATCCTGAAGTGTATTTTTGTCAGTAAGCTGTGGTTTGATAGTTCCTGCAACTTCATAATTAATGTCATCAACCGAAGCTTCAACAATAATGTCATCTGGAAGCATAATCCATGACGAAGGTTTAAATAAAAAGCGCACACTTATTTCCTTTAGCTCCAAAGGTTTCTTAAGACTGCATTGTGCAATAAAATCTTTCTTCTCAATACCTGTCCACTTCACCATAAAGTTACCGGCTTCACCCATCTTGCCATCAAACAAAGAAGTGTCGCTACCACCTGTATATTTATCACTTATAGCATTTACAAAGGTGCATTTCTTTACAGGATTGTAAGCAAAAGTAAGAGTAGAGATCAAACTGTTAATGCGACCTTCTCTTGTAGCTATCGCACGGATATTGACAGGGGTAGATGCCTTTATCGAAGACTTGTAAACAGGAGATATATTGTCAGGTTTCTTGCCATTCAAAGTATAATGAATTACATCATTGCGATCGTTCTTTTTGATGGTAATAGTCACATTATGATCATCATCTTTTGTAAAACTAAGTTCAGGTTGCTTAAGCATTTCATCCGTAAAACCGAGGTGACGAAACCAGTACATTAGCTTTTCATCGGTTATGTTGTCGATGTCCATTATCTCCGTAAGCATGTCATTCTTATTCTGTTCATATTTGTTAAGAATATCAATTACCTTATCGGGATAATAAGTGATGTTGGCAGCAAGTCCGGCAGCATATAAGAACGCTTCAGGAGGGTTGGAACCGTTTAGATTACACACTTCAATCTTCATATCTTCGGCAATCTTGGGCAATCTACTGAAAAGCTCCTTCTTCCCGTCAAGGATACTTTCTTTATTATTTAATAATTTAGAAGGATATATCTTTACTGTCTGACTCAAATTTCTAGCCGTTAGCGGGATGTTTATGATTAGAGTTAAAGTTTTGCCATCATAATTCCAGGTGTTATCACCACCATCATAACTATATTTATACTCTTCATTATTAACAATAACCTTCTGTGGAGGCATGCAATTAGGAAGCTGCAATTGATAAGCCTTTTTTGCAGACATGCCTTTGTAAGAGCCTTTTGTTTCATCTATATTTATAATTACTAAACTGTCGCCTGAGATACTTTTATTTATGCTTGTAGTGCAATACTCATTCTTTTGATAAGAAGAGGTAGTGCCGTCATCTTCATAATAGTTAAGAGTTGCATTTCCCTTTCCGGGGATAAAAACAAGAACCATCGTATCGCTAATGTTAGCCAAATTCCTTACGGGAGAATTCATCGGGATGATACTACCGGCCTTGGCATAAACTGGAACTTCACTCATTGCGAAATCTCTTTTAATAACCTGATTTCCTTTTAACATCCTACCGGAATGCATCTCAAACCATTCACCTTCGGGTAACCAAATCTCTTTGGTTGATAAGCCGGTTAAAGCATCAGCTTTAGTAGCTATAGGTGCAACTATAAGGTCGTTGCCGAAGAAATACTGATGTTTAAAGCTGTATGCTTTGTCCTCTTCAGGATAATCATAATACATGGGACGACAGATGGAAATGCCATTATCATAAGCATTACGGGCATTTTGGTAAATATAAGGTTCCAACTGATAACGGGTGTATATTGCTTGACGCATCATCTCAAAATGATTAGGATACATCCACATACGTCTGTCAGTAGCGCCCACTTTAGTGCAATGGGTCCTCAGGATGGGACTGTAAGCCCCAAACTGTAACCAACGCAGATACAACTCAGGATCTTTGTCTTGCCCTTGATGCCCGCCAATATCATGACTCCAATAACCATAACAAACATTAGAAGCAGTATGAGTAAAATAGGTTTCATAATCTAATGTTTCCCAGTTAGAGGCAGCATCACCGGAGAAGCCAATCTGATAACGATGGTTACCCATGCCACCCCAACGATGAAAGAGGAAAGGACGCTTTTCGCCCCTTCTTTCCATGTCAGTAAAGAAAGTATAATTGAGCCACCATGTATTACTTAAGCCTTTTACACCTTTGTTCTCTAACCATTGTTGCCAATCGAGCCACCAAAAGTCTATGCCGGTTTTTTCAAGTGGATGCAACACTTCGTTAAAGTAAGTTTTAGCCCACTTCTTCTCTTCTATTTTAAAAGGAATATATGGACGACCAGTTGTGTCAAAATTATAAGCCTTTGCAAACCTGTTGTAACAGTCTTCAAAAGGAGCTATGCCGGAAGCAGGGTGAAGATTCAAAGCTGTCTTAAGCTCCATCTTATCAGTCCAGTCTAAGAACTTATCAGGGTTAGGAAACAGATTGCGATTCCAAGTGTATCCTGTCCATCCAACCTCTTGATCAAAGATATCTCTCTTGCCATATTTGGTTCCGATACCCCAGGTGTTGTGCCATTCCATGTCAATGATAAGCACATCTATAGGTATGTTGTTTCTTCTAAAATCTTTTATCAGTGTCCTGAACTCTTCATCAGAATAATCCCAGTATCTCGACCACCAATAACCAAATGCAAAGCGTGGAGGGATAGGTATTTTACCTGCCACTAAAGTGTAATCTGTTAAAGCTTTCTTATAATCATGTCCATACCCAAAGAAATATAAATCCTGTCTGTTAGCTTCAGTGCGGGGAAGTATCCAATTCCAATCAGCAGAACCATCAAATAAATGACGTTTACTATCATCAATCACTGCCCATCCATTGCGGGATATTAAACCGTCTTCAAGCTTAACATCAGCTTCGTTAAACACACCATCCAAAGTTCGGGTTGTGCCAAATAGGTTTTTATCATCCTTAGAGTCTGGTGTCCATGTTTGTTCTTTATTGTTTAATTGAAAAGAGATGGAGAGGTTGTCTTTAGTAAACTTACCGGTCTTCTTATAAACTAGTTTCAACTGATCTGTTTTAATGATAAGCTCCTCCTTCGAGTCCTTAGTTTTAAACTCCGGAACCTTAAGATTCCTGTTTATAAAGACCAATGAAGCCTTGTCTTCAAATATCCCCTTCTCCGACCATTCCATCCTTATCAACTGAGATGTGAGAATAGTAAAACGAGCATTACCCGAGATCACAATTGCCTTACTATCGGCCACCGGATTGTTGGTTTGAGACATGCTTGTCAGCGATATAAGGATTGTAAAGATGTGCAGAAGGTTTCTAAATCTTTTCATGTTTATTGTTATTTATAATTATGCAAAGTAACAATAATAAATTCATAAAAGCAATATTAATTTGATTATAGATTATTGAGTTTAGGTGAGAACATTGCTAAAGAAACATATCCATCAATTAGCAATTATAGTTATTGAAGTACATAAAAAGCCTTCACCAAATGGATGATGAAGGCACTTAAGTATTATTATAAAATGTATGGACAGGCAATTACCCATCCACACATTTTATACATTCCTATTTTTTCTTTAGATAAGAGAAAGGATTAATAACGTTAGCTCCTAGATTTGCATTGTTATAAGCCAATCCATAATCTTGAGAATCTAAATTTCCGTTTCCATCAATATCGCATATAACATAGCCATTATTAACTGTTGGGTCGTCTGAATTTGCCGCTACATAAATCATTGTTGCATCAGCTGATTCAAGATTGCCGTTTTGATTAACGTCTCCACCCCAAATCCATGCATGCGTTCCATCTTGTAACATACCGTTATCCCAAGCAAATTGAGATATGTGATTATAGAAATCATATTTAACTGTATCAGTAGAAAAATTAACTGAATCGCTCCAGGTTTCTATGCTATTTCTATGTTTAATTTCTATATAATGATATCCTGTTATTCCAGCTGATAATGAAATTGTAATTAATCCATTATTATTTAGATTAACTCCATAAAAGACAGTATCTATTGTGCAAGGATTATTAGGATCTGTTACATTTGTTTTCCTTATCAAAACCATAACAGTATCAACTGTAGTACCTGAGAAATTTTTATATAAATCTCCGGTGTTCCAATCTATACCTTTAGTTTGATTCATAGTACCCGAAGAAGAATTATAATACTCCTGAAGCATTGCAGTTATATTCAGAGTCTTTGTAGATTGGTTAACTGTAATTTTTACCACATTCGATGCTACACTTCCTGTCCAGTCTATCATACAAGATACACGTGCAAGACGTTTGTACCAGGTCGTATTGGTAAGCGACGTCGGATCATAAGTGGCTGCATTACTATTCGGAATATCAGAAAAACTGCTTGAACTGCTTGTGGTAGATTGCTGCCATTTATACTCCAGTGTTCCTGTTTGTCCGTTGGGACTTACAGTACTTGTAAGTGCAGCAGGATCGAAAGGACTATTACCTGTTTGATCCCCGGCTATAGTTCCTCCATTTGTTGGATTAGTACAATCAAAACTAAATTCGGAATCAAGATACTGGTATCTGGTATGCGTTCCATCGTTGATTTTAGCATAAACATAATATTTTGTGCCTGATGTTAAACCTGAAACTGTCCATGCTAAAGTAGATTGAATAATTGAAGAGGCAGTTGCAGAGAAATTTTGTGTGCCAATAGTTGCTGAATTATTATTATTGTATGGATTACGGTCAACATCGAGATAGAAAGTTACTGTACTCGCGTTTGTATAACTTCTGTAGGTGTATTTGAATTGTAATGCATCATTGTTGTATATAGTTTGAGTACCTGACGAAAGTTCAACAGCGTTTTTAACAGCAACTGATGTTATTACATTGGGCCAAACAGCACTTGTCCATGTTAAAGTTGCTCTTGCCCCCGAACCTCCTAAAGTTGCATTGTTATTATAACCTGCAATAATTGCATTTCCACCATTTGGAATACTTGCGCTTTTTCTGTTTCCGGCAATATCCCTACTGTAAACAAAGCCTGTATTTTGACCTGTATTTTCGAAGGTGTTAAACCATGCTCTTTCGGTAGTTGTCATAGTTGCCTGACCATTTGATACAGGGGTTGCCAAATCAATAGTTCCATGGTAAGCAAGAATGATATTCAAATGGTCAGAAAAATTGTAATTAGTGCCAAGAATATTGTAAGTATAGCCTATCTCGTTGTGATAACCACCCGGCAAACTTGTCCAGAGGCGATTATATGCACCTGTTAAAGATAATCCGGTAGGATAAGCAATATTTTGATAGTAATTGTCGGCAAATAAGATATTCTGATAAATTTGAATCGGAGTATCTATAGTTGAACCCGGTCCAATAGGAGTAGGTGTGCCTTGTGGATCGGTAGCAGTAAGTGGATGTGGGTCAAGAGAGGTGACTTGTTCCACTTCTATGCCTTGTAATCCCAGCAATCGTGCAATTTCATACACCATTCCACCACCGCGACTATGTCCGATTAAATGAATAGGCAACTCGGATAAAGCAGGTTGAGAGTTTTGGCTTTGATAGATTTTTGGAGCTATAGCGGCTGCTACTTCCTGTGCTGTAATTCCTGTTGTTAAATGGTTTGAAACCGCTGTCCAGTTTACCAATACTACAATTTCACCGGAAGTAGCAGTAGCCAGATTATAATTCCAATTGCTGCATGTTGCAGTAAGAGCACCTTTTGTACCGCTTACAGTGATTGTTCCGATTTGTCCCACACCACCTGAACGTGCAACAATTGCATTTGCCATTTGCTGCATCCATGCGGGTTGCGAACCATCAGGATTCCAACCATGGATGATAAGGGTAACTCCAGCACCTTGTTTAGCAAAAACCTGAGAAGAACCGCTTGCAGGATTTACTATAAATGCTCCCGATACGGCTGTGGTTTGTGCTGTTCCACAACTGCCTGTTACTACACAATAATAATAGAGCGTACCAACTACAGTTGCCTGAGGTGTATAACTGTTTGTTTGTGCTCCATTAGCTGAACCAAGTGAAGTTCCGCCTGAATTACTTGCTGTGCCATTGCTGTGCCATTGATAAATTAAATTAATTCCCGTTGCTGTTGCCGTAATTGGCGTAAATGTTCCATTCAGGGTTTGGGTTTGAGCTGCTGTTGATTGACTGTTTATAGCTGTTGCAGGATTTACTATAAATGCTCCCGATACGGCTGTGGTTTGTGCTGTTCCACAACTGCCTGTTATTACACAATAATAATAGAGTATTCCAACTACAGTTGCCTGAGGTGTATAACTGTTTGTTTGTGCTCCATTAGCTGAACCAAGCGAAGTTCCACCTGTATTCCCAGCAGTAATATTGCTGTACCATTGATAAGTTAAATTAAGACCCGTTGCTGTTACCGTAATGGGAGAAAATGTTCCATTGATACACTGTGTTTGTGTGCCTGTTGACTGGCTGCTAATAGCTGTAGCAGGATTTACTATAAATGCTCCTGATATTGTACTGGTTTGTGTTGTTCCGCAATCTCCGCTTACTTCACAATAATAATAAAGTGTTCCAACTGTAGTTGCTAATGGTGTATAAGAACTGGAATTAGTTCCTGTTATTGTTCCTCCTGTAGTATTTGCTGTAGCATTGCTATACCATTGATACATTAAATTAGTTCCTGTTGCTGTTACAGTAATCGGAGTAAATGTTCCATTTTTGCATTGAGTTTGAGTTGCTGTGGACTGGCTGCTAATAGCCGGATTGATACAAGCACAATTTGTATTATAACTTGCCCCGGCATCCTTATGTGTCCAGTTAGTTGTTGACCAGGTGGCATTATCCACCTGAATACAGCTTAAGCCGGGATTGCTGGTTGCATAAAAATTAGAGCCTGACATGTTGGTGTTGTGCCCATTTTTAACATTCAAACCCGTTAATGAATTATAA
>Ga0118677_10011192_pt1 | contig 13525 bp, 12 predicted proteins | sample AliMusrvi5mmetaG_FD_86154 | JGI IMG/M metagenome (GOLD analysis project Ga0118677, IMG submission 86154)
GTGGTATCCCATCCTGTGATTGATGGCAGTCCGGCTTTGTCAAGAATCTGGGCGCCCGGTTCTATTTGCCAAACAACTTGAATTTCTTCCGCTATCGAATCTTCATCAAGAGAAGAAAGTGCAACTATATGGTGACCGCATGAGCCGGTAGCGGATAATGCTCCTCCCGATATATCAGTGACGACCCACTGCCGTCGACGAACTTCAATGAGTTGACCTGGTTCCGGTAACGTGTTGTTTATAGACATAATATGCGCAGGCAGCTTGAATTGATATAAACAGTCGTCGAATACGTCAACTCAACGATATGTGGCAACATGTGCCTGCATACTTGCGCCGATAAGCTCTCCAAGTTTTACTGGTACGGCATTACCGATCAATCGACCAATCACTTTGATATTGACACTTCCACCTTTGGGAACGAAGGAATAGTCGACCGGAAAACTCTGGATAATGGCGCCTTCACGCAATGAGATGGCTCGATCTTGATCAGGATGCCCAAACCGCCCACTTCCATAACCATAAAATTGAGTAGTCATTGTTGGTGCTGGATCATCCCATCCCATTCGGCCATAGACGCTGGCATAAGTTTTACCTGCCTTACGCATATGACAATCCGCGACCAGTTCACTTGGCCAATCGCGCCATGTACCTCCAGGTCGTGACGCCTGTATACGTTGAAGATTGATAGGCGACAGTTTCGATGCTCTATGCAACAAATCATTTTGACAAGTTGAGCCCGCGTCGAGATGTGGTAAATCGCCAATAGCTTTTCTCACCGTTTTTCGTTCCGCTCCAAATACGTCGGCAGATAGCAACTCTATTGGACCCAACTTTGATGCCAAAAGAACCAAGCGATTACGACTTTGAGGGATACCATATTCCGCACAATTCACTACCTCATATTTCACTGAATACTCTTGTTTTTTGAGGTCTTCCACAAAGGATTTGAAAACGTTCATATCTCTAAGACGAGGAACGTTTTCCATTGTAACCAAATCCGGCTCTACCTCTTTGACGAGACGAGAAAATTCCTTGAGCAACCACCACCTTTTATCAGTATCTGAAGCTTTCTGATTGTAAGATGAAAAAGTTTGGCAGGGGGCACATCCAGCCAGTAACTTGAGCCCTTTTTTTCTATAAAATGGCAGAAGGTCTTCAGCTTTCAAATCCTCTACCGATTTTTTCAAGAATTGCGCATCATTGTTTGCAGTGTAGGGGAATTCACATGCAGGATCGACATCGACACCTAATCCAACGCTTATATTCGCATTCTTAAGGCCATGAGTCAACCCTCCAACCCCGCAAAACAAATCAATTGCATAAATTTTTGGGGTCATTTCCATAGAATGATGGTAATGTAATTATAGTGTATATTTTTATTATCTATGATGTACTTTAATTAATACTGTTAAACTTTCGTCATAAAAATTTATAAAATCAACATTTTTTTGGAATATGATATACTTGATATTTGGCAGGACATAATAAGTTCACATTCCTTTATTGCTATTATCTGATCGTATTCGCCCTTACTATCTTTATCGTTACACAAACCATTGCTGTCGTTCCATTCAAGCCATTCTATCGCCTTTTCAGAACTCAATTACTGGATCTGGCCCCAAAGGCTTTAATTCATTGTTGATGGGTTATGTATCTTCGAATTATAAGACTTACACCACCGTTTAGATATAAATTTGTGGTAGTGTAATTTACTTTATCACGGGTGATAAACCATTCTCTGTGTTAGATATTTTGTAATTTAACAATAACCTCTTAAGGTAATCATATCAGAATTTTGGCATCTGCTTTGCCTCTTTTTACTCTATATCGCGTGCTCTGCCTTTGCTTCCCTTCATTGCTCGGTTGTCATTTTTTTGCGGTAAAGATAAGTGCAAAAAAAGAGCCACGCCAACAACTCGCTTCATTCCACTGCGTTCAGATCAGGACTTTAGAAAAACCGTCTGAAGCACAGCCTTAGAATCATGGCACTTAAATGCCAGGAAGTGCCGGTTCTGTTCGCCACTCCCCTCCCCTGTCAGGTTTTCCTTTGCCTGACCTTACAACACTTATAATCATACCCGCTTCGCGGGTTCAGGATTTCATTCAACCCCGGAGGGGTACGGCAAGGATAGGCCAGTTTACCTGTTTTGTACAAGGGCCGTTCGCTTCCGCTCTTCGTTTGTGCAGCTCTCTGTTCTCCCCTGCGCAAAAAGTTTGCCTGTCCGCGGTTCAGCCTCTGTCCCCCCGGGGAATGATTTGAATAGAGAAGATACCGGCAACCGTTAACATTTACCGACATGAAACAGTCTCAGACACATTCACATTTAACCCATCTGATAAAAGGTGTATCCATTCAACCACACAGCATTTTGCTGGCGAGGAGTGGATAGATGAAGCGGTAATGAGTATCGAATATTTTCAAATCCTTTTTACCTTATAGCTAATCAGTCCGGTACTAACCGGACACTACCCTCAGAATTATGGATGCTTACCAAGTCGGGAAACTTTTTCCCCATGAAGAATACTGTACTGGCCGGGAAATGAATGTTGCACTACCGACAGAAGGTTTTTTCCATATCCTGATGTCACTCAAAAAGATTTCGCGCAAAGAAAGAAAACTGTTTACAAGAGGTACAATCACAGCTTCATTATTTGAACAGCGTGATATTCCTTTTCTTGTCGTGGATTTCGGAGAGAATTTCAGCATTGATATCTCGTTTGACATCTCAAAATTTGATGATGAAACCCGCAGAGTCTGGTTGTCGTCAGAAACAAATGCAATTGCAATTTTTCTTGTGGAAGCAACCACTGGTATAATCGAAGGCATGCGCCTCATTGGCGTAGGGTTTGCTCCAGAGTTGCGTGCAATCTGTGCCAGGCAAAAAGGCCAAAAGGGCATTGAACAGCGTGTTCTTCTCATTCATTCAGCGTTTACAACAAAGGATATGGTCCGGCATGCTATTGCCAAAACAGTCTTTAAACAACATTCTTAGCCGTGCGGCGGCTGCTTGCCCCATCTGGCAGCAGCCGTTTGCCAGGTCTCCCTCCCTGCTCCAGTGTGCTCCAGCAAATAATTACCAGTCAAAAAAATATTGGCCACTCCCCTTTTCTCCAGCTAACGCTATTCTGGAATCATAAGGGTCTATATAAAGGAAATCAGTGCCTTCCACAATATTTGTGGATGACATAATCCGATTAAGGATGATATCCATAAAACTTTCCAGAATACATACCCTTCCCGCACCAGACTTCTAAACTGAAGACTTAACCACGATTCTTGAACTGCCACTTGGAGGGACAGAAGTCTCTGCTGGTTTCTCCTCCCCTGCCAACAGCTATCAGTGGGCAATTCCGGGCATTACCTTTCTTAACGGGGATATAAATACCCTTTTCTGAAGTCCTCCAAATTGCACTTGAGAGAACCCTTTTATATATTTGACTTAAGGGACAAATAGGGGGCAAAATGTCCGTAAAAATACCCAGAGAAAATGACACAACTACAGGCACTGGAACTGCTAAAGCATGCAAGGAACCGATTTACACAACGCGAAATTGCTATACAAATTGGCAAAGATGCAAAAACTGTGCGTCGATGGGAAAAAGGTGAGGTGCCATGTCCTGTAATGCTCACTTCTGCATTACGCGATATGTTGCATTCCTCCTCAATGAATACCATGAGTACAGTTCCCAAAAGATTCCGTTTTATTGACCTGTTCGCGGGTATAGGGGGTATTCGTATGGGCTTCGAAGCTAACGGTGGAGAATGCGTTTTCACAAGTGAATGGAACGAATTTTCCAAAAAAACCTACCTTGAGAATTTTGGTGATAACCACCCGTTTGTCGGTGACATAGTGAACTATTCTGGCGAAGACATCCCCGACCATGACGTGTTGCTCGGCGGGTTTCCATGTCAACCATTCAGTATCGCCGGAGTTAGCAAAAAAAACTCACTTGGCCGGCCGCATGGCTTTGAATGCACAACACAGGGAACGCTTTTTTTTGATGTTGCCCGTATTATTGCCTGCAAACGCCCAAAAGCTTTTCTGCTGGAGAACGTTAAAAATCTTTTTTCGCACGATAAAGGCAATACGTTCAATATTATCCTGCAAATACTACGTAACGAACTTCATTATGATGTACACTACAAGGTCATCGACGGGCAGCATTTCACACCTCAGCATCGGGAGCGGATTATTATCGTGGGATTTCAGAAAGAAACCAGTTTTTCCTGGGAAGATCTGCAAATGCCAGTCAAAGGGCCACTCTTAAAATCAATCCTGCATAAAACCGACGGTAGCGAACCAATGCTGGAGTGGGATGGAGAACGATTTTTTAATCACGCAAATCGTGTTGTTCAACCTAAATATACCTTAACACCAAACCTTTGGGCCTACCTGCAAGCCTATGCTGAGAAACACAGAATGGCTGGAAATGGTTTTGGCTTTGGCATGGCCTTCCCTGATAGTGTGACACGTACTTTATCTGCCCGATATCACAAGGATGGCTCAGAAATTCTTGTATTTCAAGGCGAAAACAAACGGCCACGACGACTAACCCCCCGTGAGTGCGCACGCCTTATGGGATTCCCGGACACATTTCAAATACCAGTGAGTGATACACAAGCTTATCGCCAATTCGGCAATAGTGTAATCATGCCTGTCATGAAAGAAGTCGCCCGAATAATGGAGCCACACATCAGGTCACTTATCAAGCAGGAACAACAAGTTGCGACCTTGGCCACTATCTGATGGTTGACGTGGTCGACATTGCTACCCGTAGCCGGATGATGTCAGGGATACGCGGAAAAAACACAAAACCTGAAATTCTTGTCCGGAGTATGCTCCACCGCCAAGGCTTCAGGTTTCGTCTGCACGACAGAAGATTACCAGGAAAACCAGACATTGTTTTTCCTCGTTATCATGCAGTTATCTTTGTTCATGGATGTTTCTGGCATGGGCACGAATGCCGATTATTTAAATGGCCAGAAACACGACCTGAATTCTGGCGTGAAAAAATCATGCGTAACCGTTACCTTGATCATAAGTCTCAAGAGGCATTGCTTACCAACGGATGGCGGGTGGGCATCGTTTGGGAATGCACCTTGCGTACAGGAAAAAGAAATCCCGTAATTATTGCACAGAGCCTCACACAATGGCTGCGGAGCAATGAACCATTTAAGGAAAACTGGGAATGAAAAAGGGCTACTTGTCCGAGTATTTCGAAGGTGTTGCAGCAAAGCGATTGACTGCTGTAGAGGCTGATGAGACTCGTTCCAATCAGCACGAGTACAATGCTACGAGAAGCATGCTTGAATTCATCGGCAGACCTACAGAAAGCAGCCGGCTACCAACTCGGTTTCTATATCTTTCTGATGAAGATCCTGACCCTATTGTTGAAGACGCTTTTCTCACACTCTACGATAGTAGAAAAGGCCAGACTCACCGGTCTGCCGAGTTTCGGTTTTATTTCCCTACAACAACTGTTTCACTTAATGCCGCGGAGGGTGATTTGCTGGTATTAGCCAAAAAGCGCGATGGTGGATTGCTTGTGGTTATTGCTGAAAACGGTTCGAGCATATCGGGGTCGCTTCAGGAAACGGATTTTAAAGTACGTTAAGGATTATTGGATGCAGGAATCCACCGGTAAAGCGTCGGAACAGATACCCCGAGATTTTTTGCCACATCTCGTGGTGGAACACCGTTAGCCAGCAACTTTTTTGCTGAAAGAATTTTACTGTCCGTCATCAGGCGCTTGCGGCCACCCTTCCTGCCAAGTTGGCGGGCCATTTCCAATCCTGCACGAGTACGCTCAACCGTCAGTTCCCGCTCCATTTCAGCGAGGCTTGCCATGACGTGAAAGAAAAAACGGCCTGATGGCGTACCGGTATCAATCGCATCGGTAAGACTTTTGAACTGAACCCCTTGTTTCTGAAGTCCGGCGACCAAATCAACCAAGTGCTTTACGCTACGTCCAAGTCGATCAAGTTTCCAGACAACAAGCGTGTCTCCCGTCCGCATCAGTTCCAGTGCCTTGGTAAGTCCAGGGCGTTCGGCCCGTGTACCACTCACTTTATCCTCGAAGACCTTTTCACATCCAGCCTTGGTTAATGCCTCAATCTGAAGATTAAGATTTTGATCCTGTGTTGAAACCCTGGCATAACCGATCAGCATCTCTTTCTCCGTTTATTTTCTCAATACTCATTTAAAATACGATATATTAAGAATTAATATCAAGAACTATTTTTGAGAAACCTAACTCCATTGTTTTTGATAGTTCAATTTTCCCTGACAAGTATTCTCAAAAACCCTCGTTTTTAAGAGGAGTATCAATGCCACGTCGTTCAGTTATTTCAGCATCAGAACGCGACAGATTGCTGGTTATGCCGAATACCGAAGATGAGTTGATCCGGCACTATACTTTCAATGATTCGGACCTGTCGATTATTTTTCAGCATCGGGGTGCTGAAAATCGCTTGGGGTTTGCCGTGCAACTCTGCTATATGCGTTATCCTGGAATGATAATACCTCCAGACGTCGAACCGTTCGCTCCACTGCTTCGTATTGTTGCAAAACAGCTTAAGGTAAAAATGGATGTTTGGGAAAAATATGGCCGACGCGCTGAAACACGCAGAGATCATTTAATAGAATTGCAATCAGTTTTTGGCTTCAAGGCATTTACTAATAGGCATTTTCGCCCGTCTGTACAAGGGTTAGATGAGTTAGCATGGCAAACCGATAAGGGTATTGTGTTGGCTGAAAAACTTCTTGATAGTTTACGCCATCAGCATATCATTATTCCAGCAATAGATGTTATCGACCGCATCTGTTCTGAGGCTATTACACGTTCAAATCAGAGCATTTATAGAGCATTAACCGAACAGCTTTCGGATGAGCACCGTCAGCGGCTCGATGACTTGCTTCAGCGAAAACCGGAGAGTCAGATTACTTGGCTGGCCTGGTTACGGCAGTCACCTGCCAAGCCAAACTCACGGCAAATGCTCGAACACATTGAGCGCCTAAAAACCTTTCATGCCATCAATCTACCCGCAGGGATTGATCGAAAAATCCATCAAAACCGCCTTCTCAAGATCGCTCGTGAAGGTGGTCAAATGACTCCTGCTGATTTGAGCAGATTTGAGTTGCTCAGGCGCTATGCGACTCTGGTTGCACTTACCTTGGAAGGTACGGCGACAGTGACTGATGAAATTATCGATCTTCATGACCGTATTATCGGTAAGCTCTTCAACGCAGCGAAAAACAGGCATCAGCAAAAATTTCAGGAATCCGGGAAAGCGATCAATGACAAGGTGCGGCTCTACGGAAAGATCGGGCAAGCCCTGCTTGCTGCGAGGCAAAATGGTGGGGATGCTTTTGCTGCAATTGAGTCGGTCATGTCCTGGGAAGCGTTCACCTCAAGTGTGACAGATGCGGAAAAGCTTGCCCAGCCAGAAGATTTTGATTACCTGCATCGTCTTGGGGAGAGTTACAGTATGCTGCGCCGCTATGCTCCAGCATTTCTCGGTATTCTGAAATTGCGTGCAGCACCGGCAGCACAAGATATGTTTGATGCTATTGAGGTTATCCGTACTCTGAACGCTGATAACAGCCGAAAAATACCATCGGATGCTCCCACTGCCTTTATCAAAAAGCGGTGGGAGAAATTGGTTTTCAGCGGTGAAGGTATTGATCGGCGCTATTATGAATTATGCGCTCTGTCGGAACTGAAGAACAGCCTCCGTTCCGGCGATATGTGGGTAGAGGGATCACGCCAGTTCAAGGACTTCGAGGAATATCTGTTACCTGCCAATACATTCAATATTCTCAGAAATGCAGGGACATTACCGCTTGATATCAACATCGACTGTGATCAATATTTGCATGATCGTCTGGGTCTTTTGGAGCAACAACTGACGACCGTCAACAACATGGCCCAAACCAATGATTTGCCTGATGCTGTGATCAATGAATCCGGCCTGAAGATCACGCCGCAGGACACCGTCGTTCCCGCAGCGGCAAAAGTGTTCATTGACCAGACTGCAATGTGTCTGCCACACATCAAAATAACCGATCTCCTTATGGAGGTTGATGCGTGGACTGGCTTCTCCCGCCAGTTTACACACCTCAAGATTGGCGATATGGCCAAAGATACCTCACTGCTTCTGACAGCAATTCTGGCAGATGCTATAAACCTTGGGCTGACGAAAATGGCCGAATGCTGTCCGGGCACGACATACGCAAAGCTCTCTTGGTTGCAAGCCTGGCACATCCGAGATGAAACATACTCCGCAGCTCTTGCCAAACTGGTCAATGCTCAACTCCAGCATCCGTTTGCACAAAACTGGGGTGACGGTACAACATCATCATCGGATGGGCAGCGATTCAAGGCTGGCAACCATGGAGAAAGTACCGGTCACGTCAATCCGAAGTATGGGACCGAACCCGGGAGGATGTTCTACACTCACATCTCTGATCAATACGCACCCTTCAACATCAAGGTTATCAATGTCGGTGTCCGTGATTCAACCTATGTCCTTGATGGCCTACTTTATCACGAATCAGATTTACGGATCGACGAACACTATACGGACACCGCTGGTTTTACCGATCATGTTTTTGGATCCATGCATCTTCTTGGCTTCCGATTTGCTCCTCGTATCCGTGACTTGAAGGAGACAAAGCTTTACATTCCAGGAAAATCGGCTGATTATCCGGCACTTGAAAAATTGATCGGTGGCAAGCTGAATATCAAACATCTCCGCAGTCATTGGAACGATATTTTGCGGCTGACGACATCAATCAAACAAGGCACGGTGACAGCCTCTCTGATGCTTCGAAAGCTTGGAAGTTATCCTCGCCAGAATGGTTTGTCGTTGGCGTTACGTGAGTTTGGTCGCATTGAACGCACCTTGTTTATCTTGGACTGGCTTCAAAATGTCGAACTCCGACGCAGGGTGCATGCAGGGCTGAACAAGGGTGAATCTCGCCACTCATTGGCTCGTGCCGTCTTCTTTAACCGGCTTGGTGAAATCCGTGACCGCAATTTTGAGCAACAACAATATCGGGCAAGTGGCTTGAATTTGGTGACTGCGGCAATTGCGCTCTGGAACACAGTGTATCTGGATCGTGTCATCAAGTCATGGAAGGAACAAGGTCGGCCAGTGGATCAGCTCCTCTTGCAAAATCTTTCACCTTTAGGATGGGAACACATCAACCTGACAGGTGATTATGTATGGCGCAACCGCTTTAAGAGCAAAGAGGGGCATTTCAGAGCCATCAGGCCGTTACCATTTCCTTAACGTACTTTAAAATCCGTTTCCTGAAGCGACCCCAAATACCCACTCTCAAGAAACTCCTGTCCCATGAAAATCATAGGTATTCCCGGGGAAGTAAACAAAAGTGCTGCTCCCAAAGTGGAACGTTTTCTGGCAAAATAGCTACCAGCGTTACCAGGACAAATCATTTCCGGAATTCGAGACTGTCCATTGGAATCCGCATCGTGTGATTCAGTGTAGATAACCCGTTCAAACGCATTGGTATTAAAGCGCTGGGATATCATATCACGGATTGCATACATATCACGACATTCGTCATCACCGACAACAAGGACATTGCGTACTGTCCATAAGTAACCAGCATCCCATTGAGCATCAAATCCAGCACCTCCTGAGTCAACGTCTTTTGTAATCCACTCGTTGTCCTTCAGGTCTTCAGCAATAGATATTTTCCATGGCTGTCGCTGTTCAATCAGCGAATTGATCCTCTGCATCAACTTCCAACCATCAGGAATATCATGAGCAGGATCGTTATTCTGGTCATTCACATTTCGAATTGACCCGACTGAATCCCAGCGAAGTCCATCAACAAAACGTTGCTCAAGCCAACGGAGTGCATTATCACACAAATATTGCTGAACCTCGGTACGCCCATAATCAAATCGCGTTTCGCCCCAGGCTGTTTTGCTTCGCCAGTCATTGTAAAAGTATATCCCGCCTTTGTCGTTTTCCGACCATCCATCAAACTGCCACATGTCATCACATGGATATCCAAGATGATTATAGACAACGTCAAGAATGACGGCTATACCCCTGTTATGAGCTTCATTGACGAAGTTACGAAAGCCGTCAGGCCCACCATATTCATCTTCGATGGCGAAAATGTACGCAGGATTATAACCCCATGAAACATCACCGTCAAATTCAGCAATAGCCATGACCTCGATAGCATTTATCCCAAGATCGGAGAGGTAGTCGAGCTTGCCTATTGCAGAAGCAAAGGAGCCAAGTTGGCGAAGGCTTTGTGGATCAAGCACAAAGCTGCCAATATGCATCTCATAAATAACAAGCTCATTCCAGCAAGGCGCAATGTAATCAGGAGTCGAGTATGATGTTTCCGAGGAGGCAATAACGCTATTGAGAAAACCGCTTTTTTGAGTCATGGAGCGAGCATAAGGATCGTTTCGCCAAACCAGTGGTTGTTCTTTATAGGAAATTGCAAACTTGTACTGGTGTCCCACAACAGCACCTGGAACATCAACAGACCAACAGCCATTATTTTCATAAAACATTGGATCAGATGTTGTTGACCAATCATTGAAATCTCCCGCCACAAAAACTTGGGATGCGAAAGGAGCCCATACACGAAAACTCGTGCCTCCTTCGTAAACATAGGCCCCCATATAAGGTCGGAGCGAAGAAGGCATTATTTGGTTCTCCCGGATGTACTGTTCAGTAAGCTTCTACTTTTAAGGTACCTATCAATATGAGCTCAGGATTCAAATACCGGCTTCTGCAATCTGAGCAAGAGCACCATCAACCATTGGAGAGTATAAGTCAGACGGGACTACTGGGCCACCAAATTTTACGCACACCATATATCGAGTGCCTTCGACATAGTTATCCTGACAATAAATTTTCTTCATTACGCCAGAATTTGTCGGCATATTGGCCATCTGATCGTTAAAGAAAATACATTTCGGAGTGTTTGGGCAATCAGGCATAAGATATACCTTTCAGTGTTGTGTTTGATTACATTGACCTAAGCCCATAAATCTGAACACTATATATCAGCGCCAGGAATTTCCTTGATCTGCTCGGAAAGAGATTGATATTCCTGAAATAATACCGAGACTTGAACATATAGCCCTACCCTCAAAATTAAACAGCGCATATGAAGAAAAGTAAATGATTTAAGTCATTTCCTTTTCTTCATATGCCGATCTTTCAACCAATTACCTTCATAATAAGCGCCCCTGCCACAACAGACACTCGGCCCCTCAGTCAACATTTTTATTGTAGCCCCAACTTGGGTAAATATAATTTCAAACTTATCCTGATCATAATCAAAATATGCATTGATACTATTTTTACTTTTTCCAGCTCTGAGACCAGTCACCTGCAGATCACAAACGTTAGGTATATCATTCGCAGTATTTATATCAACCATAATTTTTGAACCAACTTCCTTAACAATCATTTTCCCAACCATCCCTTTCTCTTTAAAAGAATAGGTTCCTGACAGATCATATGCCAAAAGATTGTTATGCATGACTGATGCAATAGCAAAAACAACCACCATACTTACCTTTAGAGAACTGATCTTCATCTTTTTTGATACAACAACAGTAGTATTACGTCCATAAAGCCGATCCATGCCAAAACAGACAGCACCAGCAATAAAAAAAGCTTAATTGTTTTAAAAACACTTGATGATGCCCGTTAATTCCTTGCTAAGATCCAGTTTAATCGGTGTGAGTCATTTCATCCACTAATGACCGGCTTTTCTAGCTATATAGAAAAAAAGTCGGCTTATCGTTTTGGACTTATCCAGACCCGGAAAACAACGGTTAAACTGTATATTAAATCCTTCATCAGCATAATATTTACCTTGGGCATTCTTACGATGATTATTCCTCCTGAACGATATCAGCCTGAACCTGTCGATCCTGCGAAGCTAAGCGAGTGGCTGAGTTGGTCACTCGGGTTCTTTTCTGACCCTTTACTGCAGAACCCTTATCTGGATCTGACTCTCCAACTAGATCTTACAGAAACCTATGACAGATATGCGACTAGTAAGGCATCTGGCACTGAGGGAACATTTTTCGCTTGGCTGGTCTGGCATCTCGCTCAAACTCTGGCCTCCCACCCTTCTTTTAACCTACGCCGTATAGGTGAACAATGGTACATGCTGGGCAACCCCCCCATTTTTATACCCGTCGCTGTTGGGGGGAGCAAACGTTTTAGCGAAATCGTACTCGAGGATGTTTACAAACAGGACTACCCAACATTTATTGGCCATTACCTACAAAAATTGGCAATGGCCCGCAAACCAGATAATGAACCAGTCAAATCTAGTGATGTCTTTGATTACGCTCATTTCATTGGAAACTTGCCCAATTTGAGATTCACGGGCATGACGCTGCATTGGCGTCCCAGCCAGATGCATGGTCAGAGTTTTTTCTACTTTGGTCAGCGATATCGCGAAGGGGTGCGTCTTCTAATGCCATTATCCGTCAAACTGCATCACGCCTGCACAGACTTCTTTGTGCTCGACGAATTGCTTGTCGATTTCAACCGCCGATTAGTAACGCCATAGCAGATTATTCTGAATTGCAGGACTGATTACGGAGTAAGCTGCTTTTTGGAAAATATTTATACGATGGGGTTATCAATGCCAATCTCCCCTCTCCGATCCAGTAAAATGTCTTGAACGAAATGATCGATCGTGTGCATCCCCTCATGACGCATTACAATGTCGTGTGCCAGTTTTCCGCCAAGGCGGTCATCCTCGTATGGTGCAAGACTCCATTTCTTCATGACCCAGTCGCTGGGCCGCTGAAAATAAACTGTATTTGAAATATCATTCTTCCAGGCTGGATAGTTGATTTCGTCAAGTTGTTGTTTCAGATATATCGCATTTTTCAGAATCAACTCAGCTTGGCGACGGTACCCTTCCACACCGGTCTTATGTATTTGCCACCAGAATTTCAATGGAGCTAGTGCTGAACGCGAACAACTGATTGTAGGAACCGAATCGTTCAGGTATGAGACGCGAAACGGGTTTTGCCTGGCAAGGACTTCATTCGTCGTAATGAAAAGGCCCAAAGGCTCATCGAAACCAAAAAATTTATGCCCACTGACAGCGATGGAATCGAAATGGCGCAGAGAGTGATTGACCAGATCTGCATGTTCGGTAAAAGGCAGGTACCCTCCAAATAGCGCTGCATCAACATGACGGTATACTGCGACAGGTCGTTTTCTCGTCAGCACCTCATCAATCGCTTCCTGATTGTCTATCCCCCCCTTAAAGGTCGTGCCCACAGCAATAACAATCAAAGCCGGGCGACTTGTATCCAGTGCTTGTTCGAACGCAGGCACCTCGATTTCACCCCTGACGTTTGTCGGTATCTGCTTCATCTCCAGGCTTTGAAGGTCGCTGAGCCTCATGATAGAGTAATGAGCCTCTTCCGATACGTACAGAATAGGCTTGATGTCGCTGAGTGATCTTAAGCATTTGACCCCGAAATA
>Ga0118677_10011193_pt1 | contig 13525 bp, 15 predicted proteins | sample AliMusrvi5mmetaG_FD_86154 | JGI IMG/M metagenome (GOLD analysis project Ga0118677, IMG submission 86154)
CTCCAAGAGTTTTCCACCTATGTCAGACGAAGCAACGACTCCAACCCCCGCCGCTCCCGCGGTGGCCAAACCCAGCCCCGCCCCACCCGCCGCCGCACCTGAGGCCGCCGTCGAGGGCATGCCACCCAAGGTGGTCAAGCGCGACATTTTCGCCGAAATCGGCGGAGGTGAAGAGGAAATCAAGATTCACAAGGCCAAGGGCTCGAAGAATGTCATCCGTGGCATTGTTCATGTGACTGCCACTTTCAACAACACCCTGGTCAGCGTGACTGACACCAACGGCAACTCGATCGGTTGGTCGAGCGCCGGCAAGATGGGCTTCAAAGGTTCCCGCAAGAGCACGGCTTACGCCGCGCAGGTGGTGTCCCAAGACGCCTGCCGGCAAGCCATGGGTCATGGCCTGAAGGAAGCCGAAGTGCGCGTGAAGGGACCGGGTTCGGGCCGTGAGGCCGCGGTTCGTGCGGTGCAAGGGTTGGGTCTGGAGATTCTCTCGATCCGCGACGTGACGCCGATCCCTCACAATGGCTGCCGCCCCAAGAAGGCCCGCCGCGTGTAATTCAACTCAATTTCAAAACAACAGAACATGGCACGTTACACAGGTCCCCGCGCGAAAATCAGCCGCCGCTTTGGTGTCTCTCTCTTCGGCCCGTCCAAAGCGCTCGAGCGGCGCAATTTCCCGCCCGGTCAGCACGGTGTGCGTGCCGGGCGCAAGAAGAAGAGCGAGTATTCGGTCGCCCTTGGTGAGAAACAGAAGCTGCGTTTCCAATACGGCGTGTTGGAGAAGCAATTCCGCAAGTATTACGAGGAAGCCGCCCGTCGCCGCGGGGTCACCGGGGTGATTCTGCTACAATTGCTAGAGACCCGTCTCGACAACGTGTGTTACCGCCTGGGCTTTGGCAATACCCGCCAGGCGGCCCGCCAGTTGGTCAACCACGGACATATTCTCGTCAATGGCCATTGCGTGGACATTCCGAGTTTCCAGTGCAAACCGGGCGATGTCATCAAGGTCGGCGGCAAGCCGTCCTCCAAGCAACTGGTATTGCGCATGCTCGACCTGACCCAGGCGGCCACCGTCAAGGATTGGCTTACGCTGGACCGCGACAAGATGGAAGCGACGATGTCGCGCGTGCCTGCACGCGACGAAATCGATCCGCTCGTCAACGAGCAGCTTATCGTCGAACTCTATTCCCGTTAGGAATTCTCAGGCGGCGAGTTCAAGCAAGTTCACAAGGCGCCCGGGCTTCGGTCCGGGCGTTGCAGTCTCAATCCCGGAATCCTTTGAGGAGCCGGGGGATGCAGGTCAAACCCGCCCGGCTCCAAAGAATGCAGCCATTCATCAATCAGTGCCAGCACCTCCACCAGATTTTGGGCAAATGAGGATATGCGAATCGAGTTCGGTCCGGACGGCAGTGGTCAATACTGTTGACTTAGGCGATACAGAAACGAGACAGGAAGAGGCGGCGGGCAGGATGCCCGCGCCACGTGGCCCGGGCATCCTGCCCGGAGCCTCTTTTCAAACAATCCAAAGTGCTAAGTCAACAGTATTGGACGGCAGTCGTCGCTGTGGCAAAAGCAGCCGGCGGGATTTTGTCCTTCCCGAGATGCGATGGCCGGTGTTAGGCTCTCGTCATCATGAGTGATCGAATCCAAGACATGCCCCGCGATGAGCGGCCGCGGGAGAAACTGGCGCTCCTTGGCCCGACCGCCCTCAACAATGCGGAATTGATGGCACTGTTCATTGTATCAGGCGGCAGGGGGCGCAGCGCGATCGATATCGGCCGCGATCTGATCGCCAAGTATGGTTCGATGAGCGCGCTGGGGAGTATGCCCGTTTCCGAACTTGCCAAGGAACGAGGGCTCGGCCTGGCCAAGGCGTCCAAGCTTGCCGCCGCCTTTGAACTGGGCGCCCGCGTCGCCCGGGAACAACTCCCCCACTCGCCGCTGGACACACCGGAACGCATCCTCGAATTTTTCGGCCCGCAAATGGCCCACCTGCCGCAGGAGCAGGTTGTTGTTGTCGCGGTGGACACCCGTCTCAAGCATCAGGGCACCACCGTGGTGTCGCTTGGCACGGTGAATGAATCCAACGCCCACCCCCGTGAAATCCTCCGGCCGGTGATCACCCGCGACGCTTATGGATTCATTCTCATTCACAACCATCCCTCCGGCGATCCGAGCCCGAGCCGGTCCGATGAGGCAACCACCCGGCGCCTGGTGGAGGCGGCCAATCTGATGCAGGTTCGGTTCATCGACCACATCATCATTGGCAGGCCGTCGCCCGGCCGCGCCGCCTATTATTCGTTCCGGGAAGCGGGACTCATTCCCTGAAGCTCGCGGGTCGCGGCAGGCGGTGGATTGCGGTGGATTGCATTTTGGTTGGCGTCCGCTAGGTTCCGGGTCAGCCTTTCTTCCGATGACCCGTCTGCGCCTCTTCCGCAACCTTCGCAGCGCCGCCTATCTGCTGGTGCTCGCCGGCGGCATCGGCGTCATGGTCCTCCTGTGGTGGGCCAATCACACCGGTCTGCCCGCGACTTGGCGTGCCGCCATTGAGCGGGAGTTCGCCAAGAACGGGATTCATGTCACCATCGGCAGTCTGAGCTACATCCCGTTCAAGGGCATTATCGCCAGCGAGGTGCGGGTGTTCGCCGACCGCGATCATGCCGTGGTGCTGTCTCAACTCGAGCGCATCCTCATCGAGCTGGATAAGGCCAAACTCGCCCGCGGCGAGGCGCGACTGACGAGAATCCAGATCAGCGACACCAGCCTGCGCCTGCCCATCGAGCCCGGCAATCCCGCAACCGAGACCCTGGAAATCACCGGTCTAACCGGCACCCTGCTGCTGCCCGGCGGGAGGTTGTTAGAACTGCGCGACGCCCATGGCCGGGTGGCGGGCATCGAGATGACGCTCGGGGCGCGGATGCTCAAATACCGCGATACGGGTGCTCCTGCGCAAGCGGATCCGAACAAGGAGGCGCGCCTGCGCCTCGTCTCTAACATTCTGAGGGAACTCAGGAGCTGGCATTTTGACCAAGCCAACCCGCCCTCGCTGCGGATGTTCATCGAGGGCGATCTGTCCGATGCTCCGTCAATCGTGGCACGCATGACACTGCAAGCCAAGGGGGTGGAAAAAAACGGCCATGTGATCAACGAAGTGACGGCGGAAGGCAATCTGAGCGGCAGCCTGATCACGCTCAATTCGGTGCGAGCGCGCGATTCGCGCGGCATTTTCGCGGGCCGCGTGGACTATGATGTGTCCGGTCGCGAAGGGCATTTTGACGGCACCTCCTCGCTCAATGTACCGCAGTTGCTCAAGTCCTGGCTCGGCTTGCCGGCCCTTCAAGACATCAGTTTCGGTGGCGGTCAGTCAGTTGAGGCGGAGGGGGATTTCACGGTGGACAAGGACGGGGTGGCGCAGGTGCGGATGACCGGGCACGCCCGCTGCGAGGGGGCGGTGCTGTACGGCATGCCGTTCGATGTGATCGAAGGCTCGTTTTGCTGGCGGGACGGCGAAGCCTATCTGCGCGATTTGCGCCTGGTCCGGCCCGACGGCCAGGCCAGCGGCAAGATCATGATTCAAGGACCATTGGTCCGGCTGGCCCTCAAGACGACTTTGCCCATTCGGGTGTACCGTCCGTTTTTCGTCGATCAACCCCTCGAACAAGTCCTCAACGACTTTGGCGAACGCGCCAACGCCGCGATCGATGTCGTGCTGGAAGGCGGCTTCGACGCCAGGGACAAGCAATCCTGGGCCTTGACCGGCGGGGGCCGGGTGTGCAACATCACCTACCGGGGCGTGCCGGTGGATTCCGCCGAGTGCAAGATGTCGCTAAACTCCCACGAGTTGGATTTTTCCAAAGGCACGGTGGTTTTCAATTATCAGGACTACCCCCTGCGCAAGGCCTTTGCCGGTCCTGCCAGCGGCACCATCCATGCCGGCCGGGTCCGCTATGATGGTGCTGCCAAAACCGTCGTGATCGAAGACGTCGCCGGCAGCGTGTGGGCCGCCCCGGTGGTCCGCCTGTTTGCCCCCGCCCTCGCGGATTCACTGGAGGTCTATCGTTTCCACCGCCCGCCTCATCTAACAGCTTCCGGCAGCATCGATGTGACCCCGCAGGGCCGCACCGTGCTGAACATCGGTTTTCGCAGCAAGGATCCTGCGGAGTATGTCTTTCTTGGCAAGAACCTCACCCTCGAACAATCCTCCGGGAAGGTTGGAATCCGTGGCGGCAACGTGATGATCGATGACTTGGAAACGGTGACCTTCGATGGGCCGGTGGCGGCCCGCATTCATGTTGTTAGACCGCGGAAAATCAGTGGCGAGTTCAGTTGGACCGATCTTTCCCTGTCAGCGCTCAGTTCCACTTACGGCTTCAACATGAAGGGCGGCGGCAGCTTGACCGGACGGATCGAGTTCGCCCTTCTCGAAGACAAGGTGGAGACCATGAACGGTTCCGGGCTGTTTTCGGTGGAGAAATCCGAGCTGTTTTCCGCGCCGATCGCCGGACCTCTCTCGCCCCTGATCGCCACCGTGTTGGGCGACCGCCGGGCCGGCTTCGAGCGTGCCGAGAACGCTTTTGCCACCTTCACCATCAAGGAGGGCGTCGTTCATTCCAACGACTTTCGCACCTCCACCAAATCGCTTGTTTTTGCCGGCGACGGGTCGGTGGATTTGAAGAACCGCACCCTGGACATGACGCTGCGAGTGGATGCCCGCGGCTTGCTCGGCATTGTCACTCTGCCACTGCGGCCGTTTTACGGGTTGTTCCAGTTCCGCGGCACCGGCCCGCTGGAAAAGCCCGAATGGAACAACTCGGGTTTCACCCAGCCCCCGCCCGAGCAAAACATCATCCTGTCGCTGCCGCCCAAGGCACGCGTCATCAGGGGCAATTGAAATAATGGATTTTGCAAGTCCCACCTTGCGCCCGGGCCTGCCGCGTGTCATTTTCCTCGCGTGCGGTGCCCCACAGCGGGGCGCTCTTCAAATTCCAACCTATCGAGAGCCATGTCTGAACCATTCTCCTCCGCCGCCAGTCTCGATCCAGAGACCGGTTTCACTCCGAGCCCTTCGGTCTCCCAAGCTGCCAACGACCTGCGTGTCGCCGCCGGTGAAAAGGCCAGGGAACTCGCTCACAGCGTCAGCACTCAAGCCAGCGTCCTGAAGGAACGTGCCATCGAATCCGCCCAACATTTCCGCGAGGTGGCCACTGAAAAGGTCGGCCAACTGAAAGCCACCGCCGCCGAAAAGGCCGGGGACTTCAAGCAATCCGCCACCGACCGCGCGCATCGGTTGCAGGAGTCCGCCGCAGATCAATGGCGCGATACCCGCACCATCACCAAGGAATTCCACGTCACCGCCGAGGATTACATTCGCCAAAATCCCACCAAGTGTGTGGTCGGTGCCCTTGGCTTGGGCATTCTCATCGGCTTGATCGTCCGCCGCTAGGCCGCCTTGCCACCTCCGCCCGACGGCCCGTCCCTGTCCGCTCAGACCGGGACGGGCGATTGCAGTCTCATGAACGCTTCATCTGGCAGGGATTCATCCACTCCATCTGGTGTTGCTGGTATGCAGCGCCCGGCGGCGTCGACACCGGCGGGTTGGGGTGAGGCGCTGGGGCTCCTGATCAGTTCCCGCATCGGCCTGATTCGACTCGAATCAACGGCCGCGGCCCGGCAGTTTGGCAAGTGTGCTGCCGCCCTCGCCGCCGCCGCCCTGGCCGTGATGTTTGCCTGGGCACTGATGCTTGCCGGCGGCATTGCCGCCCTCGCCGCCAACACCTCGTGGCCGTGGCACTGGATTGCGCTGGCGGCGGCTCTCTTGCACGCGCTCGCCGCCGCCATCTGCCTGTGGGTGGCCAACCGATCTTCGCTCTCCACTCCATTTCCCATCACCCGCGCTGAATTCCACAAAGACCGCGAATGGCTCGACACCCTCAAAACTCCCAGCAAATCGAACAATTGATTCGTCTCAGCGCGGCCTCCCGCATCCGCTTGAGCCAGGAAGCCGCCATCATCAGGCGGCGGCTGGACGCTCCGATGCGCGTCGTGCAGTCCCTCCGCGACCATCCTGTCAGATGGGTGGGAGGCACGCTTGTCACCGGGCTTGCCGCCACGCTCTTGTTCCGCCGCAAGACCGCAGCTCCAAAGCCGAAGCGCGGCTTGCCTGCGGCGCTGTTTTCCCTGGTCCTCGCCTCCGTGCGTCCCATCATCAAGACTTGGCTGGGTGTCCAGCTCGAACAATACATTGTCTCGCAGCTCCGCGCCGCTGCGGTGTCACGTCCGCCTGCCAACGGGCGTGACACCGCCAAGCCCCGTTAGCATTCTGCCGTTCCCGTCACCCTTTTCTAACATTCCTCACCATGTCCGGCCATCAAGTTCTTGATCACGTTGACCAATATCTCCAACTCGGGCGCGAGTACGAGTGTTCCGACATTCACCTGCCCACCTCCTTTCCGCCGGCCTGGCGGCGTTTCGGCCAGCTCGCGCCAATCTGGGATGATCATCCGCCGCTCACCCCGCAAGACACCGAACGGCTCGCCACTTCCTTCCTCGGTCCTAAGGAATGGGCCCGCCTCCAGGAAAAGGGCGACGTCGACTTCGCCTACGCCAATGATCACGGCCGCTACCGCGCCTCGGTCGTCAAACAACGCCTCGGCTACGACATGGCCTTCCGCGTTATCAATACCAAAATCCGCTCGATGGAGGATATCGGCCTGCCCCTCGAGCACATCGTTCCTCTCACCCGTTATCAAAACGGCCTCATTCTCGTCACCGGTTCGGTCGGTTCGGGTAAATCCACCACGCTGGCCGCGCTGGTGGATTTCATCAACATCGACCGCGAGGACCACATCCTCACGCTCGAGGATCCCATCGAGTATGTTTTTGAATCCAAAGGTTGCCACGTCAACCAGCGCGAGGTTCACGCCCATACCGATTCCTTCGGCAAAGCCCTCCGCGGCGCACTGCGCGAGGACCCCGACGTCATCATGGTCGGTGAAATGCGCGACCTCGAGACCATCCAACTGGCCCTGACCGCCGCGGAAACCGGCCATCTTGTCCTCGGCACCCTTCATACCGGCAATGCCCCCCGCACGCTGGACCGCGTGCTGGACGTGTTCCCCACCGACCAGCGCGAGCAAATCCGCGTCATGGTCTCCGAATCGCTGCGCGGCATCCTCTCCCAACAACTCGTCCCGCGCATCGACGGCCACGGCCGCGTCCTCTCCATCGAACTGCTCGTCAATACCCCGGCCGTCGCCCACTGCATCCGGGAAGGCAAGACATTCATGCTGCCGGGCGTCATGCAGACCGGTGCCAACGTCGGCATGATCACCATGGATGAGTCGCTGCGCCAACTTTACATCAAAGGCATCATCGCCCGCGAAGAAGCCCTCTTCCGGGCCGAGGACAAACACCAAATGCGCGACTTCTTCCGCTCCTAGGGGTTCCCCAACGCGCCCACCAATACCAGGCGACCAATTCCCAGCCCAACCCCACCTTTCCAACACCCCGCTCATGGCAATCATCGACGCGTATTTCCGCTACCTCATCGACAGCAAGGGCTCCGACCTCCATCTCTCCGAAGGCCAGCCCCCGAAAATCCGCGTCCATGGCGCTGTCACTTCCATCCCCGAGCAGCCCCCACTCCAGGGGGATGGCTTCCATTCCATGTTAGAGGAGATTTGCGAGGCCTCCGCTTTCGCCCGCTTCCTCGAGACCGGCGACCTCGACTTCGCCTACGAAATGGACGAAGACTCGCGGTTCCGCTGCAACTACTTCAAACAACAAAACGGCCTCGGCGCGGTCTTCCGCCTCATTCCCACTGAGATTGCCTCGCTCGAGTCCCTTGGAGTTCCCGCCGTGGTCAAGGAGTTCGGCCACTTGCGCTCCGGCCTGGTCCTGGTCACCGGCCCGACCGGCTCGGGCAAGTCCACCACCCTCGCCGCTTTGTTGGATTACATCAACATCAACTTCAACCGCCACATCATCACCGTCGAGGAGCCCATCGAGTTCATTCATACTAACAAACGCTCGATCATCACCCAACGCGAGGTGCCGATCCAGACCCCTTCGTTTGCCGACGGTCTGCGTGCCTCGCTGCGTGAAGACTCGGACATCGTGCTGGTGGGTGAAATGCGCGACCTGGAAACCATTTCGCTGGCGCTCACCGCGGCGGAAACCGGCTTGCTGGTGTTTGGCACGCTGCACACCAACAACGCCCGCAAGACTGTGGACCGCATCATCGACGTGTTCCCGGCCGACCAACAATCCCAGGTCCGCACCATGCTCGCGGCCTCGCTGCGGGGCGTCGTCGCCCAACTGCTGTGCAAGCGGGTGGACAAACCCGGGCGCACCGCGGTGCATGAAATCATGTTCGCCACCCCGGCGGTGGCCGCCATCATCCGCGAGGGTGCCACCCAAAAACTTTACGACGTCATCACCAGCGGCAAATCCGAAGGCATGCAGTTCATGGACGAATCCATCTGGACCAAACTGCGCGCGGGCATGATCTCACCGCAGGAGGCCTACATGAAAGCCATCGACAAGACCCGCTTCAAAAAATTCCTGCCTGCCAATCTCGCCCATCTCGGGGATGCCTCGGGTGAGAGCCCGCTCGACCATTGATGCACCACCTGCACAGTCAGCGTTCCGTGAGTCGCTTTCGCTTGGTGGCCATGCTGCTGCTTTGCAACCGCTTGCTCATTGCCGTCGCGCCCGTCCTCCTCATCTACTCACTGACGGCCGGCGACAGCGATCTGACTAACCTCGCCTTGGGACTGGTGGCCGCCATCCTGCTGGTCACCATCGTCCAATGGGTCGGTGCGGCCCGCCTCCGCTGCCCGCTGTGCCACGGCTCACCTCTCGCCCACTCGTTCTGTGTCAAGAACCGCCACGCCCGCCGCTTGCTCGGCAGCTACCGCCTGCGCGTCGCCCTCTCCATCATGAAGGAAGCCAGTTTCCGCTGCCCCTTCTGGGGCGAATGCACCGCCATCCAAGCCCGCCGCCGGCCGCACGGTTAGGGGTATTCCGGTTATTGGTTATTGGGGAAGAGGAGCGGTCGGATCGGCCGGATTCTTCTCTTGCGTCTTGCGTCTTGTTGTCTTGCGTCTCGTGACGATTGCCCGACGCCTCCACAGCGAAAAAAATGTCCCGCTGCCGCGGCCCGGGGTTGACAGGCCGCGTTGCATCCCCCAAGTTGCGGCCATGCATTTCACCCTGAAATCCCTCCGCGCCATGGTCCCACCCGTCGTCGCTTTGGCTCTCACGCTCACCCCCAACCTCCACGCCGAACCGACCATGCCCGAAACTCCCGCAGATGTAGCCGCCGCCCCGGCCGATGCCGTCAAAACCGCCTCCGGCCTTGCGTCCAAGGTCCTCCAAAAAGGCACTGGCACCAAGAAACCGGCCGCTGCCGATACTGTCACCGTCCACTACTCGGGCTGGACCACCGATGGCAAGCTCTTCGACAGTTCGGTCAAACGCGGCGCTCCGACCAGCTTTCCGCTTAGCGGTGTCATCAAAGGCTGGACCGAAGGCCTGCAGCTCATGGTGGAAGGCGAAAAGCGCCGCTTCTGGATCCCGGGCAACCTGGCTTACGGCGATACCGCCGCGGGCGGCCGTCCCGCCGGCACTCTCGTCTTCGACGTGGAATTGCTCAGCATCAAAGAGGCACCCGCGACACCCGCGGCCCCGCCGGCTCCCGCCGACGTGGCCGCCGCCCCGGCCGATGCCGTCAAAACCGCCTCCGGCCTGGCCTCCAAAGTCCTCCAACCAGGCAGTGGCACCGCCAAGCCGGCCGCCGAGGATACCGTCACCGTCCACTACTCCGGCTGGACCACCGATGGCAAACTCTTCGATAGCTCGGTGCAACGCGGCCAACCGGCCAGCTTCCCGCTCAACGGCGTCATCAAAGGCTGGACCGAAGGCCTCCAACTCATGGTCGTAGGCGAAAAACGTCGCTTCTGGATCCCGGGCAACCTGGCTTACGGCGATACCGCCACCGGCGGCCGCCCCGCCGGCACCCTCGTTTTCGATGTGGAATTGCTCAGCATCAAAGCGGCGCCCAAGACTCCTGCCGACGTGGCTGGCACCCCGGCCGACGCGGAAAAAACCGCCTCCGGCCTCGCGTCCAAGGTCCTGACCAAGGGCACCGGTGACACTCACCCCAAGGCGAGCGAGCAGGTGAAAGTCCACTACTCCGGCTGGACCACCGATGGCAGGCTTTTCGATAGTTCCGTCACCCGCAGCCAGCCGATCGTGTTCCCGCTCGACAAGGTCATTCCCGGTTGGACCGAGGGCGTCCAACTCATGGTCGAAGGTGAAAAACGCCGCTTCTGGATCCCCGCCAACCTCGCTTACGGTGAGAATCCCGGCGGCGGTCGCCCCGGCGGACTCCTCGTGTTTGACGTGGAACTCATCCAAATCGTCAAATGACCGCGGCCGTGATCAGGAGGATCGCCGCTGCCTGCGTCACCGCCGCACTCGCGGCTTGCGGGCCGGTGCCGGCGGGTCCGGCGCATCCGCCTAACCACACTACCGTTGCCGCGTCCGCCAAGCCGGCCCCTCAAACCGTCGCGCCCAAGCCCGGCAAAATCACCCGCATCTCGCTGGCCACCTTCTTCCCGCTCCAACAAACCGACGCCGCCCTCATCTACGACGTTCGCCCCGGCTTCTCCTTCGGTCACGGCCACATCCCGGGAGCGCTCAGTTGGCCCAAAAACCTCTTCGCAACCCAACTCGCGGCCCGCGAGGCCGAAATCCGCGCCGCCACCACTGCCAAGCGGCCCGTCGTCCTCTATTGCACCGACCAATCCTGCCCGGACTCCGACAAAGTCGCGACCCGCCTCGCCGCCCTTGGTCACTCCGTCTTCATCCTCGATGGCGGTTACGCCGCCTGGAAAGCCGCGGAACTGCCTAGCGAATGAAATACAATAGACAGAAGACAGAAGACCGCTGCGCTCCCAGACAGAAGATAAGAGCCGCTGGAACATCATTTTCTTGTCTTCTGTCTTCTGTCTCAGAGTCTTCTGTCTCTTTCCCGATAACTGATAACTGATAACTGATAACTGATAATCCCATGCCGTCCTTCCCCAACGTCACCGTCGATGCCAAGGCCAACATCTATTTCGATGGGCGCGTCGTCTCCCACACTCTGCATTTCCCCGACGGCAGCAGGAAAACCCTGGGCCTGATCTATCCGGGAGAATACCATTTCGGAACCGCCGCCGCCGAACGCATGGAAATCATCGCCGGAAATTGCCGCGTCACGCTCGACGGCACCGCGACGGACCTAACAGTCGGAGCCGGCCAGGCCTTTGAAGTCCCCGCCAACAGCGGCTTCACCATCACCGTGGCCGATGGCATCTGCGAGTATATCTGTTCCTTCCTGTCCGCATAATCCGTATAGACCGTGATTTCAATTTTCCTTTCCAGCACCAGAACCCGCGCTGCGCTGGGTGTGGAATCGGAAGTAACTTTTGTTTGGAGGCTCCGGGCAGGATGCCCGGGCCACGTGGCGCGGGCATCCTGCCCGCCGCCTGTAACAGCCAAGTTAGTCGGGAGGGTCGCGGGTCATGAGTCACGAGTCACGCTGCTCTGGATTTCAGCTTTTCTCCTCCTCGCCGTCTCCTGCATTCGCATTCCGCCGCCGCCACCCGCCACCCGCCAACTGCAGGTGGCAAAAGTCGCGCCCGCGACACCACCGGCCGCCAAATCCGCCCTCCCACCCCGCGATCCGGATGTGATGGTCTGGCTGCTCGCCGACAACCTCCACACCGCGATGGTGTTTCCCTACGACTGGTTGCTAGAGTCGGGCTTCGTGCCGCCCGCCGGGCTTGGCCATCCGACCTATGTCACCCTCAGTTGGGGCGAGCGCACCGCATACGTCCAAAAAGCCTGGCTCAATCCGTGGCAGGTCTGCCGCGCGTTTTTCACGCCTTCGCCCTCGGTCATGGAAATCATCCCGATCAATTGGTATGTCGTCGATGTCTGCAAACACCAGCGCGTCTGGCGCAAGCTCGTCCCACGCGAGCGCGGCCCGCAGCTCGCCGCCTTCCTCAACCACGTCAGCCGCAGCGGTCCGGATGGCCGGCCCATCGTCATCGGTCCCTCCAGTTGGGGCGCGGGTTTCCTGCTGGAATCCCAGTACACCTACTACTTGCCGCGGATTTGCAACGTATGGACCGCGCAGACCATCGAGGCTTGCGGCGGTGAAATGAATCCCTGGCTCGCCCTAACCGCCAACGGCCTCATCCGCCAGGCCGAACGCCCGCGCAACGGCTTTGAAAACGTCTGGCGCGGTTACAAGGAGGAGTCCGCACAGTCGCTCAAGGAGGGGCGATCTCCGAATCGCCCACAAGGACGGGCGGCTTCCAGCCGCCCAGGACCATGAGGTGACAATGGCAAGCGGCTAGCCTCCACTCATTGGCTCACCATGGGCCATGGCGGCCGGACGCCACCGCTCCGTGACGGTGGCCGGAGTCCGCCACAATCCGCTTGCCCGGCGGCCCGCGATGCCGGATGCTGTCCGTCATGGAACGCAGGTGGGAATATCTAACGCTACTGGCATGGCGCTTGCGCGTCGGCCTGGGGCTGTGGTTCGTCTGGAGCGGCTGCCAGTTGATCTTTGTCGGCGGCTTGGACCGCTTCACGCAGGCGATCGACAATTACCAGATGGTGGCGGCACCCTTCGATGCGCTGATCGCCTACACGGTGCCGTGGGTACAGATTGTGGCCGGAATTTGCCTGATGCTGGGCTTGTTTCGGCGGGGCACGATCCTGGTGTTTTGCGGCTTGGTGACCGCTTTTGCCGCGGCCATCGGCTGGGCCTGGGCCAAGCAACTCAACATTGCCTGTGGTTGCCACGGCGGCGATGAGCCCATCCAATACTGGTGGAAGGTGCTGGAGTTCTACTGCTACTATGAGGCGTTTGCCTTTTTGTGGTGGATGGAAATGCGACTGCGTCGATAGGGGATAGGGGATAGGGGATAAGAGACCGAAGGCTCTTCATCCACGATCCACGATCCACTATCCACGATCCACGATCCACGATCCACGATCCACGATCCACGATCTTCTATCTTCTATCCCCCGCGTCAGCGGCTCACAGCCGCTCCAGAATCGCCGCTCCCATCGCGGCGGTTCCGACTCGCGTTTCACCGTCGCGACCGGTAGCGATGTCGCCGGTGCGCAACCCTTCGGCGATGGCTTGCGAGACAGCCTTTTCGATGGCCTCGGCCGCCTCGATTTCGCCTAACGAAAAGCGCAGCAGCATGGCGAGCGAGAGGATTTGGGCGATCGGGTTGGCGATGCCCTGGCCGGCGATGTCCGGGGCGGAGCCGCCCGACGGTTCGTACATGCCGAAATACAGCCCGTTGTCATTGCGAGCCCCGAGCGAGGCGGACGGCAGCATGCCGAGCGAGCCGGAGATCATTGCCATTTCATCGGATAGAATGTCGCCAAACACCTGTTTGGCGACATTCTATCCGATGAAATGGCAATGATCTCCGGCTCGCTCGGCATGCTGCCG
>Ga0118677_10011194_pt1 | contig 13524 bp, 7 predicted proteins | sample AliMusrvi5mmetaG_FD_86154 | JGI IMG/M metagenome (GOLD analysis project Ga0118677, IMG submission 86154)
GATTTGTTCTATATTTTTAGAATGATCAACTCCAGCTTACCTTATGGCAAGAGATGGTGATGGCCGATATGCAGGTTGATCATTGTCATTTTATAATGTTTTTGCAATAATAGGTAAAAAAATGATAGGAACGAAGGGGGAATGTGAAATATTTGTTATCAAAGGAAGTACTTCGAGTACTTAGAGTACTTCAAATACATGGAGTTTTGGACTCCGGACAGAATTTCATTTTCCGCAAGTACTTTAGCTCACTTTAGTCACTTCTTTATAAAACGCTTACCAGCTTTAGTATGCCCGAAACGGCCAAATCCGGCAAGAAAATTTGGAGTATTGCCTATGTTCTTTTAACTGACAAAAGCCAACCGCTCCAAAAGATTATTATTTTTCAGAAGCATAGTTCAAGGTGATGCATGTTGAACGATAATGGCTATATTTAAAACATGTTGGCTAACAGGTTGCTGACCTTTGATGTAACGGGTGATTTTTTGCTCCATACTCATAGATGCTTCTAATAGAGGTAATTACTATTATTACAGGAGATATTCGTAATTTAGTACTTTCCTATCGGCATGAAAATAATCTCTGGGGTTTTGGTTTGTTCGCACTTTGGAACCATCTGATAATTGAAAAATAAATTATTAACATGAAATCAAGGAGGCCTCCGAAGGAGATGGAAGGGCTAAACACTTCCATAAAGCAGGAGACATTTATTCAGGATTTTCCGATTGTTGGTATTGGTGCATCGGCCGGCGGACTCGAAGCTCTGGAACTTTTCTTTGAGCATGTACCTGTTGATTGCGGGATGGCTTTTGTCGTCATTCAGCATCTTGATCCAAATTATGTGGGTATTCTTCCTGAATTGCTGCAGCGCACCACAGAATTGACCGTGACCCTGGTTACCGATCACACGCAGGTAAGGCCCAATCATATATATGTCATACCCCGTAACAAAAGCATGTCGATTCTGCATGGCAATCTCCATCTTTGTGTTCCTGTTGAGATACATGGACTTAGGCTGCCCATTGATTATTTTTTTTATTCACTGGCCGAGGAACGGCAGGAAAAGAGCATTGGAGTGATCCTGTCGGGAATGGGTTCCGATGGCAGCCTGGGTTTGAAGGCCATTAAGGAGCAAAATGGAATCACGGTGGTCCAGGATCCATCTACGGCTAAATTTGATGGAATGCCACAAAGTGCTATCAAGGAGACCGGCATCGATATTGTGGGTCTCGCCCAGGATCTGCCCTTGAAATTGATCTCCTACCTTCAAAATACTCAGCCAAAAGATTCTGACAATGAATTGGATGATGAGAATAAAAGCAATCTGGGAAAGATCATCTTGCTTCTTCGGACACAAACGGGACACGATTTCTCGCTCTACAAGAAAAATACGCTGATCAGGCGGATCGAGCGTCGAATGAATGTTCACCAGATTGAAAAACTGGCCAATTACGTCCGTTTTTTACAGGAAAATCTGGAGGAAGTGGATGTCCTTTTCGATGAGTTGCTGATAGGGGTAACCAATTTTTTCCGCGATGGCTCCGTTTGGGATAAATTGAAGGAGGAGGCACTGCCAGAATTGATCAACCATTTGCCCGACAACTATACTCTTCGGGCCTGGGTGACCGGATGTTCGACCGGTGAGGAGGCTTATTCGCTGGCCATGGCCTTTGTGGAAACCAATGAAAAAATAAGACCCCCGAAGAATTTGAGGCTTCAGATTTTTGCCACCGACATCGACAGCGATGCCATTGACCTTGCCAGGAAAGGGATCTATGGGGCCAATATCGCAACCGATGTTTCCCCTGAACGACTGAATCAGTTCTTCATAAAAGATGGAAATGGTTTCAGAGTCAATGCCTTGATCCGGGAGATGGTGGTTTTCGCGACGCACAATGTGATCAAGGATCCGCCATTCACCAAACTGGATATCCTGATGTGCAGGAATATGCTCATTTACATGGAAACGGAACTGCAAAAGAAATTGTTCAACCTGTTTCACTACAGCCTGAATGCCGGAGGTATCATGCTTTTGGGTAGCGCGGAAAGCGACAATTCACAAAGTTCAAGGTTTACCCCAATCGATGCCAAGCTGAAACTCTACAAACGTTCGGTGGTTCCGATTGCCACGGAGTTGATTGACTTCCCTAGCTCATTTATCCATACACCGAAAAGAAAGTCAGAAGAGATGAGAACTTTTAAAAGACCAGACATACAATCTGTGGCCGATCAGATTGTCCTGCAGCGTTATGCCCCGGCCAGTGTGTTGGTCAATACCGACGGAGATATTCTGTACATCACCGGACGGACTGGCAAATATCTGGAACCCGCCGCCGGACATGCAAATATGAATATCTACGACATGGCTCGCGAAGGATTGCGCAATGTCCTGCCCGGTGCCATCAGGAAGGTAAAGCAGAATTATGAACCCATTAAATTTCAGCGGCTGAAGATTGCTTCCGGGGAAAAGACTCAATTGGTGGACCTCACGCTGCAGCTGCTTGATCGTCCTGAAGCGGTAAAAAATACCATCATGATTGTTTTTTCAGATGTGGAGGAGAACTTTCGGACGTCGTCCAGAAAAATAATTCAGGAAAATCAGGATTTCAGCTTTCACGAACAAAAACTTGAAATTGAACTGCAGCGGGCCAACGAAGAGCTTCAAAGTACCCGTGAAGAGATGCAAACGACCCAGGAAGAGCTGATATCCACCAACGAAGAGATGCAATCCACCAACGAGGAGCTGCAATCTGCCAACGAAGAGCTGACTACCTCCAAGGAGGAGATGCAAAGTCTCAACGAAGAGTTGCAGACCGTAAACATCGAACTCCAGAGTAAAATCGCAGATTTTATGGTCGCACAGAACGACATGAAAAATCTGCTAAACAGTACGGATATTGCTACTTTATTTTTGGATAAAGAATTAAAAATCAGAAGATTTACGGATCAATTGGTGAAGCTGTTCAAGTTAAGGCCGAGTGATGTGGGCCGTCCGTTTACAGATTTGGTCACCGATCTGCAATACCCCGAAATGGTTGAACATACCCTCGAGGTCTTGCGTACCCTGGTATTCAGGGAAACCAATATTCCTACCAACGACCAACGCTGGTACATGGTCCGGATCATGCCCTACCGGACCTATAATGACCACATCGACGGTCTGGTAATCACTTTTATTGATATCACCCACGCAAAGAAGTTGGAAGAAGAGCTGAATAAGACCATTTCAATACTGAGGGAACATAAACTATACGAAAATGAAGGATAATCTGATCCCTTTTACCCCGTTGAGTGAACTTCGTATCAAGGCGGAGGATCGGGTGAAAAATAAACAGTCTTTGCAAAATTTGCACCATTTGAATGCAGATCCGGCCAGGCTCATCTTTGAGCTGGAGATACACCAGTTAGAATTGGAGATGCAAAACGAGGAACTGTTAGCAGCAAAGGAGCTGGCAGAACTTGCGGAGGAAAAATATTCCGAATTGTATGATTATGCGCCCATTGGCTATTTATCACTGAACAGGGAAGGAAAAATAGCTGAACTCAATTTTGCAGCTGCCAAAATGCTGGGCAAAGAGCGCTTGAATCTGATCAATGCCGGGCTTGAGAATTTTTTGTCTGTTAAGAGCCGACCTCTCTTCCGGACTTTCTTGAAAAATTTGGTTCTCTGCAAGGTAAAGCAAACTTGTGAGGTAGTTATTTTGATTGAGGGGCGTCTTCCTGTCTTCGTCAGGATAAGTGGGGTGATAAGTCACGATGGAAAACTCTGTCTGCTGGTGCTGACGAATGAATCCGAAAGGATTGCTTCCAGTAAGGCACTGCACGACAGTGAAGCTAAAAACAGCATTACGGAGGGGGACCTGAGGCAGGCCCAATCCACCGCGAAACTGGGGAACTGGAAATGGAACCTGAAGACGCAAGAGGTGTTTTGGTCGGATGAGATGTACCTGATTTATGGGGTTAGAAAAGATACCCTTACCGGAAATCTGGGGGATGCCATTGCCAAAGTGATGCATCCGGAGGATTTGCATCTGGTTTTACCATCCAATGCCAGCGCATTTGCAATGAAGAAACCTGTGGAGTACCGGATCATCTGGCCGGATCTATCTATCAGGTACATTTGGGCAGCCTGCGATGATCTGATCCTGGATGAAGCGGGAAATCCAATTTTTTTAACGGGTATTGCGCAGGATATCACAGACCGTAAACTGGCCGAAATTGAACTGGTCATTGCCAAGGAGCGTGCAGAGGTGAGCAACCGGCTGAAATCGGCTTTTCTGGCCAACATGAGTCACGAAATCAGAACTCCTATGAACGGCATTCTGGGCTTTTCCAACCTGCTGCTGGAGCCCGATCTCTCCTTGGAGAAACAAAAGGAGTTCATCCAAATCATCAACATAAGTGGAGCCCGTATGCTCAACATCATCAACGACATCGTGGACATTTCAAAGATCGAGGCCGGACTGATGGAGGTTGATCTTAAGGAGATGAATATCAACGAGTTGATTGATTTTGTCTCTGTTTTTTTGAAGCCTGAAATTTTGGCAAAAGGGCTGAATTTGAATTGCATCAATCTCCTTCCGGATAGAAATGCACTTATTGTGTCAGACTACAAAAAAATATATTCCATTCTGATCAACCTACTGAAAAATTCGTTGAAATTTACGGACCATGGCTCGATTGAGATCGGATGCTCGCTAAAACAAGCCTCTTCTCCTGAACAATCCGGCAATTTTGGCTATCTTGAATTTTATGTGAAAGATACGGGGATCGGAATTCCGTATAACAGACAAGAGGCCATCTTTGAAAGGTTCATTCAATCGGATATCGCTGATGCCAGGGCCTTTCAGGGGGCTGGTCTGGGCCTGTCCATCTCCAAATCCTATGTTGAGATTCTGGGAGGGCGTTTATGGGTGGAAAGTTCCGTTGGAAAGGGGTCGACCTTTTGGTTTACCATTCCCTATAATCCTCATATTGTTTCGGTATCGGAAGGGATGGCAACACGATCCGATACGGACAGATTGACCCGGGATAAAAAGCTGAAAATATTGATTGTAGAGGATGATGAAACCTCCCAATTGCTGCTGAAAATGGAGGTAGAAGCATATAAAAAAGTCATCTTGCTGGCCAAAAATGGGATAGAAGCGATTGAACTTTGCCGCAGCAACCCGGATCTTGATCTGGTACTGATGGATATCAAACTGCCTGTGATGGATGGATACGAGGCTACGAGGCAGATTCGTCTATTCAACCAAAAAGTCGTCATCCTTGCCCAGACTGCCGCGGATAGTCTTTCCGGTGGCAGGATAAAAGCGCTTGAAGCAGGATGTAATGACTATTTATGCAAGCCTTTTTCGGTGTACCAATTATATTCCATGATCAACTTCTATTTTAACAAGCCTGCCGAATCAGTCGATCTGAATTAAAAGCCGCTACGGTCAGTAATCTTTTTTAATGCTTTTTATTATCCATCCTGACTGAGTTTTCTCGTTTTCAGCCTCAAACTGTTGCTGACCACCGACACTGAACTCAAGGCCATGGCTGCCCCTGCAATCATAGGGTTCAGCATGAAGCCCCAGATGGGATAGAGGATGCCTGCTGCCACCGGAATGCCGATCAGGTTGTAGATAAAGGCCCAGAACAGGTTCTGATGAATGGTATTCACGGTCAGTTTGGAGAGCCGGATGGCCTTGGTAATGAGCAACAGGTCGGAGGAGATGATGGTCATCTTGGCCACATCCATGGCAATGTCAGAGCCCTTCCCCATGGCGATGCTGACATCTGACTGGGCAAGTGCCTGGGAGTCGTTGATGCCGTCTCCCACCATGGCAACCGTTTTCCCTTTTTGCTGCAAGGCCTTCACAAAGTCTGCCTTTTCGGAGGGCAATACCTCCGCTTTGAAATTCTGCAATCCCACCTGGTTGGCCACTGCCCTGGCGGTTTGCTGATTGTCGCCTGTCAGCATGTACACTTCAATCCCTTCGGCAAGCAGTCCGGAGATGGCCTTGGCCGCGCTCTCCTTGATTTTGTCGGCCAAGGCGATGAGGGCAATAACTGCATGGTTTGCCGTAAAATAGACTACCGTATTAGCCTCCTTTTCCCATTTTCGGATGATGTTTTCACAAGATTCGGGGACCACCACGGCACGATCATCGACCAGCCTTCTGTTGCCGATCGTATAGGTAACCTGTTCAAGAACTGCCTCCACGCCTTTGCCTGTCAGACTCTCAAATTGATCAAAAGAAAGACGCTTATCCGGGTTAATTTTTAAATGATCGACGACGGCTTCAGCAAGGGGGTGCTCCGAAAGCGACTCGATCGCGGAGAGGAGGAGCGCATATTTTTCCTGTTCAGTAACCGGGATGTTCCAATGAATCTCCTTTACCACGGGTTTCCCTTCGGTGATGGTGCCTGTCTTATCCAGGACTACGGCATTAATTTTGTGCGCCAGTTCCAGACTTTCAGCGTCCCGGATAAGAATACCGAGACTGGCCCCCTTGCCGATTCCCACCATCACGGCAGTTGGGGTGGCAAGGCCAAGGGCACAAGGACAGGCGATCACCAGCACGGAGACCATTGCCAGCAGGGCGTGGGTGATTGAATCCTCTCCGCTCAGGCTAATCCATACGATAAATGTCAGCAGCGCGATTCCCATAACTACCGGAACAAAGATGCCAGCAATTTTATCTGCAAGTTTTTGAATGGGCGGTTTGCTGCCCTGGGCCTCCCTGACCATTTTGATGATTTGTGCCAGGATGGTTTCCCCGCCGACAGTTTGAGCAGTCAGGATGAAACTGCCCTTTTGGTTGAGGGTACCTGCGTACACTTTGGCTCCTTTCCCTTTTTCTACCGGTAAAGACTCGCCCGTAATCGTGCTTTCATCGACAAAGGAATTGCCGGATAAAACCTCCCCGTCGACAGGGATTTTGTCTCCGGGTTTGACCAGCAACCTGTCGTTTTTCTTCACCGCCGAAATGGACTGTTCCGTTTCTGTTCCATTTTCCAGGAGGAGAATGACTGTTTTTGGCTGCAATCCCATCAGTTTTTTAATGGCGGAGGAGGTATTTGATTTTGCACGATCTTCGAGCACCTTTCCAAGCAGAATGAAAGCGATGACAACGGCAGATGCCTCAAAATAGACGGGTGGATGAATCCCCCTGCTGTGCCAGATCTCGGGGAAAAAGGTGTTGAAGGTGCTGAAGAGGTAAGAGATGCCTGTGCTCAATGCCACCAGGGTATCCATGTTGGCAGAGCCGTGTCTGGCCTGGTTGAAGGCGTTGACAAAGAAGCTCCGGCCAAACCAACCGACAACAGGAGTAGCCAATATCAGCATGATCCAGTTGGCATAGGGTATATCCATCAGAAACATGCCAATCACCACGACGGGAAGAGCCAGGGCGATGGCCCCGATGGTGCTTCTGACCAATTTTTTGTAATGCAAATGTTGCAACTCCTCCTGTTGATCTTCGCCTTCAGCTTCAATCAAAAGGTCATAGCCGATGGCCTGAACAGTGGATTTCAGATCTTCGGCACTGGTTGCATCGGCTTCGTACTCTACCGTTGCGGAAGCATTTGCATAATTGACCGCCGCGCTGACGACTCCCTTGTGCGCCTTGAGTTCACCTTCCACATGTATGGCACAGGAGGCACATCCCAGTCCCGTAACCGGAAAGCTCTTCTTGATCGTTGGTTTCATATCCTGTAATTTTCATCAAAAGTACACAGGGATTACCATCTGCCTGTTATGAAATTTTAGCCAAAGTTTATAAGATTATCTGGTTTTAAATTTGATCGAGTGGTTTTCGCTTGTTTTCCTTGATCTGTTTGAAATGGGTAGGCGTTAATCCTGTTATTTTCTTGAACTGCCCCGAAAGATAGGCCACATTACTGTATCCTGTCTGAACCGCAATTTGGCTGAGAGTCAGTTCGTCGTACACCAGCAACTCCTTCACCAGTTCTATCTTCTGAAGGATAATATATTTCTCGATGGTAGTTCCTTCCACTTCTGAAAAAAGCGTGCTTAGATAGGTATAATCCCTGTTGAGGTTCGATTCAATGACACTCGAATAATTTATTTTGGGGGTATCGTCGTCATTACGCACCAGCTGGATGATCGTATTTTTTATTTTTTCAATTAGTTGACTCCTGGTGTCGTCTATCAGTTCAAAGTCATAACTTACCAGCCTGCTCCGCAATTGGTCGACATGGCCGGGCGACAACGGATCCGCAGTTTCCACCTCTCCCAATGCGATTCGGAGAGGTGTTTTGCCCATCTCTTCAAACACCTTTTCTACCACCATGATACACCGGTTGCATACCATGTTTTTGATGAAATATTTCATAGCGTAGGATGCTTTTCCAACAACCAAAGGTAAACAGAATTCTGGTCGGAATCGAGACCTTACAATTGTATGGTGGTGTCTGCGATGTTGAAAGGGGAAATAGGCTTAGTTCTTTGTCTATGTCAGGATGGCCGGTGCCCATTACAGCGACCGGCTATCCTGAAAGATGGAGCGCAAGGTATGCACGCCAGAGAGGATCCTTCCTTATGCCTGGCCGACCAAACTGAAGCTTAATGGGGTGGGAGAAGCCAGGTTGTCGTTTACCGGACAGCGTTGCTTGATGACTGTAATCCATTGTGCCGTCAGTTCGGGTGAGGCATCCGTAATGGGGTAGAATTCAACGTCGATCTGCTTGAATCCTGCACGTTCTGCGTCTGACTGGCCAAGCAGTTTGGCTGGATTGATGTTGCCGCTGATGGCAATACTCAGTTTCTCGACCTTGATGCCCAGTTCACGTGCAGTAAGATGTGCCACTACGTTGAGACATCCGGCATAACTGGCCAGTAAAAATTCTACCGGGTTGGCTCCCTGATCATCTCCTCCCAATACGGGTGGTTCATCGATGACGAGTTTGAATTGCCTGGAATTGGCTTCGAAACGGGCTGCCGTCTGGGATTCTCCTTCTGTTTTGAAAATTAAATCTGCCATACTAATCAATTGTTATTGGTTAAAAAAAAGCCCCTCACATTTTTGTGAAGGGCCATATTGCTGTTTGTATTTTTTGGATAAAATCTAACAAAGCATAGCGGCATCCTCCACATGTTGAAACAACATACAGCAACACATACACATGAAACGGCTATTTTTTGAAATTGTCAGATTCATCTTTTTTTAATGTTTTTCTTCTTTACCACAGAACAAATCTAGAAATAAAATTTATTTTAAATTGATCCAATTAAAAATAGTATGAAAATTAACATTGAGTTAACATAAAAATAGTGCGACAGGTTCTTTGCAAAGTCACTATTTTCTGTACAGACAGCAGGCAGGCAGAGACTTATACACCTCATCGCCAGCTTTGTATTTGCCGGTATCGTGCCCAACTTTGGCGATGGCGCGCTGAATGGCATCGATATTGGTTTTGGTCTCCTCGAAGCGTAATTCAAGTTTTCCAGTTTTTGCTTCCCAATTGGCAGATTTCACTCCTGCAACCGATTTGGCCGCAGCTTCAATTCGATCCCTGCACTGGTCGCAGTTGCCGGAAACATGAAAGCTGGCTTGATGAAAAGCGGATGGCACGGCTTTCCCGGTAGGGTAGGAGACGAGAGCTGATTCAGATTGAGCGGCTTTCTTTCCTGCCTTCATCACCGGCAACTGATCGGAAGGAGGGTTCATCATGCTCGGCTTTCCCTCCAACTGGGCAGAGGCATCTACACTGAAAGCACCTTCCGTGACAATCTCTTCCCCCTCTTTTAAGCCATTTAATACCAGATAGCTGTTCCCCAGCAGGGAGCCCAGCTCAATTTCGCGAATCTTGAAAATGGGATCATCAGATCCGGGTTGCTTCACATAAACGACGGATCTTTTGCCGGTCCAGAGGACGGCAGATCTGGGAATGACCAGTTTGTTCCCCGCTTCATTCAGGCTAGCCTGGACGATGCCGGTCGCAAACATTTCGGGTTTTAGTTTTCCTGCCGGATTGGCTACCTCTACCCGCACTTTTGCGACACGGGAGACGGGATCCATGACCGGATCAATGAAGGTAAGGGTGCCAGTATACTCTGCTCCGGGCAGTGCCTGAAACGAAAAGGTAATTTTTTGATTTTTGCTCAGATAGGGAAGGTCACTCTCGTAGGCATCGAAAAGCACCCAAACCCGGGAGAGATCGGCCACCTCAAAGAGTACGGTTCCTGCAGAGATAAAATCATTGCTGCTCACGCGTCGGGCGGTGACAATGCCCGTTGTATTGGCATAAATTTCGAAGTCGTTTTTCACGCTGGCCGTACTCTCTATGGCCGCAATCTGACTGTCAGAAAGTTTCCACTGCCGTAATTTTTCCTTCGCAGCTTCATACAAGGCAGGCTGTGTTTGCCTGACTGCCACTGTCTCCAAAAGCTCTTGCTGTGCCGTGATCAGATCCGGAGCATAGATAACAGCGAGGACCTCTCCTTTTCTAACCACTTCCCCTGTAAAGTTGACGAACAGTTTTTCAATCCGTCCGGGAAGATAGGAGACCTGGCTCTGCAGCAACCTTTCGTCGGCCTGAACCTTGCCATACAACCGCAAATCCTTTACCGGGTTTTGGGAAGAAACCACGGAGGTGAGTACGTTGGCCAGTTGAGCGGACTCTTTGGTCATTTTGATTGCTCCGGGATCGATGGTGCCCCCTGCCTGAATTAACGGAATTAACTCCATCGCGCAAATCGGACATTTGCCCGGTTCTGTGATCCGAATTTGTGGGTGCATGGCACAAGTCCAGATATGACCTTGCGTTTTAACGGTAGGATGAATCAGGGTATCCGTCCCGGTCGGACCGGTGTGAAAAAAGATCCAGCCCAGAAGAATTCCGCTGATCAGGGTGAAGGTGAGAAGGATTATTTGTTTTTTCATATTTACTTTTTTTCTTTCATTACTTGATTGTCAAGGCATCTCGAGATTACCAAGCCTTCTCAGCCAGGCAATTGCAATATTTTCATCGGCCAGCGCTTCCATCTGACGGTATCCGTAATCGAACATTTGCTGCCGTACGCGTAAGATATCTGAAAGGCCGGTACCGGATGAGGCGAATCCCTTCACCAGAATATCGGTGGTCCGGGAAGCCAGATCATATTGGTTTTTGTACAGTTTGATCCTGCGTTCCGCATCCAGAAAGGCCTGATTGGCCTGGAAACTTTCGGTCTGAAGTGCATTGGCAGTAGATTTGATGTTTTGTGCATTGGCAGATTGAAGCAAGGCCGCTTCCGACCGCATCGCCGAGTATTTTTTCCTGTAAATGGGCAGTGTGACGGTGACCATCGGCATGATCATGTCCTTGCCATTCATGGCGGAGGTCGACATTTCACTCTTGTTGATCAGCGAATAGTTCAGTCCGATCCCTACCATCGGGTATCCCATCCTGGTAACCATCTCTCTGCGTGATTCAAGCGACTGACCTTCGAATTGAAGCATTCCCAGCATGGGGTTGTTATGCAGGATACTGTCGTTAAGCGCCGCCCTGGAGGTCAGGAAGGTTCCTGCCGTCAGCGTGTCAGGAACGGTAATAGGATCGCTCTGTGATCTGTTTAGCAAACTATTGAATTGAGCGGAGGCAGCTTTCCATTGTTCTCTCAGAGACTCGAGATTGTTCTGAAGTTCATTGATCTCCATCTGGATCCGGTAGATTTCTGAGAGGCCTGCCCCTCCCGTGGTGGGCGCCATTGCATTGCCGGGCATTGGCGTAGCTGCCGGAGCCGGGGAGGCGTTGTTGCCCATCGTGTTCATGCCGGAAGATCTTGTATCAGCACTACTGGTTGCAGACTTGCTGGTGCCAATTCCCGAAGGCGTAGTGATATTTCCGGTTGGGACCGACTGAAATTTCGTGGTGGCTAATCTTTCAAGCACATTCAGCAGTGCCAGGTTTTTCTCCGAGAAACGGATATTTTGACGAATTTTATGCAATTCGTACCAGTTGCGTTGCAGGTCGAAGCCAACCTGAAGCCTCGCATCCCGAAAAAGTTCAAATTTTGCCCTGGCCATCAGGCTCATCTCATTCTTCGCATTTTTCAGTACACCAAACCAGGGAAACATCTGCATGAGCCGGATGTCTGCCACCTGATTTCCGCTCAGCTGCTCCATCGGACGAAGGTAAACGCCCAAATTGATATCCGGATCCGGAAGACTGCCAACCTGAGGCACCTTTTGCAGGGCAGCCTTGTATTCGGCAAATTTTTGTAAAAGTGCCGGATTGTTTTTCATGGAGAGCTCCAGGTAATACTTCAACGAATCCTGTGCAGGAGCGGATAAGCTGGAAATTAGCAGGCAAATAAATGGCAATAGTGTTTTTCTCATCGTTGTTTTTTTAGGTCATATTCTCTCCACATCGACTGAAAGAGCGGCACGACAAAGACCGTCATCACCTGAATAACCATACCGCCAAACATCGGTATGGCCATCGGGATCATGATGTCTGACCCTTTGCCACTCGAGGACAAGACCGGCAGCAGGGCGATCACTGCCACGGCAGTCGTCATCATCGCCGGACGGACGCGCTTCATTCCGGCGGAGACTACAGCTTCGCGCACCTCAATTAATGTTGCCGGATGTCGCTCCTCGAACACCTGATGGATATAGGTGCCCATGATGACCCCATCGTTTGTGGCGATGCCGAAAAGGGCGATGAAGCCCACCCAGACGGCCACACTGAGGTTGATCGGATGCATCTGGAACAGGTCCCTCAGGTTGATTCCGGAGATCGAAAAATTCATGAACCAATCCTGTCCATACAGCCACAACATGACAAAACCTCCCGCGAAAGCGACAAACACGCCGGAGAAGTGAATCAGGGAGGCGGTTACCGTTTTAAATTGGAAAAACAGTAGCAACAGGATCAGCAATAAACTGATCGGGATGACGATCGCCAACCGCTTGGTGGCTCTCAGCTGGTTCTCGTAATTGCCTGCAAACTGATAGGATACACCGGCCGGCAGGATTATTTCTCCGGCACTTAGCTTCTTTTGCAGAAAATGAGTGGCTTCCTCCACCACATCCACCTCGGCTTTGCCTTCCTGTTTGTCGAAGATGACATATCCGTTCAGGAAGGTATTTTCACTTCGAATCATTTGGGCACCACGCATGTAATCCAGGTCGGCAATTTCACCCAGTGGAATTTGAACTCCGTTTAGGGCGGGTATCAGGATGCGTTTGAGATCTTCTGGATTGTCGCGTAGTTCCCGCGCATAGCGTACGCGAATCGGAAACCGCTCCCTGCCTTCCACGGAAGTGGAGAGGGACATGCCTCCTACTGCTGCCGACAAAACCTCCTGCACATCGCTGACACTCATTCCGTATCTGGCCATCTCCTCCCGCTTGAGTCTGATCTCGAGGTAGGGGGCACCCACTGCCCTGTCATAAAAAACAGCAGATGCCTTGATGGAAGATACCTCTTTCAGTGCCTGTTCCAGTTGCATTCCTCCTTTTTCGATGGATTCCAGGTTCGGACCAAAGACCTTTAATCCCATGGGGGCACGCATCCCCGTTGAAAGCA
>Ga0118677_10011200_pt1 | contig 13519 bp, 10 predicted proteins | sample AliMusrvi5mmetaG_FD_86154 | JGI IMG/M metagenome (GOLD analysis project Ga0118677, IMG submission 86154)
AATCAATAAGGCACTTATAATTTCTGTGCATTCCTGTAATAAAGATTAACAAACCCACTGAAAAATGAAGAATCGAAAATTAAGTTTTTTCGGAAGAATATTTGGAACAAAGGAGTCTGATAATGAATGCTATGATGCCTTTATTAGCTACCGACGGGAAACAGGTAGTGACCTGGCAAGTTTATTGAAGATCCAACTGGAAAATACCCATCATAAACGAATATTTCTGGATGTAAAAGAACTACAGGTCGGTCGATTTGATGAAATGCTGCTTAGCCGGATTGAAGAGACACCCAATTTTATTTTGATTCTTAGCAAGGATTCCCTGGATCGGTGCACTATAAAAACTGATTGGTTAATACGGGAAATTATGCAAGCTATTAGTACGAGGCGAAATATCATCCCTGTTTTAACCGACAATTTTTCCTTCCCTTCCGAAGACCTATGGAAAAATTTGCCGCCCGAGATGCGTGTCCTGCAGTCGCTTAATGGTATTCAATACAATCATTTATATCAGGATCCTGCGATTGAAAAAATTAATGCATTCATGAAGACTGAAATGGCTCATGTTCTGATTCAAAAACAAGATTCCATTTCTCAACCTATAGCAAGTGGAGATTCATTAGTCCCTTTAGTCCCTATAAAGATCCTTCCAACTTCAGAAGTGCCTCACAGCAATGACATTCCTCCGACAAATCAGGGAGTTTCAAGTTCAACTGGGGAACCTGAACCCTCGTTGAAGGTGAAAACCATGGCAACAATGGATCCGAAGCAAGAGGAAGATGCAGGAAATACACCCCCAAATGTTACTGAAAATGAGATTATTGTTCCTGTTCATGAAGATCCGAAACTTACCCGACCAATTGAACTTACATCAGAACCCTATACTGTGATAACAGGGGTGCTGGTCACGAAGACGAATGGAGAGAAAATAAACCTGCCCGAATTCGGTATCGGTTGGGATAATATGGGAAGAGCGGTCAGGGACTTCTTTAAAATTGAAAGAGGTGGAGGGTCTATGAGTGTTCCATGGAATAGGATCGATTCTGTGTTGATCAAAAAATGGGATGATATTTTGCTTCAGCTTTGTGATGGGAAAACTATTGATAAGGTCAAACCGGGGTTTGGACCACTGGTGGGTATTGATGATTCAGGTTTTGCTTTTAATCTTGCATTTGATAATATGCAATCAATTATAGTTTTACGTAACAATGCTTTAACTGAGGTTGAAGCATTGATAAAGGATATCCCTGATCTTGTAAAACGGATATCACCCAATTCTTCATATTCGAGTACAATAAATATAGAACGGGATAATCAAGGCGTCCTCGTGACTCATGATCTCTTCTTTCAGAAAAAACTTGCAACCAATGGTCATTCAACTTTTAGGCTTCCAGGCCTTCATACCTTTACAGTAAACGATAATTTTGTTAGTATCAATATCGCATCGTATGGAAGCTTTGGCCTGGCTGTTTATGATCACGGAACAGCTCATGTACTTGCTCACGCATTTAATCGATTAAACACATTGATGTACGAAAAATATGGATTTTCAACTTTACAAGAATAAGAATTGGCGCATAAAACAGGGATTAAGGCTCACCATTCCAAGTGATTAATAATCAAATAGGGAGGATCGTAAAATGACGTTTTTAAAAAAAATATTTGGAACCAGGGGAAATGAGAATGAAGCATCATTAATTAAAAAATGTCTTGTCTGCGGTGAAATAAATCCCATGAAAGTAAAATTCTGCTCTTCATGTGGAAGTGAATTTCCAGTTGTCTTTGATCACTTTGATGCTTTTATCAGCTATCGCCGGGAAACGGGCAGTGATCTGGCAAGCCTGTTAAAGATTCAGTTGGAAAATAGTTATCACAAAAAGATTTTTCTGGATGTTAAAGAGTTACAGGTCGGAAGATTTGATGAAGCCTTGTTGAACCGTATCGGAGAAACACCGAATTTTATCCTTATTTTAAGCAAAGCTTCCCTGGATCGCTGTGATAACAAGAACGACTGGCTGAAAAGGGAGATCATGCATGCGTTGAAGACCAACCGTAATATTATTCCACTCCTGATTGAGGGCTTTTCTTTCCCTTCAGAGGAAAGTTGGGCACTGTTACCACCAGAGATGAAGATCCTGAATTCGCTGAACGGAGTCACATACAGTCATATCCATCAGGATGCAGCCATAAGGCAGATTGCAACCTATATGAAGTCTGAAGTGGAAAAGACTTTAACACAGGAAAATTTTGGTCTGAAATTAAAGCCTGTATCTAAACAAAAAGACCAATCCCCTACCCTGGCTGATAATACCCCTATTGCTCAACAAAAAACAAATAAACAAGTCAGAAATGAAAAAGTGGACGATGTCATAAAAACACCTGCATTTTCAACAACCAATAAGATCAATAATTCAAATAATAACAGTAGTATCAATGGGATCAGGACTATAACCAATAAGAAAGACGGAACGCAGCTGGTGTTAATCCCTGAAGGAGAGTTTTTGGCCGGAGGGCCAAATAAAACCTCGGGAGGATGTCCTCCATTCCCTGTGTACCTTTCTGACTATTATTTGGCTTTGTATCCAATTACTAATGATCAGTACGCTTTTTTCTTAACGGAAAATAATCCTGAACTAAAGGACCTGACAAATTGGATTTGGCTTGACCAGGGATGTTTTATAAAAAAATCGGCAAAAGGATATGAAGCCTATGGTGGTAAAAATGACCACCCAGTTGTAAATGTTCGATGGGAGGGTGCAGAAGCCTATTGTCAGTGGGCTGGATTACGGCTTCCGTCTGAGTTGGAATGGGAGAAAGGTGCACGGGGAATTGATGGAAGAATATTCCCATGGGGAAACAACTGGGATAAAAACAAGTGTAGATATTCCGAAAATAAAGGAGATGAAACGACATGCAGTGTAACGTCCTATCCAGAGGGAATTAGTCCCTGGGGGCTATATCAAATGCTGGGAAATGTGCAGGAGTATTGCACCGACTGGTTCGATGCTGATGCCTACACTCGATACTGGAATGGGAATCTTTCACTGCCCGACCAAGGAGAATCCCGATTAACCCGAGGTGGTTCCTGGCGTGGGGTCACATATCATGGTCAATTCGATTGTGTTTTTCGTACACCTTGCAAGTCTAATTTTGAGGACCACGAACGCGGATTCAGATGTGCAAAGAATCCCTAATCTGTGATGCGTATCATTGGTATCCTATTTAAAATATTTTGAACAGAGATTTAATTTCAACTTTAATCCGTTCCCCAACAAACAAAAATTATCCTTGTATTCGTGAGTTCCACATTCACTGATGCGAAGAAAGAACACCGTATCCTCCCGGAAGAATTCCTGAAACCGGAAAAGTTCTGCGAAGAAAACGGTGCTAAATTTCAGGTTGCGGACCAGCGTTGAGGGGTATATGAGAATCGCAGCTGAATCATTAAAGGCCATAAAAGGTTAGTTTAGCAGTCGTAATAACAATAAAATAAACCATTCATTTTGTTAGACCTTTTTGCTTATATTTATAACCCCTAAAAACCCATCAGGAACTATGAAAAACCTGACAGATCATGTGACTGGAGATCCTGAACATCCATTGAGAGAGGAAGAAGGAAGAAACAGGATTAAAAATATCTCTGAAAAAGAGCCGGAATCCATAGAATATATTTTGATGCCTGATAATCAGGTATCTGAAGTTGATCTACCCTGCGACACAGACAGGAGGGTTTTGGAAAGATATCATAAAGGGATCTTTGCCTGCCCGCTTTATGCTGAACTATTTGAAGATGGTGACGATGCGAGAATAAATTAATCACTGAAACAATCCAAAATGTCTGATCTCGAAAAACTTACCAACCTGGTTCTTGCGCCGTATATTATGAAAGCGACCGCACTGATTGGCATCAGGCGCAAAATCGGGGGCAATCAGTTCCGGCATGCCTTTGCGACGCTGGGAATACTTTTGGACTATAAGCAATTTTCAGACCACATTTTACTCAAAGCTTCGGTTATTCATGATTTACTTGAAGATATTCCATCTACCGATATTATGGGGTTAAAAAATATAGAACCTGAAGCATGGAAAGTGATCGACCTTGTTCTGGAGGTCACCCGAAAATATGGAGAAGAGAAGACCGATTTCCTTAAAAGAATACTCTATACTGGTTCACGAAATGCGCAACTGCTTAAGGCGGCGGACCGGATCAGCAATCTGACTGATCTTCATCCTGGTTATTTCTCAGATCTGAAAATGAGTAAATACCTGGATGAAACGGAGAAATACATTATCCCAATGGCCAAAAATGTAAATCCTGATATGGTCATTGAACTGCTTGATTTGATTGATATAAGAAGAAAGTTAATTGCGCAGAATTTAGACATTTAAAAAGTTCAGAGATAATGCAATTCGCGGCAAAACTTGTAAATCTCGTAATAGGTTTGTCAATTCAAGGGTTCGACCTGGTGAATTTAATCAACTGAATTGGCCCCAATAGCCCGGCTGGTTGCAAGGTTTTATCCTTTTCAAAAAAGGTTTCAACCGGCGAAGTTGTCCACAAATTATGCATTTTGCCGTATTCAATTAAATCACCAATGATGCGGTTACGGTAAACATTTGCCAATTCTACCTGCAACTCGTTGTCAGCTTCCAAAATATGGGTGACATCCATTTTAAAATCAGGTAACCAGATGTTTCCCAACCATTTTCCATTCAATCGCACTCCACCAATTGCTCCAATTTTTCCAAGGCTAAGTAAAATTGAATCGGATGAAATAAAACCTTCGGGCAACTTAAAATGAATGGTATATTGTGCTTTTCCCGAGAAATATTTAATGGCCGGATCGGCAAAATCAGTCCACGATTTTAAATCGGTAATTTTAACAGGGGCAATTTTTGCCGGATATGCAGGAGAAAAGGAAATGGTTCCGGTGAAATTGGAAACCTCAGCAATTTCAGGCTCAACCGGTTTAATATTTGTAAGTTGGTGAGGCTTGTCGTATCCATTAAACACAAAAACCAGTGATTCATAAGGTGCAAAAGTAACTGGGATGTGTACCCGTCCGTTTCCGTTCGAATAATTTGAGGGTTTCAGGATAGTTCCATTCTGCGGGTTCCATATTTCAGGAATTTTATTTAGAATCCTGAACGTACATTCCCGTTTTAGCTCAATATTCTGTTGGTTGGCCACAAAATACAAGTCAGTTTGACCAACTTTTTTATGAATATACTGCAAGTTCAGCGAATCGGGCTGATCAGTTTCAAGATCGGGCAAACAGTTTATTTCCTTTAAAACCCGATCAATTGGTTTTCCCCAAACGATCTTTCCCTTGCCTACATTCAATTCACCTGAAGTTTCGTTTTCCTGATTCCCCCATAGTTGATCCGTTAGATCTTTAAAAGCTTTCCTGTCAGTGTTTATACCTTTCAGTGAAAGTGGATTTTGCGGCTTTTTGCCATAGACAATCGCTCCCTGATTGACTAATCGGGCAATGTGCTTCAGACTCAAAAGTTCCATGTCAGAATTGTCCGGCAGAATTAAGAGGGCGAAATCCTGAAGCTGGGAAATGAGTATTTTACCATTTTTTATGCTGGTTTTTTGCTGCAACACATCGAAATTGCAGCCATTTGGCCGAAATCCAAAAGGGAGCTTGTTTACAGTATTATTACTTATAAACTGCGGTAACTGGTCGCCTAAAAAGTACAAAACATCGCTTACTGTTTCTCCTTTTTGCAGCAAATACTGAATCCGGTTCTGGTAGGTAAACCAGTCGGATGTCATCGGCCACCAGGTGTTGTGCCGGTTAAAATGTGAACCAAACTTTAACAGCGTTATTCCCGGAATCTGATCAGTTGGCTGATGAACATAGCTGTGCAATATCAGCTGGTTAACACCTTCGCAAAATGCCCGGTCGCCAAAAGGTTTCAGATAGAATGGCGATTCGCTGTAATGGGCCCAGCTTGTATAGGCCTCGGCAGCCACGAGTGGCAATTGGTAACAATTTGCTGCATAAGAGGGTAAATTCGCCGTTATTCGTGGTTGTGGCACATAAGGTTCTGGGAAATTTTTTGCAGGTGGCGGACCTGCCCAGAACTCCCACATCGGTAAGTCAGCATAAGTATTTGATTTTAAAATATCAACAGGAGGATATGAAGCGTCACCATAAATGACTTCACAGTGCATTTCCATATTTTGCTTATGGCATAATTCACTGAAATACCGGTAATAATTTGTCTCAATCAGGGTGGAAATGGTTTTACGGAAATCGTACAAAAAGCCTTCTGTTAATTGGCTGTTTCCAACGGTTTCGCCACAAAGTACAGGAATCCAATTTATCAGACTGTAACCCTGTTGTTTTTCAAACTCCCGGACAAAATTAGCAGTCCAGTTCTGATACATGCACTCCCAGCTGTCAATCAGCATGAATTTGAAGGTATTGCCTCTGTACTTTCCGGCCTGGTCGATAAGTTTTTGAGGAAAGCTTCTAAAATGCAAACCCAATGCCGCAGTATCCATTTTATCACATTCAAGTCCGGTTCCTTCCACGGTCGCCGGTTCGTTCTGTTTGCCCGTGGTTGTATAGCCAAAACGAATTATAATCCAGTTTCCCGCAGGGGCATCCCAGTTCAACGAACCATCGGCATCCATATTTTTAGTGATATCAACAACCTGATTTTCACCCGGAACCAAATTCTCGGTCAGTGATGGTTTAATGGCATCGAAGCTGCTTTTCTCCAGGGTTTTAAGTGAAACGGTTTTCTCTAACAGGTAAGGAATATCGGATGAATAAGTAGGAAGGTCAGTATCGCCTAAAAGCTCCACTTCAGAAATGGTAAACTCATATTGTGGGTCAACCTTTGAAAAATCGCGAACTTGAAGCTTGAAGAACCTGCTTTTCAGATTAGAAACCGGTACGATTTCAAGTTTATTTAAACCGATTATTTCAAAATCCTGAGCTTTTTTGTAATTCAGGCCGTCGTCAGAAACAGACAAAGTAAATTCGCTGTTGAAAATGCCCATATTCCGCCACATAAAAGGTCTGCGGATATAAATGGCTAATTTACTGGCATAATATTCTTTATCGAAATTTAAATTGATATAATCCCCTCGCTTCATATCAAATCCGCTAACCGGATCGCCATCAGAAAGAATTCCGCCATCAATAGTATCGTTGACCATTATTTTGTGGTTGGCCTTCAGAAATGAATTGTTTGTTGAATTGGTTTTACATGCAACAACCGCAACATCCCGGTAGAAATTCAGTTTTGCCATGGGATGTTTCAATTTTATACTTATTGGTTTTCCACCTTTCTTCACCGTTTTTGTCCAGACATATTGTTTCATCGACATTTCGGGCGTTATCCACGGCCCGCCGCTTGAACTCCAGCCATCGCAATTTTCAATTCCAATCGTAATTCCAAGCCGGCCGGCTTCCTGCAATGCCCACTTAAACATTTTATTCCATTCAGGGGAATTTATCGGAACCCGCTGTACACCTAAATCTATCCCGTTAAAAAGGCCTACACTGACAATGGTTGCCTGTGAGATGCCTTGCTTGCGCATCGATTCAAGATCTTTGGTAATTCCGTCTTTGGTAATTGCCCCATTCACCCAGTGCCACCAGGTGTGAATCTTTATCGATTCCGGAGGGTTTATGAAATCACTTTTTACCAGACTTTCTGATGTAGTTTGACAGTATCCATCAGTTATATTTAGGAGAAAAATCAAGAAATAGAAAACACATTTTATTTCACAACTCATTTTTTGCAGGTATTTAAGAATCGTTCTGTGATAAATTTACTTTGATTATAAACTTTAATATTCCGGAACAGTAGTTTACTCCTTAGCATGCAACGGATTGCAATTCTTCCAAAATCATAAACCGGTCCATTGTTGGTAAACCCATCATCAGTAAACTCAACCATGATTACGCCATCAATAGCCCCAATCAGTTTATTTCCGATTTGCAGAAACTGGAGTTTGTGCCAGACACTTTTTTCAACCGGTGTACTTTTGGCTCCAAATGAAAGCGGGTATAAAAATGGATTCTTTATCAAGGCTGAATTTTCCAGGTCATTACGCATATCTGCCATTTCGCGGTAATATTCCCAATGATAATTTCTCACAGCTTCGCCGTATACCGTTACCATTCTTCCGGTGGTCTTTAACTGATAATCGGCCATAAAATCCTCTCTGTTCATGCCAGATGCCTGGACCATCAGCAAACTTAAACCTCCCGGTTGCAAAACCTTAAATTCGTATTCAACATAAAGGTTCCCTTCGAAAGCCCGATTACTCCAGACATAAACTTGTGAATCCAACAAACAGCTTGTGTATTCCTTGTTTACTGTTTCCATCAACAACCCTTCATTGGTAATCTCCACTTTTACCGGATTTCCCTGTACGTAAAGGCTATCCATATCCGATGGTTTAGTTAGGGTGACATTCCATTTCAATTTCCACGTAGGATCCGGTTTCCAGATAAACCTTAATCTTCCGACACCAACATACTTCAGGAATAGCTCATCGTTTAATTTCCGGTCAAATCGCGTAGTTTCACTTTTATAGTGGTCAAATGCCTGTTGTTTAGTAAATACTTCGTTGTAAAAATTAATTTCGGAGTAGCAAAGGGTTGGGTTTCCCAAAAACAGGGAAGTATTGATGCTGTCGCGATGAAAGGGGTTTACATGATTCTGGTCTTCCCTACCGATTTGCACGCCATCGACAAAAAGGGCATACTGATCAGTTTTGTAATCCCAGGTCAATGCAAACTGGTACCAAATATTTTTGTCGAAGGTAAAATGGCTGACCTCAACGAGTGCTCTGTGCGGGATTTCGAAGGCATCCTGGTATAAATTTCCTTTGGCAAATAATGCCACCATACTTGGATGCCACCTGGGCCACCAGAATAATTTGAAATTGGCTCTTTCAAAATCCTGCGGATCAGGACAATCCGAGAGAAGTGGATAAATAAAAAAATGGGGATTATCCATGCTGAATGCAGGCTTGGGATCATAGGCACTTAATTCTTCCAAAGACATGACCCACATCGTAACAGTCCCCATATCGCTTTTCAGGTTATGTGCCGTCAACTCCAAAATGCTTTTTATACTGGTCATATTCAGTCCTTTCCTCCCATCGACATTGATAACGCGTGCGCGCCCATTTAGTTTTATTCCGGAAGTATCGGACATCGAAAAATCACTAAGATAGGTATAAACGGGTTTTGCAATCGATTGCCCAAGTGCAGATGAAAAAGAAAGGCAAATCATTAGAAGAGATATATAGGTCCGGTCTATTTGTTGGGATGTCTTCATATTTATATTGAAACGGGTTATAGGTTTCACTTTTCCTCAATCTTTAACACAACCTTTCCATAAGCAGGGAACTTAAATCTTATCTGCTCATTTTTCGATATTAAGTAATCGGAAAGATATAATGTTCTAAATTTAATTTTATTTAATAACTATTTGGACCCCTCTAAATCTCCCCGGTGGAGACCTAATATCTTCATTATGAAAATTTCATACTCTTACTTCTCTCCTTTAGAGGGGGTTGGGGGAGGTCAAAAGAAACCATAAATAATTACGACATTTTATTGTTCTTATAACTTAGTTAATCTTTTTCATCCATAAATTACGCATGAAATTACCTTTTCGGGCATTAACACCAATTGAATCAGGTTTTAAATATTACTTTATCCAGCTATTTGTTCTCATCCATTGAAACAACGGCTTCATCCACTCTTCAGTAGGAATTGAAAGAACAAAACCGTGGTTTCCTTTCGGATAAATATGCAATTCAGCTGGTACATGATGATGCCTCAATGCTTCATAAAAAATAATGCTATTGTCAACATCCACAACCGTATCATCCCCGGAGTGTGTTAAATAGGTAGGAGGTGTTTGATCAGTTACCTGAAGTTCATTTGAAAAGAAGTCAATTTTTTCGGCTGTTGGGTTTTCTCCCAATAGGTTCTTTCTGGAGCCTGTATGGGTCAGCTTATCAGTCATCGAAATAACCGGATAGACCAGGATCATGAAATCAGGACGAATACTGATTTGCTCTTGGTTGGGAATCAGGCAGGTATTAAAATGGGTTCCTTCAGATGATGCCAGGTGTCCACCTGCCGAAAAGCCCATTATTCCTATTTTATTTGTATCAATATTCCATTCTGCAGCCCGTTGACGGACCACTTTAACGGCTTGTTGAGCATCCTGCAGGGGACCGATAGATATATTGGGCATGATGGAATCAGATGGCAGCCTGTATTTTAAAATAAAAGCGGCAGTGCCATGATTTATAAATGTCCTGGCAATATTATGTCCTTCGAGCCGGTAGCTTTCCATGCCGTAACCACCTCCGGGACATATTACTACTGCAGAACCATTTGCCAGTTCCTTCGCCGGCAGATAAATTTCAAGCGTTGGTTTTGAAATGCTTTTATACCCTCCAAACTGGCCATCCCAGTTTAAGGTAATTTCCTTCATGGTATTGGAAATCGAATTTGGAATTGCCCCATTATATAACGGAATAACTTCCTGCGCTTTCAGGTTGCCTGTAAAAAGTACAGCACAAAAAAATATGACTTTGGGTTTACTGATCATTGCATTGGGTTTATTATTATTGAGTATAAATCAATCATCGATCGATTGATCAACTAATTGATGGAATTTTCCACCGGTTTGGTCAGAATTATTTCCTTGTGTCTGTTTCAGGATCACACCGATAATCTGCTCTTTTGGATCGGCAAAATACTGCGAATTAAAATAGCCACCCCAGGAAAATGTCCCGGCACTTCCAACACCTCCCTTATCCTGCCCCAGCTGAGTGACCACAGAAAATGCAAGTCCGTAATAATTTTCAGCTTTTTCATTCCAAATACTACCAAATTGATTGTTCATAATGGATTCAACAGTAGTCCGACTCAGAATCCTGATCCCATTGTATTCACCTCTGTTGAGATACATTTGCAAAAATGTAGCATAGTCCTTTGCAGTACTCGAAAGTCCGGCTCCTCCGGAAAAAAAGCTTTTGGCACCTTTGATCGGATAATCGGGGTCGTAAAAGGTTACCGGATATTTTTCCCAGTGACCATTGATGTTTCTTTGCTGTACGGCCACCAACCTTTCGGCTTTTTCGGCGGGTTGATAAAATCGGGTATCATTCATCCCCAGCGGGTCGAAAATATGTAATTTAAGGAAAGTATCCAATGGTATTCCTGAAACTATTTCGATTAAGTATCCGAGTACATCGAGACCTTCACTATATACAAATTTTTCGCCCGGTTCGGAATGGAGTGGAAGTCTGGCTAACTTTTTAACACTTTCACCGATAGTAATTCCTTTTGTTGTAAATGCATCAGTTACCCCAGCTTTTTGGTAAATTAGCTTAAAACGTTCATCATCGTCAATAATCCCGTAACCGATTCCGGAAGTATGGGTTAATAATTGGCGTATTGTTATTTCAGATTTTGCAGGTTTGGTTGTATAAGTGGTGTCACTGTATTGAAACGATTCAAAAATCTGAGGATTCTTGAATTCCGGAATATATTTTGAAATCGGGTCATCCAGTTTAAATTTACCTTCTTCCCAAAGCATCATGACCGCCGTTGCAGTGATCGCTTTCGATTGTGAAGCAATACGGAAAATATCGTCCCGCTTTAATGCTCTTCCCGCCTGGTTATCTGCCATACCGTATGCTTTCCAAAAGACTATTTTGCCTTTGCGGACAATCAGGCTGACAACACCTGGAATATCCCCATTTTTCACAGAACGGACACACAGACTATCAATTCTTGCCAGTCGTTCAGCTGACATTCCGACACTTTCAGGGGCTCCTTCAGTAAGGATAAGAGATTTCCTGATTGATTTCGTTTGCCCGTTTGACCCTTCTATACTAAGAATCAGCAGCAGAATAAGAAAAAATAAATGTTTCATGGTTGGAAGTTATTATGCTTATATATGACTATTCCCAATTTACTTTATATTGTTTATCTTTTTCATCCAAACGAATAGCGGTTGCATCCATTCCTCCAAAGGTAAATTAAATGCGAAACGATGCCCCCCATTCTGATAAAGGTGCATTTCTGCAGGAATCTGATAATGCCTTAAAGTCGCATAAAAAACAATGGTGTTATCAACATCTACCGACTTGTCGTCACTTGCCTGGGCTAAATAGGTCGGAGGTGTTTGATCACACACGTGCAATTCATTCGAGTATAGGGTTGTCATTTCAGAAGAAGGATTTTTTCCAAGCAAATTCTTCCTCGAACCATGATGAGTAAGTTTATCTGTCATCGAAATAACGGGACAAATTAAGATCATGAAATCGGGACGAATACTGATTTTTTCTTCATTCGGTATCAGGCACGTATTAAAATGGGTTCCGGTTGTAGCTGCAAGGTGCCCTCCGGCCGAATATCCCATGATGCCAACTTTAGCCGGGTCAATATTCCATTCTGCCGCCTGTTGGCGTAACAGCCTTATGGCTTGCTGGGCATCCTGCAGCGGTCCACAGGTTTTATCTGTCATGACGGAATCCGAAGGTAACCGGTATTTCAGAATAAAGGCTGCCGAACCAAGGTTAACAAAAGCCTCAGCAACAGGGATACATTCCTCGGTACATTCCAAACCATATCCGCCGCCAGGACAAATGATTACCGCAGAACCATTTGCTTTTTCTTTTAAGGGCAGAAAAATCTGTAACGAAGGAACTGAAATATTTTTAAAACCGCCACAAGGCCCATCGACCGGATTCAATGCGATTTCTTTCATGCAATATGGCAGGGAGTTTGGAATTACCCCTTTGTATAATGGAATGATTTGCTGGGCTTTCAGGCTTCCGTTTAAAACTGTAACAAGAAATAAAAGGGAGATGATTTTTTTATTAAGAAGCTCCCCTATTGCGATGAAAATGGGATTCAACTTTTCCAGAAATATATGATTTTGGCCCCGTATTCCAAGGAAGAAACCATGCTAGATGCGATCTCAAAGAGCCAAGTACTCCCGAAATTTTTCCACGTGGTGGATGCGCAATTTGAGATACCCAGAGACGCCGAAAATGGAATATATGAAATGTCGGCATCGTCGCCACAAATGCCGATTTTATTGCCCAAATACGCAATGTCAGACGGAACCTTTTTCATTTGTGTAAATGTCGGCGAAGTTCCAATACATGTACAAATTCCGGGATTCACGGAGGATTTGTACGATTTGATTGGGCCGGATGAAGTATGTATGTATATATATACTGGTGTCGCGGATTCTACTACAACCTTTTATGGGCGCGTACAGTGGGTAGAGAATAGAATCGCATATGACACTATTTATGATGTTCCTCGCTCGTCATTTTGTCGTAAAATGACCGATATGTCTAAATATATTTATATGAGTGGTGTAGCGACTCCGAATGTCCCTCTATTTGATAGAAATGGATACCTTATTGAGGTGGTTCCAGACAAGGATTCCTACATATACGACATAGATGATATATATCAGGCATGCCCATATAAAG
>Ga0118677_10011201_pt1 | contig 13517 bp, 11 predicted proteins | sample AliMusrvi5mmetaG_FD_86154 | JGI IMG/M metagenome (GOLD analysis project Ga0118677, IMG submission 86154)
CGCTTCGACACAGGTCCCAGCCGAGATGGTGACCATCCTGAAGGGAGTTTCAACCGACCACCCGGTTGATGGATCGATGACGTGGTGGTGACGAGTGTCACTTCGATTCCAGTGGCGAACGACGCTCGACGAGGTCGCAAGAGCTCCCGTGGAAATCGAGACCACCTCTTGAGCGTCGCCGTCATGCCCTCGAAGCTCGGCATCTATCGGTTCGTCGGCAATACCGATCATCCAGCCATCTACTGGGGCAGGGCCGGCTACTCGGAGGTCTCCTCCAATGTCGACCACCACGCCCACTGAGAGTTGTGCATGGATTCCTTCAGCGGCAATGTCTGCCGCTCGGGCTTTGGCGGTAGCCCCAAGGTCGAGATGCACGCCGTCGGGAAGTTCGATTGTGAGCTGGTCGGCATTGAGGACAATGCCGCTCACGCCTGGAGAAGGACGAATATGTGTTGAATCGATGGCTCCCTCATCGAGGAGTGCACCGTAATCTCGGTCGTAACCGAGGGCAATGAGTGAGTCCGCCACCGTTGGATCGCATGCGCCGTTTGTGACGTGCGCAGCATGGACGCCGTGGGCGACAAGATCAAAGAGCATCGGTGATGCCTGAAACGGTCCAGTTCCAGCAGAGGCATTGAGATCGAAGATTTCGGTGTTCGGTCGGAACCGACTTGCGGCTTGTTCGACCTCGACCAAGACGCCATCAAGAATAACGCGGGCGTCAGCTAAGGCAGCGACCGACGTGACCCCAAGATCTACCGACGTACTCCAAATCGAAAAACGGTCAAAGACTGGCAGGGCATCCATCGTCGGGGGCGAAGGAGCACCACTCAACAAGGCCGCGAGCCAGTGGAATGGCACTGGGGGGTCGTGGATGGTGGCGCGGTGGTGGGAACGTAGACCGGTGGCGTCGTCACGACTGGGGCAGGAGCAGACGGTGTGGCTGAAGGGGCAGATGATGATGATGCGCCACTTGAGCTACTCGTACCACTTGAGCTACTCGTACCACTTGAGATGCTTGAGCCCGATGGTGACGAGCCGATCGGTGACGATCCACTTGATCCAGCGACCGGCGTAGTGGCTGCACCAGCATTCGTCGTGGCGCCGCCGTATTCGTGGGCGACAAAGCCAACGAGTCCAGCCGTGCTGAGCACACAACTCAAGGCCGTCAGCTTGGTGATGGACTGGACGCGTCGTACACCGATCTCTCGTGAGGTGGGGGGTGTGTAACGCGACATTGGGCTCCTTGGGCGAGGGTTGTTTTCTCTGTCTCTAGTTTCGCCGAACTCTTTAAGAATAAGGAAGCCACACCATAAGAATTAGCCAAGGAACTGAAAGAAACTCAGGGAACGGAGGGAATCGAGAATTTCAGCAATGCCCCACCCGTTTGGCCCTTCCCAGCCTCAACATGGCCCTTTTCGTTCGCCGCCACCTGGGCGACAATCGAGAGCCCTAAGCCTGAGCCCGGCAGGCTCCGAGCCGAGGGGGCTCGATAGAACCGATCGAAGATCTTTGGGAGGTCTTCCTCGGCAATGCCAGGTCCTTCGTCTTCGACGCTCACGGACCCGTCGAGGACTCGGACGGAGATCGTTCCTCCCTCGGGGCTCCATTTAATGGCGTTGTTGATCAAATTACCGATAGCTCGACCCACCCGGTCTCGCTGTGCGAACACCCAGGACTCCGTCGCATCGAGTTCTATTTCAACATTTCGAGTCCTCCCGTACGTTGACGCCACATTGACGAGATCGTCGACGAGTTGATCGAGGCGGAATCTACTTGGGGGAGTTGCTTCGGGTTCGCCTCGAGCGAGTTCTGACAAGTCGCCGACCAGGTTGGTCAGTTCGGTCAACTGAGTGAGGACGTCATCAAGAAGCTGGTTTCGCGTGAGTGGATCGAGTTCATCGACTCGTCGAAGCACTTCGGTGTTTGTTCGCAAACTGGTCAGTGGTGTCCGAAGCTCATGGGAGGCATCCATGACGAGTTGTTGTTGCTGGTTATTTGAACGCTCTAAGGCGCTTAAGAGCCGGTTAAACACCGAGCGCAATCGACCAAGTTCATCGCTGCCTCCTTCGTCTAATCGACGAGAAAGATCTGTCGTTTCAGCTAAGTCTTCGATGGCGTCCGTGACTCTGTTCAGTGGCCGAATGACGGTCTGGGCAACTAGGAGCCCCAAAAGTATTGCGATCAACACTCCACCGGCCGCGACAAAGAGCAGCGTCCCTCCAAGTTGGCGAAGTTGCTGATTGACGCCAGTGAGAGGTTGGGCGAGTTGGAGAGCAGCAGTCTCTGGGAGAAAGCCAGTTCCTTGGCCAGTGCCGATCTGTTGGCCTGGCTGGAGAGGAGAGATCATCTCTCGCAGTACGACGCCTTGATATTCAATCGTGACGTAGGAGTAGCCCTCTTCCTTTCCTTCGGCGTAGGAGCGCACCAGTGCGTTGATAGGGAGGGCGGGATTTGCCGTGGTGAGCAGGACCGTGCCGCTTGCACCAGTGACTTGGGTGTAGGCCCCGTTGCTTTGATTTGTGGCGATGGTGGCCCGATTAATAGTGAGTTGCGACGATTGATAGAGCGTGTCATCAACTGAGCGCAGTAATGAATTTCGCGCCACGACCCACGCTGCTGCGCAGGCCAAAAGGACGGCGATGGTCACCGCAGCGGTGGCCGCAAGAACCAGTCGGACTCGAAAGGTCACGGTTCGCGCAGGACGTAGCCCACGCCTCTGACCGTTTGGAGAAGCCGTGGCTCGCCATTCTCTTCGGTCTTTCGACGAAGGTAGCCAATGTAGACAGCCAATGAGTTCGTCCCAGAGTCGAAGTCGTAACCCCAGACTTGGTCCAAAATATTGTCCCGGGTGAGAACTTGTCGTGGGTGATTCATAAAGAGTTCGAGAAGTTCAAACTCGATTTTGGTCAAGACGAACGATCGATCACCTCGGCGGACCTCTCGACTCATGAGGTCGAGAGAGAGGTCGTCGAAACGTAAGAGGTCGCTGTCGCTCGGACTTGGAGTTTTGCGGCGCAAGAGGGCTCGAAGTCGTGCAAAGAGTTCCGCGAGATCAAACGGCTTCACCAAATAATCGTCAGCACCTGCATCGAGGCCCTCGACTCGATCGCCCACAGCGTCGCGAGCAGTCAGCATGAGGACGGGGGTGGTGTCGCCCAATGTACGGAGCCGTCGACATACTTCTAAACCATCAACGTCCGGCATCTGCAAATCCAAGACGATGGCGTCAGGTGCAGATTGCGTAAGAGAGCGCAAGGCTGCCGTTCCGTCCTCGGCGAGCTCGACGTCGTAGCCCTCAAGGACTAACGCTCTTCGGAGAGATTCGCGTACGGCTTGATCGTCATCAACAACCAAAATGCGCATGCTCTCATCCTCTCTTTCCAGTGACGTTCGGGTCGTTTGATCTCAAACGAGACTACCGAGGTTCTTGAAGCCTCGACGCCATCACTGGGACTAGGAACCGTGAGTAGTGACTTGTGGAGCGGCGGTGGTCGGGGTGAGTGTCCCAGCTGATGATGACGAAGAAGAAGACTCATCATTCGAAGTGCTACTCGTTGACGGCGAGGTCGATGACGAGTTCGATGATGCCGTGGTGGCCCCAGCGAGACTGTGTTCTGCGAAGACGCCAACGAGCCCGAGCGTGCTCATGGTCGCAAGAACCCCTGCGGCTAGGGTGGATCTGGCGATTCGGTGCTGACCGATCTTTCGAGCGGCGATTGGATCAAACTGTCGTGGTGGTGCTGAGTGGGGCATTTCAATCTCCTTGCGTTCTGCCCTCTAGCCTGTCGTATGGGTCTAAAGGGATCCCATGAGGAAGATAAGGACAGTTGAAGAATGAGCTCTTTTCATCAGGACCTCGGTCAATCTGATAGTGAAGAGTCTCACAGTGGCGGGTAGTTCAATCGGCAGAATGCCGGACTTTGAATCCGGAGGTTGGAGGTTCGAGCCCTCCCCCGCCAGCCGAGAAGAAAGTTAGGAAGCGAACTCTTGGATAAGTGTCGCGAGCACCAAGGGCTGGTCGCCTTGAATTGAGTGACCAGCACCCTGAACATGTTCGATCCTGGCAGTGGGTAGTCGGCGGCGAAACTCTTGTTCGTCATCGTCGTCAACAACGCTTCCTTTGTCCATCCCTCGAACCAACATCACAGGCTGCGTGAGTGATCCCAACAGATCCCAAAGGCCCTCTGTTGGAGGACTTTTGATCTCGCCTTCGGCCCCCGCCGGGTTGCTGCGATGTCGGGCCCAACGCCAGACCCAGGTCCCGTCCTCGAGTTGAAGGGCATTGTGAAGGATGCCGCGCCGCAAACTCGATTCGCTTCGCGTGGGGTTGAATTCAATCGTTCGTGCCAAGAGTTCATCAAAACTTTCGAATCCTTCTGGTCCATTGACAAACGCCGTGATGTGCTGCGCCTTCGAGCCGTTGACTCCCGGGGTGATGTCGATGAAGGCAACTCGAGAAATGAGATCGGGGCGAGACGCTGCGAGGTGAAGGGACGTTAAGCCTCCTAATGACATTCCCACCAACACCACCGGCGGGCGAGAGAGTGCCTCGATGGCGTGTGCGACGTCCTCAGCCATTGACGCGGGATTCATTGCCTTCCCCTGTGCTCCGCCGTCAGAGTGTCCATGTCCCGGTAAGTCGAGCGCAAGGAGGGGGCGTTCAATCGCGAGCGCCACAGTGTCGTACGTGTGAGCATTTTGCGCTCCACCGTGGAGCATGATGAGAGAAGGGGTCTCCTCGCCCCAACGCAAGCCAGAGAGTGATCTCCCGTCAGGAAGAGCCGTGGCCTCTCGGCGGACGAATGGGTCACGCTCGTAGGGCAGTCCCCACTCTTCAGCATTTTCATGGAAGAGGCTGAACTCGTCGTAAGGAATCTGGTCCATAACAAATCACGCTAGACGAGCGTGGGCCTGCTAGAGATGGAGGGGTGAGCAGAGAGTTACACGCCATCGTCTTGGCGGCAGGGGAGGGGTCGCGTATGCGATCTTCGCTTCCAAAGCCGCTCCACCGCCTCTGCGGGCGTCCAATGATCCTCCATGTCATTGATGCCTTGGCCGAGCTCGACGTCCAGCGTGTCGTGGTGGTCGTTGGACACGGTGGAGATCAAGTGACGAAAACGGTGAGCGAGTTAGCCCCCGAAGGCCTGCGGGTCGAATTCGTGGAGCAGGTAGTGCAACGGGGAACGGGCGATGCCGCTGCCGTTGCGTTGAGCGCGTTCTCGAGCGTGGAGGACGACGATGATGTCGTCGTCCTTCCGGGAGATACACCACTCCTTCGACCAGCCACATTGGCTGAACTCGTCGCCCGGCATCGAGACCGAGAGGCTGGTGTCACGCTGCTTACCGCAGAGCTTGACGACCCGACGGGCTATGGACGAATAGTCCGAGGAAAAGATGGTCGAGTGTCTGGAATCGTTGAACACGGGGACGCCACCCAACAAGAACGAGAGATCCATGAAGTAAATACCTCGATTTACTGCTTCCGGCGGGCGCTTCTCGCACCGGCGCTGCGCCGATTGGGATCATCAAATGCGCAAGGCGAGCACTATCTCACCGACGTGGTCGGTGTGCTCTACGAGGCGGGGTATCCAACGCATTCGCTGACCGTGGTCGATTCAATGGAAGCAGCCGGCGTTAATGATCGAGCTCAGCTTTCGGTGGCCGAAGCAGAACTACGGGACCGCATCAATGAACGATGGATGCGGCGAGGCGTCACGATGTGGGATCCAGAGAGGACCTACGTTGACACTGACGTTGAGCTCGGAAAGGACGTCACGCTGCTTCCAGGAACAGTCCTTCGAGGGAAGTGTCGGATTGCTGAAGGCTGCCGGATAGGGCCAAATGCGATGCTTGAAGACACAAGCATGGGTGAACGAGCCGTTGTGGGGACGGTGCACGCGCTCCACGCGACCATAGGAGCAGGCGCATTTGTTGCGTCGTTTGTCACGCTCGCTCCAAGTGTGGTGGTCGCGGAGTCGAGTCGGATCGCAGCCTTCCAATCGCTCGCTCCCTAGGACGGATGACGACCTCTTCAGACCTTGCTAGCGTTCGAAGCGTGGAGGTCATCCCAACTCGTCGTCTCGCCCTCGTTTCTGGTCGATCACACCCCGAGCTCAGCGAGGCCATTGCAGACCACTTGGGAGTGTCGCTTTCGAATGCGAATCTCCGTGAGTTTGCGAATGGTGAAGTTCACTGCCGCTTTGATAACTCGTTACGTGGCTCCGACGTCTTCATCATTCAGACGCACTGCGGCCCAGTGAATGACACATTGATGGAGCAACTGATCATGGTTGATGCAGCAAAACGTGCATCTGCCAAAAGAATTACTGCAGTGTGTCCTTACTACGGCTACTCACGCCAAGACCGCAAATCCACTGGTAGAGAACCAATCACCGCAAAATTAGTAGCCGACATGTTGCAAGCCGCCGGTGTTGATCGTGTCGTGTCCGTCGATCTTCACTCGGGACAGATCCAGGGCTTCTTCGATCTCCCATTCGACCACCTCACTGCTGCCCCAGTCCTTGAGGGCTATCTCAAGAAGCATGTAGGCAGTGACATCGTGGTGGTTGCCCCTGATGCTGGGCGAGTCAAAGTGGCCGAACGATACTCGCAGCACTTGGGCTGTGACTTGGCGCTGGTTCATAAGACCCGGCCTCGTGGAACGATGAATCAAGTTGAAGCCCGCCACGTTGTTGGTGAGGTTGCGGGCCGACACTGCATCTTGATCGACGACATGATCGATACCGCATCAACGATCTGTGCCGCGGCGGAGCTCTTGAGCCAGTCAGGCGCCAAAGACATTTGGGCCATGGCGACGCACGCCGTCCTCTCTGATCCAGCGACGGCCCGGCTGAAAGCGGCACCATTTTCTCGAGTGGTGGTCACCGATACTCTGCCGATTCCTTCAGAACATGACTTCGACACCCTGGAGGTCCTCTCGGTGGCCTCCATCATCGGAGATGCCATAGATGCGGTCTTTGAGGACACTTCTGTCTCAGAGATCTTCGGCGGAGAGAACCTCGCCTGAGCGATTCTGAGGCCCTGGCCCAGAAGGGCTAGGATGAGAGGCCTAATCCGAAGCGTTGTTTTCGAATCCCTATCGTTCTCCCCAAGGAGTCCCACGTCATGCCTGAGATCACCCTGACAGCTGAAGTTGGTCGAGCGACCGGCTCACGAGCTACCCGTCGCCTTCGCAAAGAAGGAAAAATTCCCGCGATTGTCTACGGACACGGCACTGAACCGTTGTCAGTCGCAATTGATGGGCCTGCACTTCGAGTCGCGTTGACCGGTGAGTCAGGAACAAACCAGTTGCTCGAACTCGATACGGGCAGTGACCGCTATCTCGTGCTGGCGCGTTCGTTCCAGCGCCACCCGGTGCGTGGAACTGTTCAGCACGTTGACTTCCAAATCACGAGTCGAGACGAAATGGTTACGGTGGAAGTACCGGTCGTCATCACTGGAGATGCCGTTGACGTCCGTCACGCAGACGGTGGAGTTGACCAGCAGTTGTTCACTGTGTCAGTGAGCGCCCGACCTGGTTCTATCCCAACGTCGCTTGAGATTGACATCTCAGCCATGGTGATTGGTGACGTGCTTCGAGTCGCAGACCTTGATCTCCCTGATGGAGTGGTCGCAGACACCGATCCAGAAACAGCGATCGCAGTCGCTCACGCAGCCCGTGCTCAAGTCCTCGAAGCTGAAGAAGAAGGTGGCGAAGAGGGTACTGCAGAGAGCGTCAGCGAAGATGGTGCCGCTGCTGCTGGAGAGTCGGGCGAGGGCAGCGAGCCCACCGAGTCCTGAGGTCACTCATGGCATGGCGCCGGGGAGGCGCATCTGTACGTCGCGGAACACCCGTCGATTTTCTGGTCATCGGACTTGCCAATCCCGGTGTCGACTTCGAAGGAACCCGCCACAATGTCGGTGGCGATGCCGTCGCACTCCTGGCCAAGCGATTGAACGCTGAGTTGAAAATCGAGCCCAGACAACGAGCACAACTCGCAGAAGTTGCACTCGGAGCGTCACGCATTGCACTCGCTATCCCGACGACGTTCATGAATGAATCAGGAGCGGCGCTGCCTCCACTGCTTGAGAGGACTGGCATCGAGCATCCCGAGCAAATCCTGGTGGTTCATGATGAACTCGATCTCGAGCCAGGTCGCTTGCAACTCAAGGCTGGTGGTGGAATCGCAGGGCACAATGGACTGCGATCTATCAAATCAGCGTTGAAGTCTGGAGAATTTCTCCGACTTCGTATCGGTGTCGGAAAACCTCCTCACCCAGACGCGGGGAGTTCATGGGTACTTTCTCGTCTCAAGGGACATGACGCCCAGATCCTGCTCGAGGCCGAAGAGGCCGCCGCAGATGCAATCGAATTAGTAGTGCGCGAAGGCTTTGAGCGGGCCATGACCTCGGTCAATACCCGTGGCTAACCACGAACCCCTCCTTGGACTTCAACATCGCCTGATCAAAAGTGAAGCCTTACGTCGCGTCATTGGCGTCGATGGAGCGACCTTGGCCGTCGCTCCTCGCGCCCAAGCCTTTGCGATCGCGGGACTCCATGAAGTTGGGGGTGGACCGCTCGTTGTCGTCGCTGCGACACAACGAGACGCCACCACCTTGAAAGATGACCTTGCGTGTTTTCTTGGTTCGCCTCCGCTCTCAGTGCCGGGGCTCGACGCGGGGCCTGTTGCGCTCTTACCCTCGTGGGACACGCTTCCTCTCGAGAGAGTGAGTCCTGAAACGAGCGTCATGGGCCAGCGGTTGGCATTGCGATGGCGTTTGGCTTCGCCAAACCCTCCCGCCATCGTCATCGCCTCGGTTCGAGCGCTCCTCCAGCGGCTCACGCCACACGCCGTTGATCCCGTCGTTCTTCGATTAGGAATGCAGCAAGATTTAGAAGACTTGGTGAGCTCACTTGTCGCTCAGGGCTATCGCCGAGAGTCCCAAGTCGAACATCGTGGTGAGCTCGCAGTCAGAGGTGGCATTGTCGACATCTTCGGATCGACGGCATCGGCTCCGGTGAGAGTTGATCTTTTTGGTGACGAGATCGATCGGCTCACCACCTTTGACGCAAGCGATCAGCGTGCTCGAGACGCGGTTGATGAAGCGTGGTTCTTTGGGTGCCGAGAGTTTCTTCTGAATGATCAAGATCGAGAACAGGCTCGGAGGCTGAGTGCCGAGAAACCATGGGCATCTTCGGCAATGACTCGTTTGGCAGAGGGCGCGATGTTCGACGGGATGGAGGGATGGCTTGGAATGGTGGTTCCCGAGGTCCACCTGCTCAGCGATGCACTTCCAGACAAGAGCTCCATTGTCATCGTTGACCCTCGAAGGACGCGCGATCGAGCTCTAGAACTCTTGGAGGAAGAAGCTGCACTCGTGAATTCCCTGGTGGCGACGTGGAGCGAGGGGGATGAGAGCCCAGAAGTTGAAGCAATGGGTCTTCACGCCGACTTTGACCGGCTGTTCGCTCAAAGTGTTGCGCCGGTCATTTCTTTGCCAACAACCCCAAGTTCAGAAGGCGAACCACAGCTCGGCTCAGCGGGGTTTCCTCCAATGACCGGAGATGCAGCTCGCCTCGTCGAACACATGACGCATTGGCTAGAGCAGAAATTCACCGTTGTGGCGCTGGGCGTTGGAGAACGCAGTGCGAATCGACTCTCCGACGTGCTCAGTGAAGAAGGAATCGCAGCGCCAATCGTGGAGCACGTCGATGACAAGCCTGGAATCTCTGTCGGGGTTTCATCTCTTTCCCAGGGATTCGTCTTGCCTGAGTTCCGGTTGGCAATTCTCTCCGAACCTGACCTCACGGGTCGGCGAGTCCCTCACCGCCCTGCTCGTTCACAGCAACAAGTCACCGATGGTTTCTTCGACGATCTTGGAATCGGAAGTTTTGTGGTGCATCGCCAACATGGGGTGGCACGTTTCTCAGGAGTAACGAGTCGAAGTATCGGGGGAACAACACGCGACTACATGGTGCTCGAATTTCGAGGCGATGACCGGCTGTACCTTCCCGTAGATCAGATCGAGACCGTTACCCCGTATTCAGGAGGGGAGTCCCCAGCTTTGTCGAGAATGGGAGGGTCGGACTGGCAACGGACTCGTTCGAAGGCCAAGGCTGCGGCCTCTGAGATCGCCGAAGAGCTCGTGGCGCTGTATCAAGCCCGACTCACCGCCGAGGGCTTCCAATTCTCGGCTGATACTCCGTGGCAAGAAGAGATGGAGGCCGCATTTCCTTATACGCCGACTCCCGATCAGAGAAAGGCCATTGAGGACATCAAAGCCGATATGGAGACCCCTCGGCCTATGGATCGACTTGTCTGCGCGGACGTTGGATTCGGGAAGACCGAGATAGCGGTGAGGGCTGCATTCAAGGCAGTGCAAGACGGTAAGCAAGTCGCACTGCTCGTGCCGACAACGCTGCTTGCAAGCCAGCACCATCAAACGCTGATTGAGCGCTTCGGAGGCTATCCACTCAACGTGGCACTCTTGAGTCGGTTCCTCACCGACGCGCAGGTCAAGGGAGTGCGGCACGGACTCAGCGACGGATCAGTTGATGTCGTTGTTGGGACTCATCGTCTGCTCTCTGAAGATATTGAATTTAAAGATCTCGGACTCTTAATTGTTGACGAAGAACAACGCTTTGGCGTCTCACACAAAGAAGCCGTCAAACGTATGTCCTCGGGGATCGATGTCCTGACCTTGAGTGCGAACCCCATACCTCGTACCCTCGAAATGGCGTTGACCGGAATCCGAGATCTTTCAATGGTCACGACACCACCAACAGACCGCCGACCAATCTTGACCCACGTCGGAGAGCGCGATGAGCGAGCCATCACCGAAGCCATTCGGAGAGAACTCCTGCGGGAAGGACAGGTGTTCTACGTCCACAACCGTGTCTCAGATATTGAGGATGTGGCTCGTCGCGTTCGCCGCCTCGTTCCAGAAGCTCGCGTGGCCGTAGCGCACGGTCAGATGGATGAAGGGACGCTTGAGCGAGTTGTCCTAGATTTTTCGCAGCGCAATGCCGACGTCCTCGTATGCACAACGATCGTCGAATCTGGAATCGATATGCCAAGTGTCAATACCTTGGTTGTTGGTCGAGCTGACCTTCTTGGATTGGGCCAACTCCACCAGTTGCGTGGCCGTGTTGGGCGATCTGGCCAGCGCGCCTATGCCTACCTTTTCTACCCAGAAGACAAAGTGCTTTCAGAGCAGGCCTATGAACGTCTTCGGACAATTGGCGAACATACAGATTTAGGATCAGGTTTCAAGATAGCAATGCGTGACTTAGAGATCCGCGGGTCGGGAAATCTCCTCGGTCGAGATCAGTCGGGACATGTTGCAGCGGTTGGCTACGACCTCTACGTCCAGCTGGTTGCTGAAGCAGTTGCAGAAGCTCGAGGGGTTGTGCCCGAAGAAGTGGCGTTGATTTCGATTGACGTGCCTGGTGATGCACACCTTCCTGCGTCATACGTTGCCAAAGAAGATGCTCGTCTTGAGGCGTATCGAAGATTGGCCTCAACAACCACCGACGAAGAAGTTCGAGATGTTGGTGATGAGTGGATCGATCGCTATGGGCCACTACCGAAAGAGGCAGAAGGATTGATCGATCTCGCGCTCTTGCGAACGACCTGTCTTAAGGTTGGTATCAGCGAGATTTCGGTCCTCCCCGCACGGACGGGTGGTCGGTCGGTCCCCTTGGCCAAAATTTCGCCGCTGCATCTAACGGCGTCGGCGCAGGTCCGTATTCTTCGCCTTTTTGGGGATCGGGCCTACGACGAGGCCAATGCCACCTTGCGGGTTGATCTTTCTCAAAAAATCAGTGCTCCAGTGGAATTGCGAACCTTAATCCTCGACCTCCTGCCGACGGCCAAGCAAGCGGCCAAAGGCTGAGTAGCATCTCATCATTGTGCGAAAAATTGTGATTCCCCTGTTTGCGACCGTCTTGATCTCGATTGGTATCGCACTGATCATCGGTGGCGTATCTCCTTCGAGTGCACTCACGGTGAATGGAACGCAAGTCTCTCAATCAACTGTGGATAGCGATCTCGCGTCGACAACGGCAAATCCCGCGTACCTTTGCTATCTCAATGCCTCGGCACTTATTCGATCATCTGGACAGTCGGGCCTTGGCTCGATCAATGGGGCATCGACCGGTACGTATTCAGTAAGTTACGTTTCGAATTGGCTGAACCAAGAGATTACGAATCAAATTATTCATGATGGTGTCGCGAAGTTGAATCTGTCTTCACAGGCCACAGAGAATATTGCTCAAGCACGTCTCGACCTTTTAAACTCTATGAACGCAACCTTGAACCAAGTAGCGGGCACCCAGTACGCGTGCGTGAAGAGTGCCCAAGAAATTCTTGGCTCGATGCCAGAAGGCTTCGTCACTCGCCAAGTCCAAGCTCAGTCCGACTCCGAGGTTTTGCTGGCTCGAGAAGGTGGCATTCAATTGGACGCGGCCTCGCTCCAAAAGTTTTATGCAGAAAATAGTTCCACCTTTGACACAATCTGTGTTTCCGGGGTTCTCTCAGCTGACCAGGCAACCGCCGCGAGTATCCGCGCTCAAATCGAAGCTGGGGCTGACTTCGCTACCGTTGCTGGACAAAGTTCGCTTGACGCATCGAAGGCAAAAGGTGGCCAACTTGGCTGCTTCTCGCCCAACTCTGGCGCGTACCAGTCGGTCATTGGCGATGTCGGATCACTTGGGGTAGGCGCAATCACTCAACCCCTGGCGTCGTCCAACAAGCAGTATGTGATTTTGAAGGTGACATCGAGGACTCCGACTGATTTCGCTTCCATTGAAAATGCGGTTCGCCGAACAGTGTTGGCGAAGGACGCGAGTTTGGCCAAAGGGGCTGCTAGCTCACTAGTCAAGAATGCGACGGTTACGCTGAATCCACGTTATGGAACGTGGAAAAAGAGCGCCACACTGACTGGCGTTCTTCCACCTCCGGCACCGCCTTCGAATTCAATCCTGAATGCAAAAGCCAATCTGACAGTTCCTAGTACCGGATGAGTGCATGACACGTCCTCGTGTCATCGTTGTTGGTTTAGGTCCTGCGGGATCTGAACTTCTCTCTGGGTCAACTATTTCGCTGCTGAGGGAAGCGCCGCAGAGCGTCTTGAGGACGGCGGTGCACCCGGCGGCTCAAGAGTTTCCAAGCATTGAGAGCTTTGATCATCTCTATGAGCGCTCAGGAGATTTCGAGCAACTCTACGTGGCAATCGTGGATGAGTTGATCTCACGGGCAAAGAAACATGGCGAAGTCGTCTACGGCGTCCCCGGATCACCGCTCGTGGCAGAGCGTACCGTTGAACTTCTTCGAGAACGTGTCGATATTGATCTCATCGTGCACCCAGCACTCTCGTTTCTTGATCTCGCATGGGAGCGTTTAGGGGTTGATCCGATGGGCGAGCAGGTTCGTTTCGTCGATGGCTCTAGAGTAGGCGAACGCCTTCGAGGGCCAGGACCCCTGTTAATCACGCAGTGCTATTCGCCATCGATT
>Ga0118677_10011202_pt1 | contig 13515 bp, 15 predicted proteins | sample AliMusrvi5mmetaG_FD_86154 | JGI IMG/M metagenome (GOLD analysis project Ga0118677, IMG submission 86154)
TCGCTATCCCGAGCAGTTCCGCGACCGACTCGGTCGTACTGTCGAGCGAGTTCGCAGCCATGAGCTCGGACGGGTCGAGCATGTGCGGCACGAGAGCCATGCGCGCAGGCTGGAAGAAGAGCGAGACCGTCGCGACGGCGAATGCCGCGGCGTAGACGGCCGGCAGGCCGAATCGGACCGACAACGGGATGAGCAGGACGAGCCCGGCGCGCAGGAGGTCCGCAACGATCATGGTGCGACGCCGGTCCCATCGGTCCACGAGAGGCCCGGCCACGAGGCCGAAGAGGGCCGCCGGGAGGAAAGTGATCGCGAACACGATGCCCATCTGGGCGAGCGATCCGGTCAGCCGATAGACCATGATGCTGAGGCCGATCTGGTTGACCTTGTCGCCGACGATCGAGACCGACTGAGCGAGCCAGAGCTTCCGAAAGTCGCTGCGGCGCAGCGGAGCGAGAAGGTCCCCGAGCGCCATGCCCCCTCGCTATCCTCGTCGCCCTGCGCCGGGGCCCCGCCCGGCAACTCAGCCGTGGCCGATCTAGGGTCGGCACGCCCCGGCGTAGTCGCTCTCGAGCGGTGAGACCCGCACGGACGAACCCGTGTGGGGAGAGTGGATCATGTCCCCGCCGCCGACGTAGATGCCGACGTGATGGATCGGATGCCCGAAGAACACGAGGTCACCCGGCTTGAGATTGCCCCTGCTCACGAACGCGCCGGAACCGGCCTGAGCCCGCGATGAGTGCGGAAGGGAGACGCCGACCTGCGCGTAGACGAACATCGTGAACCCGGAGCAGTCGAAGGTGTGCGGCCCCGACGCGCCCCATTGGTAAGGGCAACCGATGTACTTCATGGCGATCGACACGACCCCGCTACGAGGCGCCCTGGGCGGGTCGCCCCAGTTCCATCCCCCGCCTCCGCCGCCACCGCCGCCGTAGCGGTGCGCCGCGGCGGTGGACTGAGCCGTGTCAGCGGCCTCAAGCGCCTGGATGGCGGCCTGATCGCTATGCAGGATCGCCTGCGCTTTGCGCTGATCGCTGAGGATCGCGTTGCGTCGGGCGGACATCGTGTCGTAGACCGTCTTGGCGCTCGCCTGCGCGCCCACCAGCTGCGACTTCGTCGCGAGTGACTGCACACGCAGGTCCTTCAGCTTCGCCACAGTCGTGGCGTCGGAACGGTTCATCTGGTCGAGCAGGTCCCACGTCGCGGCGAAGTCCTGGAAGTCCTTGGCGCCGAGCAGGACGTCGAGGATCCCGACAGGACCTGAGCGGTACATCCCCAGCGCCCGTGAGTCGAGCGAGGTCTGCAGCACCGCTTGCTGGGAGTCCAGACGACGGAGATGCGCCTTCACCGTGTCGACGCGAGACGTGAGGCCGACGTACTTGATCTTGGCCTGGTCGTAGTCCTCGGTGGCGATCTCAGCCTTTGTGGCGAGCGCGTCCATCCGCGCCTTCGCGGCGACGGCTTGGGCCTTCTTGTCCCCAAGTGGAGAAGCCCACGCAGGGGCCGCAAGACAGGTCAAGGAGACGATCAGGGCGAGCACGAGGGCCCGCATCATCCGTGGCTTCAGAGGTCCCTCCCTCACGGCCGGGATCGGCGTCCCGAGAGACGCCCGCAAACCCGGTCATGGTACCACATCAGGGCTGGCCCGAGGGTCCGACGCCGGCGCACAGACCGTCCAGCAGGGCCACCGCGAGGGCCTGGGCGCTGTGCTCGTCACGATGTCCCGGATCGAGGACGACCACCACTCTGCGACGAGGCCCCGGCGCCGACGAGACCGCTGCAGCGAAGCGGCGAGCCAGGGCGTCGCCGGCCTTCTCGGCCCGAACAACGGGCACGCCCGGTTCCGACACGGACCCGAACTCGATTGTCAGAGCGGCTCCGCCGATCGTGCCCGCTTCGACGACCCTCAGCTGCGCACCGGGCTCGCTGGCCATGGCGAGGTTCACAAGGCGCCGAGCGATATCGGAAGCCCCGTCGGCGTCCACGACGTCGACACGGATCAGGGCCAGCACTTTCGCGCTGCGGGCCGGGGCGGCCCGCAGTTCCATCGGGGCCGACGAGGGCTTGTCCGTCCAGACGTGCCGAAGGTTGGCGACGGCTCTGACGGTGTCCGGGCCTACGATGCCGTCCGCATCCAAAGCGACGTTGAGTTGGAACTCCCTCACCGCCCTCTCACTGAAGGCGCCGAAGATGCCGTCCGGCTGCCCACACGAGAAGCCCAACGCGTTCAGCGCGCACTGGAGTGATCGCACGTCGTCGCCGTGGAAGTACGGCACCCTGAGGTAGAGGAGGCGGTCGCCCAGCGTGAAGGTCGCGTCGACGAGGGCCGCCCACGTCTCCGGCCCGACAAGGCCGTCCTCGGCGAGCCCGTGCTCCCGCTGGAACGAGCTCACGGCCGAGAGCGTCGCTCCGAGGAACACGCCGTCTACGCCCGTGGCACCGAGGTCGGCGCCAAGAACGAGGAGGCGGCGCTGTACGTCCTCGACCGCCGCGCCGCGGTCACCCTTGCGGATGGGTCTCACGTGGCCCCTCACGTTGCGGGGCGCACCAGCAAACGATGTCTAGTGGCGCCCGTACAAGTCGCGGAACTTGGCGACGTTGTTCTGAGTGAACCGCTGATGCTGCTTCGAGCGGCGAAGGAAGCGCTCGATGTCGAGGTCGATGACGCGATCGTATACGTAGCGATAGCGATCGCCGTCACTCTGCAGGACGCGGCTCTCGGCAAGAACGGACAGTATCACCCTCACGGCGGGCTCCGGCTGCCCCACTCTGGGGGTCAGATCACCGGCGCAGGCCCATTCCCCGGCGCGGGTCCTCAGCATCTCGAGGACGGTGTGCACGGCGGTCTCGGTGCGACGATCGCCCGGCAACTTGGCCATAGCTGAATTGAGGCCCAACGCGTCCTCCGCTCTCTGCCTGCGTGCCGCTCTCAGCGGCCGTTCGGGGATCGTTGCCGGGATCCCGATGTGGCACCGGTCAAGCCGTACCCGCGCCCTGGGGATGTTACACCGGCCCGGGGCGCAGCGGCCGCGTCTCCCGCGATGCTCGTGCCCTCGCACCTCGCGGGAGTCTACCGCATGCGCAGCCGTCGGCAAGGGCCTGCATACACACGACGAAGGGGAGCTGTGCCCGGCCTCGCGCGTGACCCATGACCTCCGGACGCTACAGATCCAGGAAGTCCGCCCGCGAGATCGGAGGCTTGCCGGCCGCGCTCATCGACTCGTCCGCCAGCGCGGCGTCATCCGGACACACGCGGAGCGCGAGACCGCATGTGGCCCCCAGCTCCTTGGGAGGGGGGATCGGCGTCGCAGGGATGCCGTCGCCGCGCAGGACGTCCTCGGCCTCGAGCGCGTCGTGCACGGAGGCGAACCCGAACGCCACGAAGGGCTGCGCCTCGCGGCCCATCAGCGCAGGATCTCGGCGAGCGCCCCGAGCGCGACGTCGATGTCGGCGTCGGTGTTACCGTGGCCGACCCCGAAACGCAGGGCCCCCGTCTCCAGCGTTCCCAGCGTGCGGTGGGCCCACGGGGCGCAGTGCAGACCGCTGCGCACGGCGACTCCGGCCGTGCGATCGAGCATGAACGCGATCCGGTCCGGCTCGAGCTTGTCGGAGACCATCGAGCAGATGGGGACGCACTCCTCGTCCGTCGCGGGGCCGAAGACCGTGACGCCCTCTATCTCGAGCAGCCCCTCCTTCAGCCGACGGAACAGCCGCTGCTCCTCCTCGCGCCACTCGCTGCCGTGGGCGAGCAGGAGTCTCGCCGCGACGCCCGCACCGGCGATGCCGGGTGTGTTCGGCGTGCCCGCCTCATAGCGCTCGGGGCGACCCATCGGCTGAGCGGGCTCCTCGCTCGCTCCCCCACCCGTGCCACCCTGCAACAGCTCGCGCGCATCGAGACCGGGGCGCAGGTACAGGATGCCGACGCCCTGCGGGCCCAGGAGGCCCTTGTGGCCCGAGCAGGCGTACGCGTCCACGTCCAGCGTGCTCACATCCACATCAAGGTGCCCGAGCCCCTGCGCGCCGTCGACGAGCAACAGCGCGCCGTTCTCGTGGGCGATGTCCGCAAGGTCCGCGATCGGTTGGACAGCCCCCGTCACGTTGCTCGCGTGCTGGCAGATGACCGCTCGCGTCGGCGCCGCCCTGACCGCGCTCTCCATGGCCTCGACATTCACGAGACCGGCCCGGTCGGCGTCGACCACGACCACTTCGACACCCGCGTCGCCGAGCGCATGGAGCGGGCGGCTGACGGCGTTGTGCTCCATCGAGGAGACGACGACCCTGTCGCCCGCTGAGAGAAGCCCCTTGAGCATGAGGTTGCAGCCCTCAGTGCATCCGGACAGGAAGAACACGTCGCGGGCGTCAGGCGCACCCATGAGCTCGGCCAACGAGCGCCGCGCCTCGAAGACGAGCCGGGTCGCGGACAGGGCCATGCGGTAGGCGCCTCTGCCCGGGTTGGCCCCATGCTCGCGCATGGCGTTCACCACGGCGTCGATGACCTCGGGCGGCTTGGGATACGACGTGGCGCCGTGGTCGAGATAGATGCGCCGCGCCGCGCCGACCGTGGCCGCGGAGTCACTCATGGCCGGCACCCGCCATCATCTCGACAGCGTGTTCGAACTGGTCCGCCACGAAGCCGAACGCCTCGCGCACGGCCTTCGGGCTCCCCGGCAGGTTGACGACGAGCGTGCGGGCCCTCAGGCCGGCTGCCGCACGTGAGAGCATCGCCCTTCGGGTGATGGCCCCGCTCTGTGCCCGGATGTGCTCCGCGATCCCGGGCGCCATGCGGTCGCAGGCCGCCTCCGTCGCCTCCGGCGTCACATCCCGGGGACCGAATCCTGTGCCGCCCGTGGTCAGCACGACGTCGGCATGGGCGACATCGGCGAGCTCCACGATGGCTGCCGTGAGGGCCGGCGCGTCGTCGGCGCACAGGTGACGGCCGACCACAGTCCAACCGCGCTCCTCCGCGAGCCGCGCGATCTCCGGCCCCGAGAGGTCCTCATGGTCGCCGCGCGAACAGGAGTCGGATGAGGTGACGATGCCGATGCGGAGATCCGCCACTCGCGTCAGCTCCCGGTGTGTCCCGAGGCGCTCGCGGGCGCGCACGCCTTGCCGCGTTCCGCGGCGAGCCGTGCCTCCTCGGCCGCCTTCTCGGCCTCGAACTCGGCGATGGCCTCGGGGGGCGTGCGGTCGCACGTGCCGTCGCCGAGAGAGACCACGGCGACCTTGTCGCCGACGCGGACCTCGCCCGCCTCGCGCACGACAGCGAACAGCCCTTCGCGCGGCATCACACAGTCGCCGGCCTGATAGAAGATGGCGCACTTGGTGTGGCACACCTTGCCGATCTGGCTGATCTCGAGCAGGGTGTCCTCGCCCACCTTGAGTACGCTGCCGATGGGCAGCGTGAGAAGATCGATCCCCTTGGTGGTGATGTTCTCGGCGAAGTCGCCGGGGCCGACATCGAGCCCGGCGGCGGTCATCTTGTCGATGGACTCCTGCGCCAGCAGCGAGACCTGCCGATGCCAGTCGCCCGCGTGCGCGTCATTCTCGAAGCCGCGATCGAAGACGAGCAGGGCGCACTCGCCCGGGGTCTTGCGCATGGTCTTTCTCGGGCTCAGGTTCACCGACACGACGGTGCCGGACATCTGCTCGGTCATCTCTGTTCCTCCTCGCGGGTCCACAGACCGGACTTGCCGCCCTCTTTGACGAGGAGCCCGAGCCCCTCGACGGTCATGCCTCTGTCGACCGCCTTGCACATATCGTACAGCGTGAGCGCAGCCACGCTCGCCGCCGTCAGCGCCTCCATCTCCACGCCGGTCTTGCCGTCCGTCTCCACGGTCGCGGTCACGCGGATGCCGTCGGACTCGGCCTGGAGGTCGACGGTCGCATGGGTGAGCGAGAGCGGGTGACACAGCGGGATGAGGTCGCTGGTGCGCTTGGAGGCCATGATCCCGGCGACACGCGCCACCGCGAACACGTCGCCTTTTGGCGCGCGGCCCTCGACGATCATCGCCAGCGTCGTGGGCAGCATCCGCACGAACGTGGTCGCGACGGCGCGGCGGTGCGTGACCAGCTTCGCGGCGACGTCCACCATCCGCGCCGCACCATGCTCGTCGACGTGGGACAGGACGCTGTCCACACTCAGCCCCCTATCTGCGACATGCGACGCAGCGTGCCGATGCGCATGTTGTGCGACTCGGGTTTGGACGCCAGCGCCTTGCGGATGACATCGTGAAGATCCTGCTCACTGCCGCTGCGCAGCACGTCCCGGACATCGAGCTCGTCGTCGGAGAACAGGCACATGCGCAGCTTGCCGTCCGCGGTGAGCCGCAGGCGGTTGCACTCGCCGCAGAAGTGGTGGGAGAGCGGCGAGATCACGCCGATGGTGCCCAGCGCACCCGGGAAACGGTAGTAGCTGGCGGGACCCCATCCGCCCGGGGCCTCGCCCCGCGGGACCGCCTCAAGCTCGCCGTAGCCGGCCGCGAGCCCCTCGGCGATGAGTGTCGCCAGCGTCTCGTCGCTGGGAACGTGGTCCGCCTCGGTCCAGTCCCCGGCTGTCGTGTCGGACGCGCAGCTCCCGCCGGGAGTGGGCTCGCTCTCCCCGCCCACCGGCATGTACTCGATGAAGCGCACGTGCACCGGCCGCTCGAGCGTCATGCTCGCGAACGCGAAGAGATCCTGGTCCAGCGAGCGCACCACGACGCAGTTGATCTTGACCGGCCCCATCCCCGCGGCGAAGGCCGCGTCCACGCCCGCCAGCGCGTCCTCCAGCCTGCCGCCTCGCGTGACGTGGGTGTAGACGTCGGGGTTGAGGGAGTCGAGCGAGATGTTGACTCGCGTCAGTCCCGCCTCGGCCAGCGCCGGCGCCATCTTCGGCAGGAGTGTGCCGTTGGTGGTCAGCGCGATGGCCTCGAGTCCTGTGATCGCCCGCAGGCGCCCGATGTGGTCGATGATGCCGCGGCGCACGAGCGGTTCCCCGCCTGTGAGCCGGATCTTGCTGATACCCTCCTCGACGGCGACGGCGGCGAAGCGCTCTATCTCCTCGAAGGAGAGGACCTCCTCGTGAGAGCGCCAGGCAACACCCTCCGCGGGCATGCAGTAGATGCAGCGCAGGTTGCAGCGGTCGGTGACCGAGATGCGCAGATAGTCTATTCGTCGTCCGAAGCGGTCGACTGCCATGGGATCACCCATCGCCCTTTCTAAAGGAACGTGCTCTCGATCAAGTCGGCCAATCCCGCGATGTCGTCGAGAGCGAAACGCGGCACTCCTTCGGCGACCAGGTCGCCATTGTCGGTCACGAGCGCGAACAGCGTTGCGGGGTCGCTCGTCAGCTCGTCGGAGCGAGCACGCCGGGAGATCTCGATGCGAACGCTGCCCGAGCGCTTGAACCCTTCGGTGAGAAGGATATCCGCGTCTCCTGCGGCCTCGACGAGTTCCTCGATCGTGCGCTCGCGGTCTATCCGTCTCACCACGACGAACTGGGTCGGCGCGGAGATCATGGCCGTGACGGCGCCCGCGTGGGCGTGGCGCCATGAGTCCTTGCCGGGTATGTCGACGTCGACCTCATGGATGTGGTTCTTCACCGTCGCCACGCGCCTGCCTCGCGCCGTGAGCTCGCGGATCAGTCCTTCCATGAGCGTCGTCTTGCCCGAGTCCGACTTGCCGACGACGGACACGACTGGCATCTCATGCACGGACATCGAGTCCACCGGCTCCTCCTCGCTCGACACGCTGCGACTGCCCCGGGCTCAGAAGCACCCGAGACCGCAGTTGTGGACCCGCACGCCGGCGAGATCGGCCGCCGTACCGGCGACGATGTAGTCGACTCCGTTGTCCTCGGCGAACTTGCGCAGTACGGCGCACGTGATCTTGCCGTCGACGGCCTTCGCCCTGATGGCGTCCTTCATGGCGTCGGTGACCTTGCCGGTCCAGCGCGGATCCAGTTGCTTGGGTTCGGTGCTGCTCATACCGTGCCCTCCTCTTGGTCAAGGCGGATGCATTCGACGATGCTGCCGGCCGCGACTGCGGACTCGTGCTCCGGCAGGGATACCAGACAGTTGGCGCGGTGCATGGCGGTGAGCATCGCGGAAGACTGGCTTCCGGCGAGTCGCACATCATAGCGTGCCTCAGCACGCGGAGCCGCGGCCGGCTCCAACACGCCACGCAGGAAGTAGCGGCGGTCGGACTTCTTTCGCACGTCCGTCGCGAGCCTGGCCATCACGCGCGGCCGCGCGAGCGCCGTGAACCCGCGCATCTTGCGGATGGAGGGGCGCACGAACAGCTCGAAGCCGACCATCGTCGACGTCGGGTTGCCCGGCAGGCCGAAGAACGGGGTCGGGCCGATGGTGCCATAGGTCTGCGGCGCTCCCGGGCGCATGGCGACCTTCCAGAAGTCGACGTCGCCGATCTCGGCCAGGACGTCCTTCACGACGTCGAAGTCGCCCATGCTGACCCCGCCCGTGCTCACCATCAGATCGAACTCCGGCGCCCTTGAGAGGATCGCCTTCGTGTCGGCGACGTTGTCACGGGCGACGCCCAGCACGTGAGGCACCCCGCCGGCGAGAAGTACCTGCGCGCTCAACGCGTAGGAGTTGGCGTTGCGGATCTTGCCGGGTCCCGGCCGCTCCGTGATGTCGACGAGCTCGTCGCCGGTCGAGACGATCGCCACGCGCGGCCGGCGATAGACCTCCACGGTGGGTCGCCCGAGCGCGGCGAGCAGGCCGATGCCGGCCGCGCCGACGATCTCGCCGCAACGCAGCGCGACGTCGCCGGCGAGCATCTCCTCACCGGCCCGCCGGATGTGGTCGCCCAGGGCGGCGGGCGCCTTGATGGCCACGGTGCCTCCGGTGCCACCGGCGTTCTCGATGCCCTCCGTGGACTCGACCATGACCACTGCGTCGGCCCCCGCAGGCACCGGCGCGCCGGTCATGATGCGTGAGACCTCGCCGGGGCCGAGCTCGCGCTGAGGGACCATCCCCGCGGCGATGTGCTCCAGCACCCGGAGCACCACGGGTGAGCCGTCGCTCGCTCCTTCGGTGTCGTTCGCCCGCACCGCGTAGCCGTCCATGGCGGAGTTGTCGAACGGCGCCACGTCGATGTCGGAGATGATGTCGGCGGCGAGCACGCACCCGAGGGCGTCGAGGACGCTCACCGTCTCGGGTTCGAGGCGGTGGATACGAGCGAGCACAAGGGACTGGGCCTCTTCGACCGGGATCATGAGTCTGCGTCCTCCGGGTCCTGACGCACCCTGTGCGGGTGCGTGTAGATGGACATGGTGCCACCGCGCGCGTAGCCGGCCACGGTGATACCGAGCTCGCCGGCGATCTCCGCGGCGAGGTCCGTCACCGCGCTCTTGCTCACGACGATGGGAATCCGCGCCTTCGCGGCCTTGACGGCCATCTCGTACGATATCCGTCCGGTGGAGAGCAGGACCGCGTCCTCGGTCCGCACCCTGTCCAGCCACGCCCGGCCGAGGAGCTTGTCGACGGCGTTGTGGCGCCCCACGTCCTCGCGGACGAAGACGACCTCGCCGTCACGGGCCAGAGCGCACCCTTGCATCCCGCCGGTATCCTGGTACTTGTCGGAGCGCTGGTTCATCTCGCGCATCCAACGCTGGATGTCGCGCGCCTCCACCGTGAGATCGCCGACCACCTTCGCGAGGTCCTTCGCATGCCCCACGGATGAGAACGTGATCCCCTTGCCGCATCCCGATGTGATGTAGCGGCGGCGGTAGGTGAGTTCGTCAGGGACTTCCTCGTCGGTCTCGACATAGACGAGCCCGCGCTTGCGATCCGACGACGCCGAGCGCAGCAGATCACGCCTTGTGAGCAGGCCTTCGGAGACGAGGAAGCCGGTCGCCAGCTCCTCGAGATCCTCGGGCGTGGCCTGGGTCGTGGCGACCTCGACGTCGTTCATGTAGATGGTGATGGGGCGCTCCACGGGCATCCGGCCCTCGTGGCGTGTGGTGGCCACGACGACCGCGGGAGAGTCGTCCAGAGGCGCGGCGATGTCGCCGGAGGGTACGTCCGCGGTCTCGGCCGGACCGTGCGACACGATGCCGAGTCCGTCGGCCGACACCTCGATCACATCGAGGTCGGCATACATCGCCACGACCCGCCTGCGGCCCGTGGCAAGGACTTGTCGCGCGGCAGCAGCGCAGTCACGACGATAGAGCGCGAACAGGGGCTCGAGGCCCTGGTCCGTCACCGGCACGACGACCTGGGCGCCGTCGCGCCCGGCCCACAGGGCCCGCAGCAGCGCGGGATCGATCTCCGCCCTGTCTCCGGTCACAGCCAGCACCCACTCGTCCTCACTCTGCTCGAGTGCCGCCGCAAGTTCGCCGAGGGGCCCCTGGTGGTGGTCACCGTCGCTCAGCACAGGCACGTCGTCCGGCACTCCCGCAGCGCGTGGCTCGTCGGTCCGATTGGTCACGATGACGACGTGCGCGCACAGCCCGCGAAGCGCCTCGATGGTGCGAGCGAGGAGCGTCCGGCCGCCGCATGTGAGGTCGACCTTCTCGTCGCCCGGCCGCGCGAAACGCCCTCCGGCGAGGACCGCCGCGGTCACGGGGATGGTCGTGTCACGCGTGTTCATGAGTCCCTCACGAGCGCCGTGCGTGGCGGCGGAAGAGGAGATGGCCGGCCCGCTCACAGCGCATCCGATGCCATGGTGCCGGAGGTGACCGACACGCCGCGCGCGAGCAGTGAACGACGCCGAGAAGGCGCCGTGTCACGCATCGTGGGAAGCTTCGCCCGCCGCGTATGCGGCGGGCGCGCGGGGCGGTGCATCCAGTCTCCTTTTCAGTGCGGGAGGCGTCACGGTTTCCCGTCACACCCTGTCGTCCCGGGATCCATCGCGACGCACTCGGCGAGGCGGAAGGCGCTCCGGGATCGGAGTCTGCGGCCCGCGCGGGGCCGACAGCGAGTCAGTGTCTCACCAGCGGTCGCGGCTCACAAGTCAGGAGAGCCGAACGGCGAGCGGAAGAGCCCGGGGATCAGGTCTCGGCCGAGAGGGTCTTCGCGAGATGCGAGACGAGGGCGTCAGCCGCTCGTGAACGGGCTCCGTGGGGGGTCACGACGTAGAAGGGACGCTCGAGGGGGAAGGCCTCGGCGTCGAGAGAGGCGACCGTCCCGAGGGCTATGGCCTTCTCGGCCGCCAGCCTGCTGACGACCCCGATCCCCATGCCGCCCTCGACCGCGTTGACGATCGCCTCGCCGGTGCCGAGCTCCATGATCACGTGCAAGTCGCCGGGGTCGATGCCAGCCGTCCTCAACGCGTTCTCGAAGACCATGCGGGTTCCCGATCCCTGCTCCCGGACCACGAAGGCCTGCTCCGCGAGGGCGGAGAGCGAGATCATCCCCTCGGACGTGAGAGGCGAGTCGGGCGGCGCGATGACGCACAGACGGTCGGACCGGGACTCGACCCAGTCGACCCGTGCGCCGGACACTCTGGCGCCGGTCATGGCGACGTGCGCCTCGCCGGATTCGACCAGACGCACGACCTCGGTCGTGTCCCGGATCCTGAGCGACACCGACACCGAGGGGCACGCGCGAAGGAACGAGCCGAGTGAGCGTGGCAGCAGGTACTGTCCGGGGGTGGTGGAAGCCGCCACCTCGAGGTGCCCTCCGACCGTGTCGCTGAGCAGCCCGACGGCCGCGCGGGCCTCGTCGAGCTCATCGAGCACGCGCATGGCGACAGGCAGTAGAGCCTGTCCCGCCTCCGTGACCTCCACCTTCCGGTAGCGCCTCTCCAGCAGCGCGGCCCCGAGGTCCGCTTCCAGCGACTGGATCTGCGCAGTGACGCCCGGCTGAGAGATGCCGGTGGCGCGGGCGGCCGCCGAGAAGGAGCCCTGCTGCACCACGGCCACGAAGGCGCGAAGCTGGTTGATGTTCATGCCTGGCCCCTCTCCGGAGGTCCTGCGAGCGCGTCGACGGCGGAACCGGCGACGTCAGTCGGTCGTCACCGGAGCCCCCAGGGAGCGTGCGAACGACGCGCCCCACTCGTGGGCGGATTCCAACTCCCCCTCGGTGGGCCGGAACTTCTGTGTGTAGGCCGGCTGCGCGACCTCGATCCCGATGTCGGCCATACGCGCCTCGATCTGATCCGTCGCACCCGACGACCACCCGAAACTCCCGAACGCGGCGCCGGTGCGGCCGACCGGGTGCAGGGCAGCGAGGTACTGAAGCAGTCCGGCGACCCGGAAGAGCATCCCATGGTGAAGCGTGGGCGACCCCACGAGCAGACCGCGACGCTCGAGCAGCTCGTAGGTCACCTCGGCCAGCGGGGTGACCGCCAGGTCATGCACCACGACGCCCACGCCCTCGGACGCGACGCCGTCGCCGATCGCCCGGGCCAGCGCGTCCGTCGAGCCCCACATCGTGGAGTACACGATGACGACCTCGTCCCTCAAAGCCCCGGTGGACCAGTGGGCATATCGCTCGATGGCGCGCGAGACAGAATCCCCGCGCCACATCACGCCGTGGCTCGGTGCGATGGTCAGGGGCTTCCAACCGGCCGCATCGACCTTGTCGACGACCTTCGACACTTGGGCTGACACCGGCATGAGTATGTTGGCGTAGTAACGCCCCAACTCGTCGAGGGCGAGACTCTCGCCCACCTCGTCGGCGAAACGGTCAGCGGTGGCGAGATGCTGGCCGAAGGCGTCGTTGCACATCAGGACGCGTTCCTCGGCGCAGTAGGTGAACATCGAGTCCGGCCAGTGCACCATCGGCATGGGCAGGAAGCGCAGGCTCACGCCGCCCAGGTCGATCACGTCCTTCGCGCCCACTGCCTCGACCACGAGCCCGTTGTGGTACTCGGCCACCCCGCGGACGCCGGAGGCCGACGCCACGACCCGAGCGTTCGGGCAGGCGGCCATCACGTCGGGCAGGCCCATGTTGTGGTCCGGTTCGACGTGGTTCACGACGATAAGCCCGATGGAGGCGGGATCGACGACCGAAGCCACCCGCGAGAGCAGTTCCGGTACGAACGGCGTCTTCACGGTGTCGATCAGAGCCGTCGTGTGCTCGCCTTGGACCAGATAGGCGTTGTAGGTGGTTCCGCGGGGTGTCTCGAAACCGTGGAAATCGCGGAGGTTCCAGTCGATGGCGCCCACCCACGTGATGTGGTCCGAGACCTGCTCCGTACGCATGGCGCCTCCTTCGCAAGAGCTGCGTGCCGCACCTCGTGAAGAGGATACCCCGCAGCACTCCGGACCCTAGCCGGACCGCTTCACGAAGAAGTCCGCCATCGACGCGAGCAGGTCGCGCGCGTGACTCCGGGGTACGGCCCCGAGCAGGTCGCGTTTGGCGCACGTCACCATGTCGAGGGCGTAGGACCGGGCGTAGTCGATCGAGCCCGCCGACTCCATGATCCCGACCGCCTCGGCGAGCGCAGTTCGGTCCGCGGTGTGAGCGGAGAGGAGCTCGAGCAGCCGCTCGCGCTCCGGAGACGTCCTCAAGGCGTGGATCGCGACGAGCGTCCGCTTGCCCTCCGAGATGTCGCTGCGGAAGTCCTTCTTGG
>Ga0118677_10011204_pt1 | contig 13513 bp, 6 predicted proteins | sample AliMusrvi5mmetaG_FD_86154 | JGI IMG/M metagenome (GOLD analysis project Ga0118677, IMG submission 86154)
AGACGCTTTACATCGAGCCTGGCAGCCCCTGGGAGAATGGCTACTGCGAAAGCTTCAACGGCAAGCTGCGTGACGAGCTTCTGAACGGAGAGATCTTCTACAGCCTGAAGGAGGCCAAGGCCGTCATTGGGCAATGGCGCAACCACTACAACACCGCCAGACCCCACTCATCGCTAGGATATCGGCCACCCGCACCACAGGCATTTAGCCCAGTCCCGCCACCACTGGATCAGGCGGCGGCAATGCAATAATCTCTCTATGCCGGTGGTACAAAATATCCGTCAGGTCAATCGGCACCAGCGCACTTGCCGTGTCGGTTAATGCCTTCCCTGTTCCGTCGATTAAATTCCCTGTTACCACTGCCAGGGAATTTTGCAATAAACGCTTGAAATAGCTGCCATTTTCATGGGCCGGACGTCGATTTTGAGACAAAAAACCGAAAATTCCCTGTTATTTCCCTGATAAACAGGAAATTCGCGCAGAGACGGGTTAGATCAGCACTGCCACCACAGCCAGCTATTCCCCCTGAACCCTGAGAATCGGAGCCCCCGGCCGCTCGGCTAAGCTCGCGGCGTTCGTCCATACGCTGTCGCTTTGGACCTCTCGCAGGTCCACCGGACCTGCTCGTCCCGCTGCGCGGGACCGCTCCTCACCCCCATTGCGCCACACCCCGTCACCGTTAAACTTTGAATCTGGCAAGCTCCTAAAAAGGACCTTGGTCGAAGAACCGCATGAACGCATATCTTCGAAAGGGCGGAATAAACTGCGATGCTGGAATTCGATCACGTCATCGCGCCGCTGACGCGGGAGCGGTTCCTTGCGGACTATTGGAACAAGTCGTTCCTGGTCGCCAAAGGCACACCGGGCCGCTTTTCCGGTCTTCTTGGCTGGGACGAACTTAACGCAATCCTGGAACAGCACCGGCTCCACCCGCCGCGGTTCCGGTTGCTCCAGGAAGGGCGCAATATCGAAACCTTCCGCTACACGACGCTGAGCGCGGGCGGCATACCGCGACTGAATTCCGGCAAGCTCGCTGCCTGCCTCTCGGCCGGTGCGACACTTGTGCTGGACTGCGTGGAGGAATTGGCGCCCAGGGTGCGCCAGCTGTCATCCTCGGTTCGGGATGCGCTTCATGCCAACACCCACGTCAACCTTTATGCGGGATGGCACAGCCAGAAAGGCCTGGATCTGCATTTCGACGCTCAGGACATCATGGTCCTGCAAGTGTCGGGACGTAAGCGCTGGCACGTTTATCAACCGACGCGGTTGAATCCGCTGCCGGACGATGAAGAACCGGCCCCCAAGCCGGCAGGGCCGCCTGTATGGGACGGCATGCTGGAGGATGGCGACATGCTCTACATCCCGCGCGGGTGGTGGCATATGGCCTTTCCGGTCGGTGAGCCCAGCCTGCATTTGACGTGGGCGACGGAGCCGCCGCTGGGCACACACCTGCTCGCCTGGCTGGTCGGGAAGCTGCGCCTTCACGAAATGGTGCGCGCCGAGGTTCCGTGGCTGAACGACGCCAAGGGGCAGGCAGCGTATCTGGGCGCCTTGCGCCCTTTGCTGGCCGAGGCGTTGACGGATGACGCCATCGCCGAATTCCGCCACGAATGGGAGGGCGCTTTGCAACCCCTTTCCCATGTCAGCTTGCCCGACATGCCTTATGTGCAGGTTCAGGCATTAAGCGACGCCCATCGCATCCGGCTGGCGGCGGCGCATCATCTGCATTTCACGCGCAATGGCGACAGCTGGGAATTCAGGGCTCACGGCATGTTGTGTGGCGGGGTTTCTCCCGATCTTGTGCCCGCACTTGAGATGCTGAACGACACGAACGCCCTGAGCTTCGCCGAGCTGTGTAGCCCTCTCGATGCAGAACCTGCGAAAGCCAATCTGCGAAAATTGCTGGCCGCGCTCGCCCGAACAGGGGTCATTTTGATCGAAAAACCGTAGAACGGGCCTGGGCCTAGCTGGCTGTGCCGGATCGCCCCACCCCGTTCCGGAGCCCTCCCAAAGACCCAGCAAGCCCTGCCCAGGACCGGCCCGGAACCGTGCAAAGATCGCGTAAAGCCCTCCTCCAAAGCCCCTGCGCCGTGGTAATATCAGGCTACTGATCGTTTCCTTAGAGATACAAAAACAGGGGAAGCTTCATGGTCCTGCGAAAACGCCTGATGGTTTGTGCCTCGGCTTTGGGCCTGATGGCCGGCGCCGCGGCGCCCGCATCCGCCGCGCCCTGGACCCGCGGCTTTGTCGTCGGCGCCTATGAATATGCCTTCCGCTATGGCGGGCGTGCCGACTTCGCCCGCAAAGGCGAGATTGAGCCCGGCGTGGACTGCCCGCATGGCGCCACCCGGCACTTCGCCGATCCCGACCAGACCAGAAAGGCCGTGGCGGTCCAGAAATGGCGCCTGCCGCAGGAAGCCGACATGGTCGCCCACCCGCCGGGTATCGAAGATGTCCGTTCGCCCCTGGGCACCCGCTTCGGCATCTGGGTGCGGGCCCTGGCCTATCGCGGCTACAAGCGCGGCATCGAAACCTATGTGAATCCCTTTGCTGCGGAAGATCCCGGCCAGCCCCAGGTCAACAGCCGCATCGGCGATGGCTTCAACCTGGACGGCAAGATCAAGTCGGCCGATTTCGTCAGCCCGGACGGCGAACGGGGTATCGACAACAATCTCTATCGCGCATGGGGTTGCGATGCGCCCTGGCGCGGCAACGGCAATGCCACTTTGGACCTGCGCGCCAACGACAAGATGCAGGACGGGCTTTACACCATGGTCATCCGCCTTTCGGGCACCAAGGACCCGATGAATGATGACAATGCCACCCTGGAAATCGGCCTCTCGCCCGACAAGATCGTCAAGGATGCCCGCAACGGCGTGGCGGTGGATTATTCCTACCGCATTCTGCAATCGGCCCAGTACACCAAGCTGAAAGCCACCATCCGCAATGGCGTGGTGGAAACTGAACAAGTCGAACACCTGCACACCCCGCGCATCGCCTGGTTCTATGACCAGACGGGCGATACCAATTTCACCAAAGGCAAGGTCCGGCTGAACATCGCGCCTGATGGGCTGTCAGCCACCGGCCTTTTGGGCGGTTACCGCAATTGGCGCGATCTGTATGCCGAGAACACCTTCGCCCAGGACGGCGGCCAGCAAGGTGTTCGCGAGCATGAAGACCATGTCGCGCTCTATTATGCCCTGCGCCGCAACGCCGACGGCATGCTGAACCCGGCGACCGGAAAATATGACGGCATCTCGTCCGCCTATCGCATCCGGCTGTCGAGCGCCTATGTGGTGGATCCCGACAAGCCGATGGACATTCCGATCCTGGCGGGCGACGTGTACCGCAAGAAGGTGTTCGAGGCGATCAAGGCCAACACCATCCGGGGCGCGGAGACGCGCGTGCCGCAGCCGGTGCCGCCGGGAACGGGTGAAGCGTCCTATCCGGGCATGGAGCGCGGCGTGCGCGAGCTGGCCAGCCGCGACTTCTTCCTCAAGACGCTGGACCGTCCGCATTATCCGGACGGCGTGGGACGGGACAATCGCAACAACCCGATCGACGACCACGGCAACCGCATGGATGCGCAAGGCAAGATTGACGAACGGGATGTTCCCGCGCCGCCCGTCAAAAAGCCGATGCCGCAGGTCAGCAACGCAGCGCCGACCAAGGTCGCGTCGGCACAGAAACCCTGACAGACCTGCGACTAAACTATTGATACAGAACGATTATTTTACTTCGCGGGTTTGGGCTGGCGCACCGCGATGAACGATATCTGCTCACCCGTCGCGGTCTTCTTGTCGAAACTGTTCTGCAAACTTGTGCGCGTCGGAAACACCCCGCCCTTGAAGAAAGTGCCATAGAGGTTCTGCACCTTCTCGATGTCCGCGATGTCGCGGACATAAACGATGGCCTGCGTCACGTCGGGGAAATCCATGTCCGCTTCCTGAAGATCGTCCAGCAGGTTGCGCATGGTCTGGCGCAGCTGCAGTTCGATATCCTGGGTCACAATCCCCTGGTCGGGAATGAAGCCCGACTTGCCTGACATGTAATAGGTGTCGCGATACAGGATGCCCGGGCTGGCGGTGGGGCTGAGCGGCATGTTCTTCGGACGGATCGAATGGCGCTGGGACAGATCGGCGCCGGCAATGGCGTCGAACACGATGCGCGCGCCCGCGGGCAAATGGGCCACCTCGATGGTGCCGCGGCCCGGCGTGTTGCCGAATTCGAATGTCGCCGCATAGATCTTGTTCATCACCACCGTGCGCGGCGCCTGCGCCTGGCCGTTATGGGCGATGATGGTGGGCGTCTTGGGCGTGTCGGCCGTGCCGTCGGGACTGGCCATGTAGGGATTGGTCCACACCACATTGGGCATGCCCATGCCTGCCGCTTTCAGCACGGCGCCGACATTGTCCAGGCTCTGCTGCACTTCCGCGCCATAGTCGTCCGGCAGCTTGCCGGTTTTGGGGTCGGCGCCGATCTGCGCCGAAATATAGAGCATGTCGTCCACCTGGATCCCGGCGGGATCCCTGCGCGCGGCCTTGGGCCAGCCTGCAGGCGTGATTACGGTGCGCCTGGCGCTCCCATCCACCGCGATGGCGTTGATCTGGATTTTCTGGCCGCCCGGCAGGCCCGCCACGACCAGCACGGTCCGCGCCGGCGGGTTGGCGCCGATGGATTTCCAATAGACATCGTTCATCGCCGCGACATCTTCAGCCCTGGTGACATAGACCTGGACCCAGGCCAGGTTGCCCATGTCCATGCCCGCCGCCTTCAGCACCTCGCGCGTATGGTCGAGCGATTGCCTGACCTCCTGCGCGAAGGATGTCGGCAGGCTGCCATCGGCATTGCGGCCGTTCTGCGCCGCCATGTACAGCGTCTTGCCTGCCAGGAGGCCCTCGCTGGAGACGGCGCCCGCCTTGCGGCTGTCGAGCTTGATCACCTTATAGGCGCCGCCGGCGGGCTGGGCCTGGGCCATCGGGGCGGCGCACAGCGCGCCCATCACCAGACCCAGGATTTTCGCATGTCGGCCGAACGGGATCGCGCGCATGTTTTTCTTGCCTATCGCTTCGGTGCGCAGCATCGGCGGCGAATGCCGCGCTGTCCAGTGATCCATGCAGGCGCAAAGAAAAAGGGCCCCGTTTGCACGGGGCCCTGATTCTTGATCGCGGTCGCTTCGGCTAGTGGTTGAAGCGGACGCCGACGCGGAACATGCGGCCGATCACATCGTACAGAACCTGATTGTTGTCTTGAGAACCGATATCGGGCGGACGCTTGTTCGCGACGTTGTCGATCTTTGTATAGAACTGGGTGCGTTCGCTGTAGTTCCAGTTCATGCCAACGTCCAGGTAGAACATCGAGCTGACGCGGTTGTAGTTGATGGTCGGGGTCTGGATCGTCGGGGCCGGGCAAGTGCCGGGCGCGCAGACCAGGGTGTTGCGGTTGGTGGTGATAGCGCCCGAGAGCCAACGTTCCGTCAGGTCGAAGCCCCAAACATCGTTCTGGTAGCTTTCGGTTTCCTGCAGCTTCCAGTTCAGGATGGCGCCACCGTAACCATTGTAGCTCGAACCGTTACCACCGTTGGAGACGTTACCAACCAGCTCGGAGTTACGCTGGGTACCCGGAACGCCCGAGTCCAGGATGTACTTGGAGGTGTGGTTGATCAACGACCGCAGCACGAAGGTGCCCGGAACGTCATAGTCCTGCATGTCAAACTGGTAGCCGGCTTCCAGGTCGAAACCATCGGTGACGATGGTCGCGGCATTGAAGGGCTGCGTCACGATTGCGAACACATTGCTCGCGACGGGTGTGCTTCCAGTCACGGGACCACCGGGGTTCGTAGCGCTCTGCGGAATATTGTTAGCGGTACGAATAAGGTCCGTGGAACATTGGCCATTCTTCGGAATGACGCCGGTCTCGGAGTAGTAGCAGAGATCTTCAACGGTCTGCGAACCCAGGGAGGTAATCGCACCCCGCACGCCGATACGGTAGTAGTCGATCGACGCCTGGAAGCCCGGGATGAAGTCGGGCTGCCACACCAGACCCACTTCGGTGGTCTGGGCCTTTTCCGGCTTCAAGAGGATGTTACCACGGGTGATGCCGATGATATTCATCGATGTCGGGTTCCCGGTGAAGTCGTTCGAGAAGGAGCCGTTCGCGCCCTGTTGTGGCGGCAGGAGTTCCGACAGGTTAGGTGCGCGAATATCGCGAGACTGCAACGCACGCAGACGGATGCCGGGGATGGGCGTGTCCCAAGTTAACCCGACCTTCCAAGTGTTGGCGTCACCAGCGGTGCTGTACCGCGCATGGCGGCCGGCAACGTCGAGGTCTGCCTTGCCCCAGAACTGATCGTTCAGCAGCGGAACACCCACTTCCAGGAACGCTTCGTTCACGTGATAGGTACCACGGCCGTTGTGGTAGTTACCGGCGTTATAGGCGCCGATGTTGCCGAACGAGGTCTGGCCGCAATCCACGAAGGGATCGGTGCAAGGCTCGGTGAAGGTGGCCGGGGTCGAAGCGCTGATACCGGCAGCATACGGGTCGGCACGCTGCGAATAATGCTCTTCGCGATATTCGTAACCCAGGGCCACCGCGACCGGACCGGCCCAGTCTTCGATTGGCGCTCCATTGACCGAGAAGCTGAAGGCTTCCTGGCGGTTGCTCATGATCACGTTGTTACCGTTGGTGCTGCCGCCCTGACCGTTCTGGTTGTCAAAGTAGGCCTGCGCACCGGCGTTGATCGGATCGCTGCCAAAGGGGTTCCAGGGAACGCAACCATAGGCCTGAGCGACGGTGTTGCGGCATACAATATTGCCGGAATTATTGAAAACCGCGTCCTGCGAGAGATTGAAGCGCGACAGGAGCGGGTTAACCAGTCCAGTCGCTGGATCCACCGGCGCGTTCGACAGCGGCATGTTGTAGATCTTGATCGATGTGTCGGACTCGCCGTGCTCGAAGTAGGATTCCCAACGCCAGTCTTTGCCGAACACATTGAAGCCGCCATCACCACCCACCACAAAGCGGCGGGTCTGACGGTAGATGTGCATGTTCTGGTTGGTGAGGATGTTGGCGAAGTTGGAGCCGAACGGTACGCTGTTCGTCGGATACAGCGCCAAGCACGCAGCGTTGGTTTCGGCCGGGTTCAGGCCAGGGCCAAACAAACCGGTAGAGGGCAAGTAGGCGTTATCGCATTTGATGGTGCCCGACTTGTCGGAGTTGCCCTGTGCCGGGGTGTTTTCGGTACGGACACCAGAATAGTTCAGGGTGGCATAGACTTCCGTGTCCGGGGCGATGTCGTATGATACGCGGGCATAGATGTCGCCGCGGGTCAGGGGGTTGATAAGGCCCTGAGTAAACTCGTGCGTGTTGACCTGGTCACCCGGGTTGGAGGCGGTGCCGAAGCAGCTGTTGTTGATGCCACCCTGGAGATTGTTGCTCGCGTCCTTGAAACAGTTACCCGCGAGAGCCAGCGGATAGGCTTGGCCATTACTGCCGAAGGTCGTGAAGCGCTTGGGACCACCGGTTATCAGGCCGTAAGCGGCAAAGTTCACCTGCTGGCGCAGCGGACCGTAAAAGCTCATCGGCGCACCGGCCGGCGTGGTGCCGATAGAAGAGTAGTTGGAGGTGCCCGACTGATAAGACAAGGTGCGACCGTCAATATTACCCGGCAGGGCGGTATGCTGGTCGCCTTGCGGATAACGCGGTAGCAGGCCGTCGCTGTAGCTGTATTCCACCGATGTTTCGATGTGGGCGCGGCCACCGGCAAAACTGGTGCCAGCCGCGGCCTGGATGGTGATGTTGCCCATGTCGCCATAGCCCGAACCACCGCCGAAGATGTTGGCCTTGAAGCCTTCGAACTTCTTGTCGATAATAAAGTTGACAACACCGGCGACGGCGTCCGAGCCCCAGGAGGCCGACGCGCCGCCGGTCACGACATCCACGCGCTGGATCAGCATCTGCGGGACCATCGAGACATCAACGACGCCGTTCAGGTTGGCGGCGACGACGCGCTGGCCGTCAACCAGGGTCAGGGTGCGCAGAGGGCTCAGGCCGCGCATACCGATGGCCGAAAGGCCAATCAAGCCGCTGGAAGTCGAGCCAGCCTGAGAAGAAGCGCCGGTCGAACCCTGCAGGGCCGGGAGGTCCTTCAGCGAGTCGAACACGTTGGGCTTGGCCTGGGCTTCCAGGTCCGCCGCGCTGATAACCGTGGTGGGGGTCGGAGCGTCGAAACCGGCCGCCTGAAGGCGGGTCGAGGAAACGACGACCTGTTCGACGCCTTCTTGCGCCATCGCGCCACCGGCGCTCAGCGCCAACAGTGCCGCACCGCTCGCAAGACGCACGCGAGTCTTGTTAAGACCGAAATTCATGGAGAGCCCCCTCAGATGGAATCTTTAATTACAGTAAGTGTCGTAATTGATCCGACATCGCCAATGACCGCAAGACCGGCACTGCTCGAAAAGTCAGCAAAACAAAGGAAGTTTGTAAGTGTTGCTTGCGGGTGACCATTTCTCATGCTGCATCGCAATAGAAAAAATTTCTACAACCGATACAACGCGTTATGAAATCATCCGTGGTCGGTAAACACCGTTCTCAGTGCAATGCGAGACGTGCAAGCGCTCTGCTCTGATGCCGGACGCACTAATGCTGCGATGCAGCATTGAATAAGCAGCCGCAATAAGCCGGCGCGTGATTCCGCACTGCGAGCGGCAGCTTGCTCAATTGTTGGAATGTTTTGACACGAGCAGGGCTGTGCCGGCATCGGCTTCCTGGCGCGGCTTTTTCGGCATTGCGGGAGCCGGCTTTTGCGGCGGCAGCGAGCCACGTTCCTTCTGCGCCCAGGGCGGATCGCCGAATTCGTCCTCACCCGGATAATGCTGGCGATGCAGCGTCTTCAGGAAATAGTCCTTGCTGGGCAGATCGACCAGCAAACGCTCGGTAATTCCCACGCCGGCCTCCGACGTTCCCGGCGGCACCAGCTGGGGAATACGCGTCTCCACGCCTTTGATGGTGGCGAGCTTGGTGGCTTCGAACGCTTCCTTGCGTTCGATTTCCGAAACCAGCTTGGGCACCTCCATCGGCTTGTCGGGATCCACCACATAGGCGGCCGACATGTGCAGACGATAGGCCGACGAAATGCCGTCATTCCTGCCCGTCCTGGAATTGAACATGCCGTCGGCATTGCGGCGCAGCGCATAATACAGCGCGACATGGTCTTCGTGTTCGCGAATGCCCTGTTGTCCGCCGTCCTGGGCGAAGGTGTTTTCCGCATACAGATCGCGCCAGTTGCGATAGCCGCCGATCAGGCCGGTGGCCGAAAGACCGTCAGGCGCCAGGGTCAGACGGATCTTGCCCTTGGTGAAATCTGTGTCGCCGGTCTGATCATAGAACCAGGCAATGCGCGGGCTGTGCAGATGTTCGACCTGCTCGGTCTCCACCACACCGTTTTTGATCCTGGCTTTCAGCCGCGTGTACTGCTCGGGCTGCAGGATGCGATAGGAATAATCGATCGCCACAGCGTTTCGGGCATCCTTGACGATCTTGTCCGGCGAATAGCCGATCTCCACCACCGCATCATCGTCATTCATCGGGTCGTTGTTGCCCGAGAGGCGAATGACCATGGTGTAAAGGCCGTCCTGCATCTTGTCGTTGGCGCGCAGGTCCAGGGTGGCATTGCCATTGCCGCGCCACGGCGCATCGCAACCCCAGGCGCGGTACAGATTGTTGTCGATGCCGCGTTCGCCATCGGGGCTGACGAAATCGGATCCTTTGATCTTGCCGTCCAGGTTGAAGCCGTCACCGATGCGGCTGGTGACCTGGGGCTGGCCCGGATCTTCCGCGGCGAACGGATTCACATAGGTCTCGATCCTGTTCTTGTAGCCGCGATAGGAAAGCGCGCGGTCCCAGATGAAGAAGCGCGTCAGGTTGGGCGCGCGCACATTGTCCAGGCCCGGCGGCGCGGAAATCTTCTGGACCTCATCGCCGGGCCGCCACTTCTGGCGCGCCAGCGCTTTCAAGGTCTTCTGGTCGTCGGCGAAATGGGTGCCGCTGCCATGCGGGCAATCCACGCCGGGCTCGATTTCCGCAGCCCGCGTGAAATCGGAACGCCCGCCATAACGGAAGGCATATTCATAGGCGCTGACCACAAAGCCGCGTGTCCAGGGCGCCGCCGCTGCGGGCTGCGCCACGCCGGCCACGGCCAACGCCATGGTGGAAACCAGAAGGCTTTGCCGCAGGGGCCGCAACATCATGGCCATTTCTCCGTTACGGCGTGCCGGGCTTGTAGCCGGGACCGCGCAGCACCTGGCCCGGCAAGGCATTGGTGGGCTTGCCATCCGCGACCACAGCCTTGCCGTTCACCAGCACCAGGTCGATGCCTTTGGAATATTGCGCCGGATTCTCATAGGTCGCCATGTCCTGGACGGTGGCGGCATCGAACACCACCACGTCCGCCTTCATCCCCTGGCGCAGGATGCCGCGATCGGCCAATCCCAGCCTGTCGGCGGGCAGCGAGGTCATCTTGCGTACCGCCTCTTCCACGGTGAAGACGTGCTGGTTGCGCACATATTCCGCCAGCAGCCGCGTGTGGCTGCCGAAAGAGCGCGGATGCGGGGCGCCAAAGGAGGTGTGCGCATCCGCCGGCAGCGAGATGCCGTCCGAACCGATATCCATCCAGGAATTGTTCAGCATCCGGGTGACGATCTTGGCGCGCGCGCCGGTGGGAACGCCGATCTGGAAGCCTTCGCCCTTCTGCTTGACCAGGATGTTGAGCAGCGCCTCCGACGGCGAGACTTTCATCTCGCTGGCGATCTGGGTCAGCATCTTGCCGTCATAGTCCAGATTGACCGAGGCCACTTTCAGGGTGGCGAAATTGCGGTCCTTCATTTCCGCCAGAATGCGGGCGCGGGTGTCGGGTTTTTGCAGCCGCGCCACGATGGCGGCGCTGTCGCCTTCCTGCGCCCAGGCGGGCAGCGACTGGGTCAGATAGGTCCAGCCGGTTTCATAGGGATAGGAATTGCCGGTGATGTCCACGCCATCGGCGCGCGCCTGTTCCGTATCGCGGATGAAATCGTCCGGATCCATGCCGGCACTGGCGCCGTGGTGGAAAATCTCCACCGGGATATGGGCCCCCTTGGCGATCTCGATGGCTTCTTTCAATCCTTTGTCGCGCGGATCGTTCGGGCCGACATTGCGGATATGGATGGTGAAGATGCCGCCATATTCACCGGCCACCTTGCACAATTCGATCAGCTGGGCGGTCGAGAAGAACATGTTGGGGACATAGGACATGCCGTTAGAGAGGCCGAAGGCGCCCTCCTCCATGCCCTGGCGGATCAGCTGCTTGATGCGGGCCATTTCGGCCGCGGTAGGCTCGCGGTTCTGGTAGCCCATCGCCGAGGCGCGCACCTGTCCGGCGCCCACATATGAAGCGACGTTGATGCCGATACCCTTCTTCTGCAGGTAGGAGAAGAAGCCGCCCAAGGTAGTCCAGGTCCGCTTGACCGGCGGCGTCACCATCATGGGATCGTCCACTGCCGGGCCCAGCACCGGGCCGGCCGACAGATGCTCGCCCATCACTTCGGTGGTGATGCCCTGGGTGATCTTGCTGAGCGCGCGGCCGTCCATCGACAGGCCGAACTCGGAATGGGAATGCATGTCGATGAAACCGGGAGAGACGATCTTGCCGGTGGCATCGATCACCTTTTTCGCTTTTACGGGCGCGCGGCCGACATAGACGATTTTGTCGCCCTTGATGGCGACATTTTCCTGCATCCAGGGCCCGCCGGTGCCGTCCACGACATGACCGTTCTGGATCAGGATGTCGGCTTCGCCCGCCGGAGGGGTTTGCGCGTCAACCTGGGCCGCGCCGGCCAACAGGAGAAGCGTGAGAGCGGCAATCGCCCGCCCTGGAATTTTCCGCTGCGTTGCCGTGATCATGCGCTGCTCCCCTCATCCCCGATCCGGGCAGTTTGGGAAGGAAACACCGTCATGGCAACCCTGCTTACAGTTTGCTGACAGTACCCGCGCCACCCAACGTCATTGAGCAGTCCAGCGCCGAAGCACTGTCCAAGAGCGGCGGCATCACGATGATCGACATCGGCACGCGCCGCATTGTTCCAGTGCTTTTCTTCTCACCGGATGTCAGGTCTGAAACAGGGTACAGCCGGCCCCCAAGGTCCATTAACTTTGAGTCAGCCCGTTGCCCGCAACCCCCGATTTTGTTTCAATCCGGCAATGCGTTAGATTAGATAAGTGCGCGGGTTTGCCTTTGCGCACCGGTTTGGGGAAATGCATGCGTCATATCTGGTTGGTTCTGGTTCCCGCGCTGCTGGTTATGGCAGCGCCTGCTTCTGCGCGCCCGCGCGATGATGCGCTGACCGGCGCGATCCGCTGCGGCGTGATCGGTGATTCCCGTCAATGGCTGGATTGCTATTACGGCGCCGCTCAACCGGTGCGCGCCGCGCTCGGCCTGGGCTCTGCCTTGCCCGGCCAGCTCAAGCTGGCATCGGCGCCTCCCGCCGGCGGCGTGCCGCGCGACGAAGCGGTGCGTGATGAAGTCGTGTCCAGCGCCGCCGGATGCATGCGCCAGGGCGCCGACCGTGCCTGGCTGGACTGTTATTACGCCGCCGCGGGTCCGATGCGCGCGCAGCTGGGCCTTGCGGGGCCGGGCGCGGCAAGAATCAGGGAAAGGGCGATGCCCGCCACACCTCGGAAGCGGGGCATGTCACTGCGCCGCCTCGAAGGGAACCGCGGACCGCACGGTGTCCGTCTCGCCCTGCACCTTGGCCGACAGGCGCAAGGTCCAGGCACCGGCCATGCTGGTGGCGGCCTGAAGGACATAGGTGCCGGGCTGCGGGCCGGGATGGGCCACCACGCTGCCGGGCATGTTTTCCATGCCCTGCATCACGGCCTGCGGCCCGGGCGCCATCGATTTCGAGCAGCAGGACGAGGTCGTCGACCTCGAGGTCGGCGCCATCATCATGGCCACCGGGTTCGAGCTCTGGGAGCCGGACCAGGACCCGCGCTACGGCTACGGCAAGCTGGACAACGTCATCAGCAGCCTCGAGTTCGAGCGCATCTCCAACGCCTCCGGCCCCACCGGCGGGCACATCGTCTGCAAGAACGGCGAGGCGCCCAAGTCGGTCGCCATCCTGCACTGCATCGGCAGCCGCGACATGAACCACCAGGAGTACTGCTCGCGCGTCTGCTGCATGTACTCGCTCAAGTTCAGCCACCTCATCAAGGAGCACCTGCCCGACACCGAGGTGTACGAGCTCTACATCGACATGCGCTGCTACGGCAAGGGCTACGAGGAGTTCTACCGGCGCCTCATGGACGAGGGTGTGCACATGGTGCGCGGGCGCGCCGCCGAGGTCACCGACCTCGCGATGTCGCCCGAGGAGGAGGGGCGCCTCATCGTCAAGACCGAGGACACGCTGCTCGGCATCGTGCGCCGCATCCCGGCCGACATGGTGATCCTCAGCAGCGGCCTCTCGCCGGCCAAGGACGCCAAGGA
>Ga0118677_10011205_pt1 | contig 13513 bp, 7 predicted proteins | sample AliMusrvi5mmetaG_FD_86154 | JGI IMG/M metagenome (GOLD analysis project Ga0118677, IMG submission 86154)
CCTGGGTATTAAATCACTCTTGCTGGGTTTTGGTCTTGAATCGGATTCAATTCACTCACCGAATGAAAATTTCAGGTTAGAAAATTTTTATCATGGCATCGAAACCATTATCCGGTTCTATGATCACTTCTCAAAAATAAAAGAGCATGTTAAGTCAAACTGAAATAGATCAAATAGAGCGGTATATCGGCGGAATTGCTAATGGTCTGGATATCGTTTTTGTGGAAAAACTTTTTTCCCAGGGTAATGATAATTCTGAATTACACCTTCATCTCGAAAAGGAATGGGAAAATGATGTTCAGAATGTTACTCCCTCTGACGAGGACCTTAACCGCTTGCTGGATCGTGTTCACCATATAATCCGGAATAATGAAAATCAGAGACGTAAATTATTTGTTCACCGGTTTGTCCATACTTTTAGTAAGGTGGCTGCCATTCTAATACTCCCTTTAATCATTGCAGGTGGCCTGACATTTAATTATTTGAAGAAAAGTTACGTTCCGGCATCTGAACTTTTGACCGGCTCTGTAATTCATGCACCAATGGGTTCAAGAGTTTCATTCAACCTGCCGGACGGAACTGTTGGCTGGCTGAACAGCGGATCAAGTCTGACCTATTCGTTGCCCTTTATTAACAACAGAAAGGTTGCCTTGAATGGTGAAGCCTGGTTTGATGTGATGCATAATGAAAAAAATCCTTTCGAAATCAGTGCCGGAGATTCGAAGATAAAAGTTTTAGGCACGAGCTTTAATGTGAGCGCTTTTCAAGGATCAAAATATATTGAAGTTGTTCTTTTGCAGGGAAAAGTTGAGTTTTATCCGGGGGACAATTCTTCCAAGGTAGTAATGGCACCATCACAAAAGCTAATATTTAGTAATAACAAAATTGATTTGAGCATCACTGATCCTTCAAAATACAAAGCATGGACAGATGGTAAACTGGTTTTCCGGGGGGATAATATGGCAGAAGTGGCCGGCAGGATTGAGCGCTGGTATAATGTTAAGGTGATTTTGGCGGATAAGGATCTCGAAAAATTCTCCTTTCGGGCCACATTTGAAGACGATTCCCTGGAAGAGGTTCTTCGGTTGTTGAGTATGACATCGCCAATTCTTTACAAAATTGCCCCACGGGTTTTGACATCTGACGGAACATACGAAAAAGAGATTGTTACACTATCAAAGAGAGCAAATAATAACAGTATTAACAAAAAAATCAGATAAATATGGAGAAAAACTAAGAACCGTTGACTAAAATGAAAAAAGGAAATCGCGCCAACGATTTCCTCTAAAATCATCCCAAAGGAATTTTTTAAAAACAAACTTTACAAAGATATGAATAAAACTAATTTAGCCGGGGAATCGCTATATCATTCCCTTAAAAAAACATTTTTAATTATGCGCATTGCAATAATTCTCTTGCTGATAGGATTTCTGCAAACCCAGGCAAATGATGCCTATTCGCAGAAAACAAAGCTTTCGATCAGCTGCTCAAATACTGAATTGGCCAAAATTCTTGATAGAATTGAGAATCAGAGCGAATTCTATTTTCTCTACAATGAAAAGTTGATCGATGCCACCCGCAAAGTTTCCATCGAAGCCAAAGATGAACGAATTGAAGAGGTACTTAAAAATCTCTTTTCAGGCACCGATGTGGAGTACTCCATTATTGACCGGAAGATCATTCTGGCTCCCGGATATTTATCAACAAGTCAGCAATCCGGAAAAAAAATAGCCGGAAAAGTATCCGACTCATCAGGGGCGCCAATCCCTGGTGCGACCATTTTAGTGAAAGGTACCACAACCGGTGTAACAACTGCCAACGATGGTAAGTTTTCATTGATATTGCCTGCCGATGCCAAAGTGCTGGTTTTTTCCTTTGTAGGAATGAGATCACAGGAAGTTGCTGTCGGTGCCAAATCAGAATACAATGTGCTGCTTTCAGAGGAATCAACAGGTTTGGAAGAAGTTGTGCTGGTTGGATATGGTACCAGCTCCCGCAAAATTCTGGCCAGCGCTATCACATCAGTCAAAAACAGCGACCTGAATAGTGGCTCATACGCAGATATCGGTCAATTACTTCAAGGGAAAGTTCCGGGTTTAAATATTTCTTCTAGTGGTAATCCGAATAAACCAGCTGCTGTTGTTTTACGTGGAGCTTCAACAATAAACGGTTCACAAGGGCCTTTCTATGTAATCGACGGAGTTCCCGGAGCTGATATCTCGATTATTGCTCCGGACGATATCGAAACAATTGATATATTGAAAGATGCTGCTGCCACTTCTATTTATGGAAATCGTGCAGCCAATGGGGTAATCATGATTACGACCAAAAAAGGTAAGAAGGGACCTATGCATGTAACTTACAGTGCTTATGCTAGTTCTGAAAAAGTGTCCAATGAACTGGATATGATGGATGCAACTCAGCTAAGGGCATTTTGCACTTCAACCAACCAGTCGTTTCCTCCGGCAGACGATAAAAGTGCTAATACAAACTGGCAGAAAGCAATAGAAAGATCTTCCGCCTCATCGATGAACCATAACCTCTCTTTCAGTGGTGGCGGAGAACATAATAATTACAGCGCCAGTATAAATTACATTAACAAGGAAGGTATTGTTCAGAAAAGTAACCTCTCACGTGTTATTGCACGCCTGTCAGTAGAACAATATGCATTAAATGACAAAGTAAAACTTGGTCTGTCAATAACCAATTCAAACAGCATTTTAGATAATGTTCCGCAATTAAATGTTGCTCTTTTGCAGTCTGTTCAATATCTGCCTGTTTCTCCTATTAAAAATCCAAACGGCACTTACTTTGAAAATGATAAAGGGATAGCCTATTTTAATCCTGTTGCCATGATAAACAATGGTAAAGATCAATCAAAGATTAATAATCTGGTTGCCAGCTTTAACGCTCAGGTAAAACTGCCTTTTGGATTAACCTGGGACCTTAATGTTTCCTATCAGAACCAGGCTTCATTGCATGGTGAGTTTTACAATAGCTATTATATGAGGTATAATACTGCCAATTTTTATAATAACCCCGATCCGCCAACCGTTCATGGTCTGGTTAATTTCGGCACTAATGGATCGGCATTACGCAATTCCTATCAAAACAGCAACAAAATTCTGGAAACATTCCTAACCTGGGATCGTAAATTCGGTGATCATGCGGTCAATGCTGTTGTCGGCTATTCATGGCAGGGTAATGTTAACGGCGATGGTTTTCAGGCATCCACTACAAACTTTCCGGTTGACAATATTGGATTTAATAATCTTGTGCTAAGTAATCCTTATGCAATATCCAGTTATCGGGTCAATTTTGGAGCTGATGGAATTTATCAGGAGACCCGGTTAATATCTGATTTTGCACGTGTAAATTATAACTTCAGGGAGAAATATTTGGTTCAGGGTTCTGTTAGACGTGATGGAAGTTCTGTATTTGGGGCAAACCATCAATGGGGTTATTTCCCTTCCATTGGTGCTGCATGGAGAATTACCCAGGAGGATTTTATGAAAAATCAGAATGTTTTCAGTGATCTGAAGTTAAGGGGGAGTTATGGAGTGACGGGTAATTCAACTGGATTCAATGCTTATACTGCACAATTTATGTCAGGTTTGCTAGGAACCTATTATTATAATGGTACCAGTATTTCCGGATATGGACCCACTCAGGCATCTAATCCTGATCTGAAATGGGAAAAGACAGCTACAGCTAATGTGGGAATTGATTTTACGGTTTTAAAAGGTCGGGTAAGTGGTGTTGTTGAGGTATATGACAAAAAGACCACCGGTATGATTTACTCCTATAAAGTCAATCCTATGCTGGTACCTGCCGGATCGATTGTTGCCAATGGCGGTAGCATGAGCAATAAAGGTATAGAAGTTACCTTGAACGCAACGCCGGTAAGCGGAAAAGATTTTAAATGGACCACAAGTATTAATGCTGCCCATAATATTAATAAAATTTTAAGCCTGACCAATCCACTTTTTGCTGGGGGAGACTCAGTACGCTTAAGTGATCCTGAGGGTATTGGAAATTCAGGGAGCACCTTGCAGATATTAAAGGCGGGTAAACCTTTGGGTGAGTTCTTTACACTTCAATATGCCGGAAAGAATTCAGCCGGAGTATCTCAGTTCGTTGCAGCAGATGGAAGCTTAATCACAAATCCAACAATTGGGAAAGATTACCATTATGCAGGAAGCGCTCAACCTAAGCTTTTATTGGGATGGAATAACACCTTCAGATACAAAAATTTCGATCTCAATGTGTTTGTAAGGGGGGTATTTGGAAATAAGATCATGAATGCAACCCGCGCCGACTTGTTCAGGCCTGCCTCTGCCCATTTAACCAATATTCTTGTTGAAGTGGCTCAGGAATCTGTGACCGATTTAAATGTGTACAAATATTCCACGCGGTTTCTTGAAGACGGAAATTACCTGCGGCTCGACAATGCAACCCTGGGTTATAACTTCAGAAATTTGGGTCCGCACATTAATAATTTGAGACTTTACGTTTCAGGCAATAATCTTTTTGTAATCACAAAATACAAGGGCATTGATCCTGAAATTAACCAGGGAGGTATCGCTCCGGGAGTTGATTCCAATAATTTCTTTCCAAAGACCCGTGCCTTCCTGTTCGGTGTAAACTTATCATTCTAAATTATAATCTGAAAACGAAATTATTATGAAACAGTTTTTAAAATATATATTTTTTTCGGCAAGTCTTATTGGTGTGGTTACTGCCTGCCATCAGATTGAAGTGCCGATTACATCGGAGTTGACTCCCAGTGTCTTTCCAAAAGATTCTATTCAGTTTATTCAGGCCTCAGGACCGGCCTATGCCGGATTGAGAGGAAGTTTTTCTGTCGACTACTTCTTTATTCAATCCCAAAGTACAGATGAAGCAATAATGCCTGCTTATGGGGGAAACTGGTATGACAATCAAAATTACAGAATGCTCCATTATCACAGCTGGACGAAAGATCATGGATTTACCAACAGTTGCTGGGGTTACCTTTCGACAGTAATTGGTACAACCAATCAGACCCTCTCCATTTTGGGAATGAATGAACCTGAGGGACAAAATAAAAGGACTAATCTCTCAGAACTGAAAATGGTCAGAGCTATCGCTTATTTTATGATGATGGATATCTATGGTAATGTACCTATTGATACCCTTTATGGCGATTTCACTCCTCGTGCAAATGCACCTCGCGCACAGGTGTTCAGCTTTATCGAGCGTGAAGTTAAAGCAGCAATCCCCAATCTGAGTGCCATCACGGGAATCACAACTTATGGCCGGGCCACAAAACATACCGCCAACGCTTTATTGGCAAAGTTGTATCTGAATGCAGAATATTATACCGGAACAAAACGTTATGATGATTGTATTGCCGCCTGCGATAATGTGATTAATTCAGGTTTGTTTGCCATTGAACCGATGAACACCTATTTGCAGATGTTTTATCCCAATAATGGTCCCCAAATGAAGGAATTTATTTTTGCACTTCCTTATGATCCCGCATATGTTGCATTGCCCGGAACAAATGGTTTTAATTATCATGCCCGGTATGATGTTCCACGATCTGAAGCTGCCAAATTTAAGTTGCCTTTTACACCAAACGGACCTGAAGCGACACTGCCAGAGTACTATGCCAACTTTAATGATCCAAACGATATCAGGAACAAACAATGGCTTACAGGATTACAATTTATGAGCGATGGAGTGACACCTGTAATGGTAACTACTACCAAACTGGGATATGATCAGTTTTATACCGGATCGGATGGTGGTGCCCCTTATACATTTCAGGTTAATATAACCCCCAATGTTATCCTTCGTCAGAATCCTGCTTTGTTTGATGTCGGAAATGATGAAATTGCCTGGAATTCAGGATATCGTAATATCAAGTTTTACCCCGACAACACTTCCACCAACAGAAACCAGAACAATGATGTTCCAATGTTCCGTTATTCAGATATTATCCTGATGAAGGCCGAAGCCATTCTTCGCGGCGGAAATGCCACATTGGGCCATACGCCGGTATCATTGGTTAATATGCTGAGGATTAACCGTACAACCTCTCCTGCACTTTCAAGTGTGGCATTAGGCGATATCTATTCAGAAAGATGCCGTGAATTTGCCTGGGAATGCTGGCACAGAAATGATATGATCCGCTTCGGAAAATTCGAAGGAACCTGGGGCTTCAAAACTGATACAGATCCAAATCACCGGATCCTTCCAATCCCGACAAATGCGATGGCTCTGAATCCTGCATTAAAGCAAAATCCCGGATATTAGAATTTTGATGAATGTGTTTTAATATTGCTCCAAAGTGAAAAATGGGTCAGTTGGAAAACCGGGGTGTTGTTTAAAATAAATTGAATAATCCCTGATTGGCTGGTACCTGAGAACTGAAAAATGTCAACTTAAATAAAGTTAGAACTTTTTTTTCTCTCAGGCGCCAACGATTCCAATTGATCCATTTTAATTTAAAAAAAAAAATAATGAAAACGAAGTACAATTTATTACTGGTAATCTCACTTTTTCTCTTTGCTTCCTATACCAGCGCTCAGATAAAAATTATTGATTTTGATAATGCCAGATATAAAAATGGTATCATTTCTGACAAACCAGCAAGTTGGAAGAGCGTCGCATCTGAACTGGTTTTAAAATCGATCGATGGCACACCTTCGGTTGTGTTAAATTATATGCCTGCTGCACCTTTTGCAAGTATCGAATCAAATTTGATTGGTGGAGGATGCAAATTTTTAAGCTTCGATTTTAAAAGGCTCGACCTGGAAAATTGCGATGTAATGGTCTGGGTCAACGATAAAGTAGTGACTACCATTGACCAGACAAATGGTTTTACGCAATCGGTTGTCAAATTACCGGTGTTTATTTCCGGACCAATCAAATTCAGGTTTGAGCAAAGGGGCGAAAAGTCGGGCTCAATCGCCATTGACAATATCATATGGACCCCATGCACTCAGGAAGAAGCTGATGTTTATGCCAAAGAACATAAAGTTGTACCTCCCACCGGAAATTTGATCTTTTTGGGCGATTTCGAAAGTGGAAATCTTGACAATTATACCCTTGCCGGAAATCATAAAAATAGCCTGGTTACAACACCTGTAAGGGCTGGAAAGTATGCACTCCGGTCAGTTGTAGATAGGTATGATAAGGATGTTAATTTCAGATGCGAAATTGTTGCAAAAGAGCAAAATACTCGTCAGAACTATATGTATCAGGAAATAGGAAAGGAGTACTGGTATGGTTTCAGTATCTTTCTTCCTAAGGATTATGTGATTGATAATCAGACTGAGATAATTGCCCAGTTTCATGGTACACCTGATGTCGGAGAAGGGTGGTTTTTGCCTAATCTGGGACTTCATATTGTTGAAAATCACTACGAAATAAATCGCTATTGGGATTCAAAGCACATCTCCAAATGGAAAGAGATAGATGGGAGTGACAGTTATTCGTTCGGGAATATTGCAAACGACAAGGGTAGATGGACCGATTGGGTATTCAACGTAAACTGGAGTTATAAAAAGGATGGCGATGGATTTATGAAGATATGGAAAGATGGGGTGCTTATCTTTGACAAAAAAGGACCAAATTGCTCGAATGATGATCTGGGTCCGTTTTTACGTTTTGGTATTTATAAATGGGACTGGAAACACTCAGAAGAAGAAAAACCCTCCAATACGACAAACCGTGTGATTTATCACGACGAATACAGGATTGGAAATGCAAATGCAAAATACGAGGAAGTTGCTCCCGGAGGATTATCTCCAACAGGTCAGATTAATCTTATTGATGCAAAAAAACAAAAATAGGATGACAAAAACATTAAAGCTGGTAATCATCTGTTTGCTTTATCTCTGTCCGGTTCTCTCTCTACAGGCTCAGAAGAGCCCTGTAGATGTGATTAAACTTGTTGCTGACCGGATACTTAAGGAGACTTCGTATCAATTTACCGATACAAAATCAAATGGGCAATTTTCGGAACTGAACAAGCTGCCTCAGGTTGGAAACTTTACGATGAACCGCTATAATGAATGGCGGTACTGGAATGGTGTGCTGGGAATTGCCTTCTTTAAAATGGGTGAACAATTAAATGAGCATAAATATAAATCTTATGCGGAGGCTAATCTTCAGTTTGTTTTTAACAATTATAACCTGTTTAAAAAACTGACCGATGAAAAAAGATTGAAGGGGATGGAACAACTCTTCCGTCACGCTTTGCTTGACGATTGCGGCGCGATGGGAGGTTTTGTGGCTTGCGGCTATAAAAATGATAACCGGAAAGAATACCTCGAATACTTAAAGAAAACAGCTGATTATATGCTTAACAAGGAGATAAAGCTGAAAGATGGTACTTATGCCCGGACATGGCCCTATGATAAAACAGTTTGGCTCGATGATCTTTACATGAGTATTTCGTTCTTGTGCAGGTATGGAAACATCACAGGAGAGAAAAAATACTTTGATTTTGCAGCGAAACAAGTAGAACTGTTTACGAAATATTTGTACTGCGAAAATACGGGATTGTATTTTCATTGCTATTATGATCACATAAAACAACAGGGATCTGCCCACTGGGGACGATCGAATGGCTGGAGCATCCTGGCTCAGACAGATCTGCTTGAATATTTACCGAAGGATCATCCGTTACGTGAAAAATTACTGCAGCTATTCAGACAGCAGATTGCCGGTTTTTCCAGGTATCAGTCAGAATCAGGTTTATGGCATCAGCTTCTGAATAAGACCGATTCCTATCTGGAAACCTCCTGCACAGCCATGTTTACCTATGCATTGGCAAAGGGAATAAATAATGGCTGGCTGGATGTAGCTTATATTGATGTGGCACAGAATGGCTGGGAAGGAATAAAGAGCATGATTACCGAAGACGGACTGGTTAAGAATATCTGCATGGGTACAGGAACCAGTACAAGTCTTTCTTTTTATTACAGAAGACCAACCCCCTTAAACGATATACATGGTCTCGGAGCTGTCATCCTCGCGGGTCTTGAGGTGAGCAGGTTAAAGCCCGTACCACTGCGCCTGGAGTAAATCAAACTATAATCAATCAAAATGAAAAACATAGTTTCCTTCTTTATTGTACTATGCAGTATTCTAAGCCTTTCCTATAACTGTAAGGCACAGCAAACCCTAACTTCGGTAACGTTTACCAAATCCTGTTATTTAAAAGATGGTAAACCTTTTTATCTGCGATGCGGTGAAATGCATTATTTCCGTGTGCCAAAAACCGATTGGAAAAAACGCATGGAATTGTTGAAGCAAGCTGGTGGTAATTGCATAGCCACCCTGGTGCCCTGGATTTTACACGAGCCCAAAGAAGGTACGTTCGATTTCGGTAGTGACGGGATTCATGATTTAGAGGGTTTCCTTCAGCTTGCAAAAGAAGAAAACCTGTTTGTAATGGTACGTCCTGGTCCTTATCAGTATTCGGAACTTGCCTTTGATGGTTTACCTGTGTGGTTAAGCAAAGATTATCCGGCTTTAAGGGCCAGAAAATTTGATGGATCAGATATGCAGGGATCGGTAGCATCCTATCAGCATCCTCTGTTTTTGAAAAAAGTGAAAACATGGTATGATAAAGTGAACCCAATACTGGCTAAATACTCCGTAGGCAAAGGGGGACCTATAATTATGTATCAGCTGGACAATGAATTGACCGGAGTTCAGATTTGGAATGGAAGTACTGATTATAACCGCGAAACCATGGGGTTTGGCCAAAAAGAAGGAAAATACACCTTGTTTCTGAAAGAAAAATATGGCAATATTGATACGCTCAATGCAAGATATGGAACAAAACACACCTCATTCGAAAAAGTATTACCATTAGAGTCCAAGGCTTATAACAAGACAGAGCAAATAAGGCAGGTAAAAGATTACTACGATTTTTATTATTCCAGATGTGCCGAATATCTCGACACATTGGCGTCTATGGCTCGCAGTAATGGCATTGATGTTCCATTTGTCCACAATGCGGCTAATCCCGAGATGATTCCCTATTTCAAAGAATCGGTAAACAAGCTCAAACAGCCTTTTCTGCTGGGTATGGATTTTTATTATAACCTGGATCAGAACTGGGGTCAAAATAATCCTACGCCCCAATATGCCGTTCGTGGGTTCATTGGACTTGAAATGTTGCGGCTGATGGGTTTTCCTCAAACTGTATTTGAACTCCCTTCAGGAAGCGCTTCAGACTGGCCTGCGATTACCGCAGTTGATGCAAAAGCATGTTATATGCTCAACGTGGCATTTGGAATGAAAGGTTATAATCACTATATTTTTACAGGTGGACCTAATCCGTCCGGCTATGGATTAACAGCTGATGTATATGATTACGGCGCTCCTGTTGGTGCAAAAGGTGAAATTCGTCCGCTGTATTATGCTCAAAAAGAGGTGGCCGGTTTTATTGCAAAAGAAAATTGGCTGGCAGATGCAAAAATGATACACGATTGCCGTATTTCACTCGATTTTGAATATGCACGTTCCGGTAATTACTGGAAAAACAAAGGTAATTTTGCAGTGTCAGGTCCTGAAGCATGGGAATTAACTACAAAGGGTGTTCTTACTACTGCAATGCTGGCAAGTGTCTCACCGGAATTCTGCGACCTTTCCACTACCGGTTTTATGAAAGAACAAACACCCCTTATTGTCGTGTCCTCTTCTGCTATGTCTGCCGGCAAACAGCAAAACGTTGTGAATTATTTAAAACAAGGTGGCAAAGTGCTTTTGTTGCCTACTGTTCCGGAATTTGATGATAATTTCAACCGTTGCACCATTCTGAAAGATTTTATTGGCGATATTAAAATGGGTAATTCGAGCACTGCTTTAAAAAGGGCAACATTTGGTTCTATCCAAAATGTACGAAAGAAAAATGTATTTGTTTTTGAAAAAATGCCCAAAGGGGCCGAGGTGCTGGGTGTGGAAGAGAACTCGGGACAACCGATTGCCTGTATGTTAAAAACAGAAGGCAAAGGAACAATAATTATTGCCGGAATTAGCTGGCTGGCAAGTCATAAAGAACAAAGTCAGATGTTCGTGTATTTATTAAGCAAACTCGGTTATAAACAACAGGTGACCTGCGATAATATGAATATCTGGCACACCTTGCGTACCGATGGTAACCGCCAGATGCTGTTTCTTTTGAATTTATACACTTCGCCCCAATCGGCAAATGTCGGATACCTTGATAAATCTGGCCATACCGTTAAATGTTGCAAAGTTGATGTAGAAGCGATGACAGTAAAAACGATCGAAAAGTATTGAAACAGATTACCTGTAAATAACCCTTAAAGTTTACTTTTTGATCAATTATTCATCCCAAATATACCATAAAATCACCCCTTCATCTGTTTATAATTGACAATATTTGTGGAAAAATTGCTGAGTAACCAGATAAAAAATTGCATTAAATACGATTTATGAATACAACTGGAAATTTTTTAGCATTAGTGTTTTTTTTCTTCGTTCTTATCGCTCAGGCCAGGGAGCCGATCAAAACACTTAATCAATTGCAAATGGATTTGGTTAACCTTCGTTTTGGGATGTTTATCCATTTCAGTCCCACCACCTATCTGGATGTGGCTGATCAGTTGATGCCTGATCATGCCCCGCCACATCAGGGAAAAGATGGTGTATTGGGAACAGCAGACGATTTAAGCCCGGCGCTTTTTAATCCCGTAAAGCTCGACTGCGGGCAATGGGCCGATGCCGCCCGGAGAGCAGGAATGAAATTTGGTGTATTAACCACCAAACATCACGATGGATTTTGTTTGTGGCCCAGTAAATATTCGGATTACACCGTGGCGAAGGGTTGTAAACGCGACATTGTTCGCGAATTTGTGGATTCCTTCAGAAAACGCGGACTAAAAGTTGGATTATATTATTCCATACGTGACCGAACCGAAAGAATAGCCGGTGATGCGCAACACGGAGGGGTTTCTCTGGAAAAAATTCAATTGATTAAAAACCAGCTGACTGAACTGCTTACCAATTATGGCGACATCCTCTATATCGTATTTGATGCCTGGGGCAATAACTGGCACGAAAGTCCCTCATTTTTCGACATTCCTTACCAGGAAATTTATAACCACATCAAATCGCTTCAGCCCAACTGTCTGGTATTGAATCATTCAATTATCCGTGGTGTCAGCGATGTGCCGCAAATCGAACTGAATGCCGGCATGAGCCTGCAAACAGGCGCCGATTGGCCGGCTGTCGGGGGCAATACAATTTATCCAACATGGTTCTGGCGCACAAGTTATCCGGCTTCGACACTTAAATCCCTGGATTGGATCGTAAACAGCAACTTAATACCAGATAATCAGCGAAATATTGTATTTCAACTGAACTGTGCCCCTAACCGGGATGGATTGCTCGATTCAAATGTTGTTGCTCGTCTTGCTGAAGTAGGAAATGTCTGGATACCGCCATCACCATTGCATACAATACCCGATTCCTGGAAAAACTGGCCTGTCCCTTCATCGGTGAAACTCTGCACCGGAGAAAATATAGCCAAAGACCGGTCAGTACGGTTTTCATCCGGACAGAAGATCCAATCGGCTTCGGCGCTCGTAGATGGAAACCCAAACACTCCGGTTGACTTAACCGGCAGTGATGCATGGTTGGAAATTGATCTCGGGAAAATCCAGCATCTGTCAGGCATTCATATCTGGAACAGAGCTGCTGTAAAAAATGCCGTATTTGCGCAGGGAATGATTTTTATCTCGCAACAGCCATTTGAATCAAATGATCCTGCAGTGATCCAACTCCAAAAGGGGGTGAAATCGATTCCTGTGAGCGAACCTCCGGGCTTTCCCACCTCCTTTGCTGTTTACACTTCAGGCCGCTATGTGCGGATTGTCTCCACCTCGGGCAAACCTTCAGGCATCAGCCGTGCACATACTGGAGACGCTCTGCGCGGAAGTGCGTGCCTTTGCCCGCGAACGGACTCAGCAAGACGACATTACCGCGGTCGTGATCAAGGTTACGGACCGGTAGCCGGCGACGCGGCGCAGGCTGGTGATCTCGGCACCCGCTGCCTGCTGCTCGGCCCTGGCTACGGAACGATCACGACGATGTACTGCCCGCCGTAGTTGGTGAATGTGCCGAGTTTCGCCATCTCTTCATCGGTTCGCGAAGGGCCCATCACGCCGATGCCGCAGGTCATGCCCCAGTTATAGTCGTAGTCCCAGTAGCCTCCGATGGGTGTCGGCTTCGACCAGTCCATGTTCGGCAGGTACGGGACAAGTTCCGGCGGCATGGTCTTTTCATAACATCAGCCGGGTACTTGCCGGTGTCCATGGAACATTGATTGATCGCAGCCTCAATGATCCGCAGGTCGTTCTTGAACGCCGTATTCTGTGAGTTGATCCTGGCCTTTTGGAAGCTGGGAAGTGCAATGGCGGCAAGAACACCAATAATGGCGACCACGATCATGATTTCCACGAGCGTGAAGCCCATGGAACGAGGA